>OLRU01000909.1_pt1 | contig 28952 bp, 34 predicted proteins | sample 1672961 | NCBI WGS metagenome assembly OLRU01 (sample SAMEA3136741, study PRJEB25190) | human gut metagenome | biome: human gut; feature: human-associated habitat; material: faeces | place: Austria | collected 2013
TGATCACTGGTGCTGCTCAGATGGATGGAGCTATCCTTGTAGTAGCTGCTACTGATGGTGTTATGGCTCAGACTAAAGAGCACATCTTATTATCCCGTCAGGTAGGTGTACCTTACATCGTAGTATTCATGAACAAATGTGATATGGTAGACGATGAAGAGTTACTTGAGTTAGTAGACATGGAAATCCGTGAATTATTAAACGAGTACGACTTCCCAGGAGATGACACTCCAATCATCCAGGGTTCAGCTCTTATGGCTCTTGAAGATCCTAACGGACCATGGGGAGACAAGATCATGGAACTCATGGACGCTGTTGATACATGGATTCCTAACCCAGAACGTGACACAGATAAGCCTTTCTTAATGCCTATCGAGGACATCTTCTCTATCACAGGTCGTGGTACTGTTGCAACTGGTAGAGTAGAGCGTGGTGTATTACACGTATCTGATGAAGTAGAAATCGTTGGTATCACAGACGAAACACGTAAAGTTGTTGTAACTGGTGTTGAAATGTTCCGTAAATTACTTGACGAAGCTCAGGCTGGTGACAACATCGGAGCTCTTCTTCGTGGTGTTCAGAGAGACGAAATTCAGCGTGGACAGGTATTAGCTCAGCCAGGTAGCGTAACATGCCATCATAAGTTCACAGCTCAGGTTTACGTTTTAACAAAAGATGAAGGTGGACGTCATACTCCTTTCTTCAACAACTACAGACCTCAGTTCTACTTCCGTACAACTGACGTAACAGGTGTTATCACTCTTCCAGAAGGAACAGAGATGTGCATGCCTGGTGATAACGTAGAAATGACAATCGACATGATCCATCCAGTAGCTATGGAGCAGGGTCTTACATTCGCTATCCGTGAAGGTGGACGTACTGTAGGATCAGGACGTGTTGCTTCTATCATCGAGTAATCACGAACTTATATAGTTAGTAACTGAATAATACTAGATTTTATATATATCGTACCGCAAGGTACTTGTGTTCAAGCGTAAGATTCACCCCAGAAACTAATGTTTCTGGGGTTTTTCTGTTGTGTAAAAAGTGGAATTACGGAGAAAAAGAATAATATTTGGTGAATGGAAAGCAGATAAAAAATATCTGGTAAATAAAAAAAGAACTATCTGGAAATTGGCAGATAGCTCTTAGTGATAACAATTTGATAACAAAATATGAAATATTAGGTTTTTAATACCATGCAGATATGCCTTCGTGCAGAATTTTTCCGGATTTATAACTTTTTATAATTTTTTTGATTGCGTGATCTGCAAAAAAAGTTTTGGTAAATTCAGTTTTTGCATATGGGCACTCCTGTTTCGACAAAGGAGGAAGTCCATCTTCTTTTCTCATAGCATTGATAGATTCTCTAAATTGATTTTGTTCTTCAGAAGTAACAATATAAGAAAAGTCTTTATCTGCCAGTTTTTGAATTTGTATAGTTTTATTTAATTTGTTAATTAATATAATTCCGTATTTTTCATCTTCGTGTCCGTCTGGAAAATACCAATAAACAAGATAATCTTCAGTTTCTTCTACTAATCTAAAAGTTACCATTTTCTTGCACTTCCTGTAAATATCAAAATTATGTTAAGTCATAAGTTTTAATGACATTATCTTCCGTTCCTTTTTTAATCACAGTATGACACCCGATCGTGGTTCCCATTGCCCGCAACTTCCACTCTTCCTGAGTAGCGTTCAGTTTATACAGTTCTTCCTGTCTCTTATCTTCATCTTCAATAGCTAATATCTCAGCCTTTTCTTTCTCATAAACATTTTTAAATTGGCACCATTTCTTAAAGAAATCCTGCATCATTGGATTATCGAAGTCTAAAATAATTTTCTGATTCCTTGTTTCAGAAAGTGATAAATTTACAGAGTCATCTATGGCAAACAGAAGGGATAGCACATCGCCAACTGTTTCAATATTAAAATCAAGGAAAATGCTGACATTTAAGCCAAGTGCAGCAGCTATTTTTTCTAATTGTTCTGGTTTGGGATTCCGGATTCCCAATTCATATTTTCTTATAGTTCCAACATTGATTCCAGACAGTTCTGCTAATTGAATCTGACTGAATCCACGAAATTCCCGGTAAGCTCGGATTTTTTTTCCTACCATATAGCGATCTCCTTAAAATATTTATATATTTGTAAAATTGAATACGTTAATTGTGCTTATAGTTTAACACAAAAGTGAATGAAACAAAAGATACAGATTTATGTCAGTAAAAACAGTGCGGATAAAACAAAATATAATTCGCAAAAGATACTTGACAAATTCACAAAAGGCAATTAATATAAGAAATACAAAGAGTCACAAAAGTGACTGGAAAGGAGGGCTATATGAGAACAAATTATATGATGACAGTAGAAGATGTCATGAATGAACTGGGAGTGAAACGTAGCAAAGCATATTCTATTTTAAAACAGCTAAATAATGAGCTGGAAAAAGAAGGATATGTAGCAGTTCGTGGAAAAATCCCACGTCCATACTGGGAAACAAAATTTTATGGATTTTCTCAGAAATCAATGTAAAGGAGAGTGAGCAGATGTCAGTTTATAAAGACAAAGCACAGGGAACCTGGTACACATCTTTCCGATACATTGACTGGACGGGAAAGAAAAGACAGAAGATGAAAAGAGGGTTCAAAACAAAGAGAGAAGCACTGAATTATGAAAATGAATTTAAAAATTCAGTGGCTGTGGAACCAGATATGCAGATGGCTAAGTTTGTAGATATTTATTTTTCAGATAAGAAGAATGAATTAAAGGCAAATTCCATACGGAACAAACAGCATATGATTAACAAACATATCATTCCTTATTTTGGAAATAAAAAATTAAATGAAATTACTCCTGCAGATATTATTCAGTGGCAGAAAATTATACAGGAGAATAAGTTCAGCAAAACATATGAGAGAATGATTCAGAATCAGATTAATGGACTATTTAATCATGCACAGAGGATTTACAACCTTAAAGAAAATCCCTGTAAGAAAGTAAAGCGTATGGGAAAGTCTGATGCGGATAAGCTGGATTTCTGGATTAAAGAGGAGTATGACAGATTTATTTCGGGTGTGGACAGAAAAAGTGAAGACTATCTTATGTTTGAAATACTTTTCTGGACAGGAATTCGGGAAGGAGATGCTGATGGTAAAATAAGTCTAAATCAACAGAAACCCAGTAAACATGCGGGGTTGAGGCGATTTGGTCCTGAAAAATTCTTGCAACGAAACAACGAATTTATGAAGGAAAGGCCGATCTTTTATAAAAAACCAATTAAAACAGAGAAAGATTTCAGTACATGGCTGAGATGTTTTTACTATACCACGAAAGCGGTGATAACTGAATATATTTATTTTTAGGACTGAATTAGCTCGCACGGACATTAGTTCCGGCTGTCTGGTTCAGTCCTCTTTTTTATTTGAGATCAAAGAAAGGTGATAAAGAATATGGCAAAGATTATATCCGTAGTCAACCAGAAAGGCGGAACTGGAAAATCCGCATGTGCGGCAAATCTTGGCGTAGGGTTGGCTCTTATGAATAAGAAGGTGTTAGTTGTAGATGCTGATCCTCAGTCAGATGTGTCTGCGGGATTTGGATTCCGTGACTGCGATAACAGTAATGAAACATTAACAACGCTGATGGAAATGGTGTTGAGTGATGAAGATATTCCGGAACACTGCTTTATCCAGCATACGGAGGAAGGTATTGATATTATCTGTTCCAATATTGGATTGGCTGGAACCGAGGTTCAGCTTGTAAATGCGATGAGCCGTGAATTTGTCCTGAAACAGATATTAAACAGGGTAAAAGATCGGTACGATACAATTTTGATAGATTGTATGCCATCTTTGGGTATGATCACCATCAATGCCCTGGCAGCGTCGGATGAAGTGTTGATTCCGGTAGAAGCATCCTATCTTCCAATCAAAGGACTGCAGCAGCTATTGAAGACAATCGGTAAAGTCAGAAGACAGATTAACCCGAAACTACAAATTGCCGGTATCCTTTTCAGTATGGTGGATGCTCATACAAATGATGCAAGAAACAATATGGAGCTGCTTCATAATGCATATGGAAATCAAATTCATGTGTTTGACAATTATATTCCATTTTCTGTCAGGATGAAAGAAGCGGTTAGAGAAGGGCAGAGTATTTTTAAGTACGAACCAAAAGGTAAAGTTGCGAAAGCTTATATGAGTTTTACGGAGGAGGTCCTTGAACATGGCAGGTAAAAAGAAGCCAACGCCAATCCCATTACAGTCATTAGATGCCCTGTTCGGAACAACAAGTGAGGAACAGGCAGGCATCCAACAGATTGCTCTGGATAATCTGCATCCTTTCTCAAATCATCCGTTTAAGGTTCTGGATGATGACAAAATGGCTGAGTTGTCTGAGAGTGTAAGGACGCATGGAGTTTTGGTGCCTGGTATTGTAAGAGTAAAGGATACCGGCGGTTATGAAATTATAGCGGGGCACCGCCGCAAGAGGGCGTGTGAGATTGCAGGCTTGAAAACTATGCCAGTTATTATTAAGGACCTGACAGATGATGAATCGACGGTGATTATGGTTGACTCAAACATTCAGCGTGAAGAACTGTTGATCAGTGAAAAGGCATTTGCCTATAAGATGAAATATGATGCATTGAAACGTCAGGGCAAACGAAGTGATTTAACTTCTTGCCAAGTTGGCAAGAAGTTGGCGGCAGAGGAAGTCAGTCAGAATACCGGAGATAGTACCCGACAGATTTTGAGATATATCCATCTGACAGAATTGATTCCGGAAATGTTATGTCTGGCGGATAACAAAAAGATTCCTTTCAATACTGCGGTAGAATTATCTTACTTGAAATTGGAAGAACAGAAACTATTACTCCAATATATGAATAATCATGCCATGGTACCTTCAATGAAGCAGGCACAGGAATTAAAACAGATGTCAAAGGAACAGACACTGACATATCTTGAGATTGATCAGATTTGGATGAAAGAGAAAACAGAAAAATTTCAAGTGCAGATTCCAGCAAAGAAACTGAAGCAGTATTTCCCAGAGACATATACAAAGAATCAGATGGAGGAGATAATTTTTATGTTACTTGAGTCGTGGGTAAAGAGAGAAGGTAAAAATGAATAGTGAAGATACAGTAAGAAGGTTGCAGAAATATCAGAGAAATATTGAAAAGATTAAAAGGAGCAAAAAGATGACGATTGAGGATGTGATTAAAAAAGCACTGATACCGATGATATCTATGGTGTTCTGGCTCTGGATGGTAAAAACGATTATGGGAGTGGCAGGGAATACAGATTTATTTATGTTTCTGTTCCTTGCAGGGCTTCCATTTGGAATACATAAAATGTGCATCATTTTAATCCCCAAAGGATATGATGTTGGGGGTACCATTGGAATGATCGCATTGAGTGTTATCGTGGGTGGTTTATTGGGAAGCCTTATGATTCCATATTATGTTGTGAGAGCATTCTATGTGACCATTCGATATATAGTAAAAAGATAATGAATAGTAGATTTGAGGCAGGCTTGCGAAAAAACAAATTCGTAAGCCTGCCTTTTTTTGTGCAATAAAGCTGGCAATTCAGGGGCAATCCCCTTTTGCATAAAGAATAAGACGGAGGAGAACGAACATGAGAGACCGAATCAAGAACAAACAGATTAGCAAAGAAATCAGAGGACAGCTTCCGGTTATTACATCAGCTATGTTCCGGGAAAGGGGATGTTCTTATTGCCCCTATTATGCCGGAAGCTATGAAAAATTTCCAAGGTGCATGATGGCAGATTGTGCCTGGGATGATGAAGAAGAACATTTCCATCCGGTTCTTCGCCAGATGCTTCCGGAATTTAAAAGGAAGATGGAAAAAGCAGAAGAGAAATATCTGGAATTGAAAACTGCTTATGAACTGCTTATGAGCATGTTTGCGGATGAAATGGAACAGGAGGAACTGGAGAAAGATGAATGTTACGACTGTTGTTATGCCAAGTGTGGTCCATGTATCGGGCTGTGCTATAAAACACTGAAAGGATAGGAGGATGCGAGGTAATGAATACAGCAATTATTTCTGGAAGACTGGTTCGTGATCCGGGCTATACCGAGACACAGAATGAAAAAGGTCTTCATAAGATCGCCAAGTTTGTACTGGCAGTCAGAAGAAATTACTCAGACGATGTCAGTTTCATTCCGGTGAAAGCCTTTGCAAAAAAAGCGGAGTTTGTCCGGGATTACCTGGTGCAGGGAACAAAGGTGATGGTAGAGGGTGAAATCGTAACCGGCAGTTACGATAATAAAGAGACCGGAAAAAAGGTGTATACGACAGAACTTTTTGCAGACCGTATAGAGTTTGCCGGGGCAAAAGTGCAGGAGAAAATGCCGGAGCCGATGGAAGGGGATGGTTTTCTGAACATCCCGGAATCTATGGAAGAAGAAATGCCGTTTCGATAGGAGGAAAAACCAATGATAATGTTAAATAAAGAGTACATGATCAATCACATGAGAAATGAAAATGGTTCCATTAATATCAAAAATGTAGTATTGGCGGCTGCATGTGAAGCGACCGAGCTGTTCCAGTGCCTGATTGTAATGGACAGCAACTTTACAGATTGGAGCCGTTTTGTTGACCGTCTGGAGCAGAACGTGGAAAAACAGGACTATGAAAAAGTCCATGAACTCTGCCAGACAATGTATGCCATGAGGCATCTGTCAGAAGAACTGGAAGGGTTATATCTGGTAAGGGATGATGCAGAGCTTTGTTCCCTGTATTATCAGATTTTTGTGGGAATGCTGGATTTGACTGTTTTCTCAACAGAGGCAATGGTTGATTTGAATGGAGGGAAGCATGGTGAGTAATCAGGATTATATGCCGGTAGAGTGCCTGCTGGTGCCGAAGGCACTGTTTAAGGAAGAGAGATATTGCTCTTTATCCACTACGGCAAAGGTATTATACAGCCTCATGCTTGACCGGCTGAAATATGCAGCACAGAACAGATGGATTGACCAGAAAGGGAAACGGTATGTGATCTATCCCAAAAGTGAAATGATCAGGGATTTGAATAGTACCAGATACCGGGTAGATTACGCTGTTTCGGAACTGGAAAGTATGGGAAACATGGTTCGGGTTGTTAAAGACAATGGCAGACCGAACCGTTTCTATATAAATGATATTTCAAAATATGAGGAGGAAAACGCAATGATGACAATTAAGGATTTGATGGAAATGGTAACACCGGAGGAAGCAGAGGAAATCATGGACAAGATGGTGGCAACTGCCAGGGAGATTGTAGATGATCTTATGAAAAAAGGTTACATTGAGATTATCAGGGAAGGCTGTCATGAAGGAGGGCATTTGGAGGATGGTATCCTGCCAACTGATCTGGGAGAGGACGAGTTCAATCCGGAAGATTTAAGTCCGATGGAATTCAGATGCTACTGCGATGAGAACGGTATCCTGGATGATGAGGCAATCGAAGATGATGCCAGTGAATTTGGTATGGACCTGGCTTTCGGTGTCATTGAATTACTGGAAAATGATCCGGATAGAATTGAAGCGATCCGCCAGTATTTCAACTATGTCTACAAGATGAAATCCATGAAGAAATTTATGGCTGTCGTAGAGACAACGGCTGTGATCTGTGGAAACTCCCCTGAATGGATTGAAGATATGCATGCCTGCAACAAAGGTGCCAGACGTATCTACCTGAAGGAACTGGTAAATGTGTTTAACATGTATCTGGATATGTTTAAGAACAAAGAAATGGAATAATGAGGATGAAAAAATGGATTATGAATACTTCCGGGTAGAAGAATCCGAGCAGTTTTCATTTTTCCGTATTCCCAAGGCATTGTTTACCGAAAAGGAATTTGAAGGACTGTCCACGGATGCAAAGCTTCTGTATGGCATCCTGCTGGACAGGATCAACCTTTCAAAGAAAAATGGCTGGGTGGATGCTGATGGTTATGTGTATATCATCTACACGGTAGCTGAACTTCAGGAAGTGCTGCATATGTCACACACAACGGTCACAAAGCTTCTCCGGGAGCTTGACAGTGTACATGGCATCGGTTTGATCGAACGGTACCGGCAGGGCTGCAACCGTCCATCGGTGATATATGTGAAGAACTTTGTGAAACGCATCCGGGCAAAACCGGCAGTTTATTATCCTTCTGGAATGCAAGAAATTTGCTGTCCGGAACGCAAGAATCTGGCAGTCCGGAATGCAAAAAACTTGCAGTCCGGAACGCAAAAAAATGGAAGTCCGGAGTGCAAGAATTTTGCCACAAGTAATACTGATATAAATAAGACTGATAAGAATGATACTGATAGGAGTAAGAAAAGCCACGCTTCTGAAAAGGAAAGCTCCGGTCTGTATGGGCGATTTGGAAATGTTCGGCTTTCCGTGGAAGAATACCGGGAGCTGCGGAAACTGTATCCGTATGACTGCCAGAGGATGATTGACCAGCTTTCTGCTTATATGAAATCAACTGGGAAAACCTATCAGGATCATTTCGCAACGCTTCTTCTCTGGGCAGGAAGGGAAGAACTGAAAACCGGTTCTGGAAGATATGACTTTGAGGAAGGAGAGAGTCTATGACAGATAGCAGGAATGTGGCTGATTTTCTTGGGGAAGACGGATGCCTCCAGTGTGGTGTATGCGGAAAACGAAAACAGCTGAGGATTAATTTTATGGGAAGGGATCGTGTAGTGGGCTGCCTGTGTGACTGCGAGGTTCAGGCAAGAAAAGAAAAAGAAGAGCAGCTCCGCAGGGAGGAAGCCCAGAGGGAGCTTTACCAGAGAAAATCTGTGGGACTTAGAGACCGGAGGTTCTGGGAATGGCGGTTTGAAAATGATAATGGGTCGAATGATAAGATGCTCATTGCCAGGCAGTATGCAAAAAACTGGGAGAAGATGAAAAAAGAAAATGTAGGGCTTCTCCTGATGGGTCCGGTGGGGACTGGGAAGAGTTTTTTTGCCGGGTGTATTGCCAATGCCCTTCTGGAACAGGGGGAGCGGGTGATGATGACGAACTTCTCCCGTATCCTGAATGAAATGACAAACTATCAGGCAGATAAAAATCAGATCGTGCAGAATCTGGTGGATTACCCGCTTTTGATCATTGATGATCTGGGGATAGAACGCAATTCAGAGTTTGCCCTGGAGCAGATCTATAACGTGATTGACAGCAGGTACTGTAAAATGAAGCCTCTCATCATCACAACAAATCTCGGGTTGAATGATATGAAAGATGAATCGCTGGATGTAGCCCATAAGCGGATTTACAGCAGAATATTGGAGATGTGTGTGCCTGTCTATTGTGGCGGGGCAGACAAAAGAAGGGACGAAGGAACGGAAAAGCTCGGTCGGATGCAGAGTCTGATCAGTAGTTGATCGGTTCTTTTTTTGATGAAAGGGGTGATACCGATGGTCTTAGGTTGGGACAGCACGTAATACGCTGAAAGGAGGGAAATTCATGCAGGAAGAAGTAACACAGAAAACGGTGACTTTTTGTGTGCGTACCACAAAAATGACGGCAGATGTGCTGAAAAAAGTGATTGCCGCATACCTGCGGCATCAGAAACAGAAAAGTGCTGAGAAGAAAGCACAGAAAAATCAACCGAAACAGGGGAAAATCACGGTGAAGGAGCTGGCAAAGCAGAATGCCGGGATGACGAATATTGAGATCACTCCCAAGAACATCAAGTCTTTTGAACGGTATGCCAGAAAATACGGGATCAATTATGCCCTGAAAAAGGATAAGACCAAAGATCCGCCGGTTTATCTGGTGTTCTTTAAGGGACGTGACCAGGATGCGATCACCGCAGCTTTCCGTGAATTTTCCCAGAAAGAGATCCAAAAGGCGAACCGTCCTTCTATCCACAAACGTCTGGCAGCATACAGGAGTATCGTTGCAGGGAAGACGAAGGGCAAAGCCAGGAATAAGCATCAGGAGGTATCCCGGTGAGAAAACTAAATGCCGGGGGTATGACCAACAAGCTGAAAGCAAAAGCCAGAGTTACGCTGTCCGCTTTGGATATGAAAAAGCTTATTCTGACCAATATTCCATATCTTTTCATCTTTTTGTTTGCAGACAGGGCATCTTGCCTGTACCGGGCAAGCCCCGGGGCAGATATGGGAAACAAACTATTATATGCCATGGAACACGCTGACCGGATCCTGACCGGGTTTCTGCCAAGTCTTTACTACATGGATGTTCTGGTGGGAGCCGGGATTGCAGCAGTTGTGAAGATACTGGTCTGGCAGAAACAGGCAGATGCCAAAAAGCTCCGCAAAGGAGTGGAGTATGGTTCAGCCAGGTGGGGAACAGCGGAAGACATCAAACCATTTATGGCAGATGATTTCTGGATGAACATTCCGCTGACGGCAACAGAATCCATTACCATGGAGAGCCGCCCGAAGAACCCCAAGTATGCCAGAAATAAAAACATCTGCGTCATTGGCGGTTCCGGTAGTGGTAAAACAAGGTTTTTTGTAAAGGTCTCTATTATGATGATGAACTGTTCCATGGTCATTACAGATCCGAAGGGAACACTGATCGAAGAATGCGGGAAGATGTTAGCAAAAGGACCGCCAAAGAGAGACAAGCATGGAAATGTTGTGAAAGAGAAATCCGGAAAGGTGGTGCATGAGCCTTATGTGATCAAGGTCTTAAATACCATTAACTTCTCCAAATCACTCCACTACAATCCGTTTGCCTACTTAAAATCCGAAAAGGATATCCTGAAACTGGTGACGGTTATCATTGCCAATACCAAAGGAGAAGGGGAAAAGGCAACCGAGGATTTCTGGGTCAAGGCAGAAAAACTGCTGTATACGGCACTGATTGCCCTGATCTGGTATGAAGGGGACGAGGATGAGAAGAACATGAACACCCTGATCGACCTTTTGAATGAAAGTGAGACCAGGGAGGATGACGAGAATTACAAAAACCCAGTGGATATGCTGTTTGAGGATCTGGAAAAAAGGAAGCCGGAACACTTTGCGGTACGCCAGTATAAGAAATACAAGCTGGCGGCAGGTGTTGTATGCTTTAGGAGACTTCTTAATCAGTCGATTGGGAAGTCTCCTAAAACATATACCACAAAGAAAGGAGAAACCGCATGGACACAAGAATGATTACTGCCCTTTACGAGCGTTTGAGCCGTGACGATGATGTTGAGGGCGAATCGAACAGCATCCAAAACCAAAAGAAGCTGTTAGAGGACTACGCAAAACAACACGGCTTCCCGAACCCTGTCCACTTTACGGACGATGGCATAAGTGGAACTTGCTTTGACAGACCCGGGTTTCTGGAAATGATGAAGCAAGTCGAAGCCGGACGAGTTGAGTATCTGTGCATAAAGGACATGAGCCGTCTGGGGCGTGATTATCTGAAAGTCGGTCAGATTATGGAAATTCTCCGACAGAAAGGTGTTCGCCTTATTGCCATCAATGACGGCGTGGATAGTGCCAGAGGTGACGATGATTTTACTCCGTTCCGCAATATTATGAACGAGTATTACGCACGAGACACAAGCCGCAAAATTCGCTCTACTTTCCAGTCAAAGGGCAAATCCGGCAAGCACGTTACAGGGTTGGTCATTTATGGCTATCTCTGGAACGAGACAAGAGACCAATGGCTTGTAGATGAATACTCTGCCGGAATTGTGAAGCGTATCTTCCAAATGACGATTGACGGAATGGGTCCTTATCAGATTGCAAACAAGCTGAAAGAAGAAAAGGTTCTTATTCCATCCGCATATCTGGCAACACACAATGAGGGCGTAAACAAGAGCAAGGCTTTCAAGGATGTTTACGGGTGGGGTTCTTCCACCGTAGTAAATATTCTGGACAAGCGAGAATATCTCGGTCATACAGTCAACTTCAAGACCCGAAAGCACTTCAAGGACAAGAAAAGTCATTATGTGCCGGAGGACGAATGGTTAATCTTTGAGAACACCCATGAAGCCATCATTGACCAAGAAACTTTTGACCTTGCACAGAAAGTCCGCAGCAAGGTACGCCGTTATCCAGACGGATGGGGCGATGTAGCACCGCTGACAGGCTTGATGTACTGTGCTGATTGTGGTGGCAAGATGTATGTCCACCGCTTCAATAATGGCAAGCGTATCTCTCAGTACACTTGCTCCAAGTACACGAAAGTCCCTTGTGGAACGCTCTGCCCGACACAGCACCGTATCAATGAAAGTGTGGTTCTGGAACTGATTTCTGACCTACTAAAAGCGATTGCGGAGTATGCCAAGCACGACAGGGCTGAATTTATCCGAGTGGTGCAGGAAGCACAGGACAGTCACATTGCCGCTGATGTGAAAAGGCAGAAAACCAAGCTGACCGCAGCCAAGCAACGATTGAATGAGCTGGAAGTTTTACTCTGCAAAATCTATGAGGACAACATCCTGGGCAAGCTGCCGGATGCCAGATATGCCACTCTGGATGCCCAATATGCAAAGGAACAGGATACGCTGAAAGCCGAGATTGCTACTCTGGAAAATTTCCTTGCAAACCATGAGAAGAACAAGAAGTCTGCGGAGCGTTTCATTTCTCTGATAGAGAAATACGAGAACTTCGATAATCTGACCATTGCCATGCTGAATGAGTTTATCGACAAAATCCTTGTCCATGAGCGTGACCGCAAAGGTAGCATCCAAACCACACAGGAGATTGAGATTTACTTCAATTTCGTTGGCAAGTTTGTTCCTCCGCACTTCATGGAGGTTGAGCTGACACCCGAACAGCAAGAAGAACTTCGCAAGCGTGAGGAACGCAAAGACAGACTTCATCAGAACTATCTAAAACGCAAAGCAAGCGGTGCTCAGAAACGCTATGAGGACAAAATCAAAGCAAAGAAAAAGGCTGAAATGGATGCCAAGAAAAACGCACTCAGAGCCGAAGATGTTGCTAAAGGCGTGTTCATTCCAGTTAGTAATATGCCGAAGCTGGAGCCGCAGATTGCACCGCAGAAAGGAGCTTAATCTATGGAACTGAATTATATCAAGTGTGGAGATTACTACATCCCCGACATCAAGCTGAAGAACCCGAATATCCGTCTCGGCAAGTGGGGACGGATGCGTAGAGAGTATCTGCGACAGGCACGCCCCATCCTCTTTTCCGACATGGTGCTGTCCGAAACCCTCTATGAGCATTGTGCGGAGGTCGAAGCCACCGCCAAGAGCCGTATGGAACTGATTGTTCCGCAGCTTATGAAGCACTACGGCGTGACGGAACAGCTCAAAGCGGAGAACCAGATGGAATGGGTACGTCAGCTAAACGCCTGTGTTGCACAGGCAGAGGAAACCATAAAGGCAGAACTGATTTACTGCTGAGAAAGGAGGACAGCATGATTTTAGAAGCGTTATTCAATGGAGAACTTTATCCGAGTGAAAATGTCGTTCCTAAATCCGACAAGTTTCGACAAGCCGGTGCAGAAATCTCCGATACAATGAGATTTTTCGAGGAAAAACTCAGTAAAGAAGATTATGAACGCTTGGAGCGACTGATGGATAGAAACGCCGACGAGGGCAATATGACAAACGAGGAACAGTTTAAGTACGGCTTCACATTGGGAGTTTTGATGATGTGTGAAATCTTCCACAGTCCTTTCTTCCCAAAGACCGAGTAAGGAGAAAACTATGGCTCTGATAAAGATGTTTTTCAAGCTGTTGGCTCTGCCGCTGATATTGGCAGTAACCATCATTCAATGGGTGGGTATCTTCTTCACGAGCTTCTCTGCAATCATCTTCAATCTGCTTGCAGGGCTGATATTCCTAATCACGGTTATCGGTTTTGTGTTCGGTGTGACTGCCGGAGCAGAAGCAGTAAAGATGCTGACAGTAAGTTTTGCGGTATTCATCATTCCCCATATCGCTGAATGGCTGATTGTCAGAGTTGCCACCCTCAATTACGGACTTCGTGAATTTATCAAGTCCTAACCCCACAATTTCATATCGTAAATGAAGCGACAGTTATTTCCTTGTGAAGTCTCTGTCGCTTTTATTTTATCAAATTCAAGGAGGAACAAATCTATGACCATGACCATTTTTGAGAAGAAAGCCCTGTATGCGTTCGGCTGTCCCAATCGTGAAGCAACGGTGGAGCGACTTCACATGATTGCCGTCCTTGCCCCCGACTGTGAGACTAAGAAGCTGTTTTTCAATCTTGCAGTCAAGCTGTCTGCGGACTGTGCCGGGCGTTGGTATCCCTGCTTTTTCCGCACTCTCCGAGAGGAAATGACAGGCTACTACGAAGCAGAGCTGACCATGAAACTGGCAGAACTCAGCACCTATGACATGGAGGACGAATATGGCGAAACTGACCAAGTATGAAAAAGAGACCATCATCCTCTTTAATGAGGGCGAGGACACAGCAAGCATTTACACCTACAATGCCGGATTGCGAAAGCGACTGGCGAATTTCGGTAAGAAACACCCTGACTTGTGCCGATTGGAAAAGTTCTGCGAGCAAGGCGGGGTTTCTTATGTTCTGGACAAGTCCAGATTATCCATCCGTCTGCAACCGCCGATGAGCGAGGAACGCAGACGAAAAGCAAGTGAATACGCAAAACAGAATGGCTTTCATGCAAAAGCCGACAATGACTAAGGAGGACAACACTATGATGATGAGTATGAATGAAAAGAAAATTCTGTTTACTTTCGGATGCCCGAAGCGTGAACTGACCGTTGAAAGACTTCGCCACGCCGCAGCTCTGGCAGTTGACCCTACTGCCAAGAAAGCGTTTTTCAGTCTGGCAGTTAAGCTGTACGAGGATGCTACTGATGAGCAGTATCGCAACTTCTACTACAATATGCGACTGGATATGGAGCGTATGCCCCACCACAAGTATGTGCCGGACAGTCAGCCTGTTCCCGTGGATATGTCTATCAGAGACTACCGCAAGAGCGTGAAAGAGCGTATCAGAGAACAGCAAATGCGTTCCAGACGAACAATGAAGTGATGTATCAATAAGGGTTGATTTACGGTCAAAATGTCGGGTCTGCACTTGATGTTTTGACCGCAATTACATAGCATAGTATTGAGATACTAACAAATGTACAGAAAGTATGTAGCACTGTGGGTGCGTTCTGCATTTTTTGAACTGTTTGTAACTATTCTTCAAAACTAATTGACACGAGTATGAAATCATACTATAATATGTGTATGATTTCATACACAGGAGGGTCGCCATGCTATTTGAACAGCATCCGGTCTTACAGGAATTTGACCGATTAAATAATTCCATTAACGAGTTTTATCACGAAATATGCGTGACACAGGGGTTTTCGGATAGTGCGTATGCTATCCTGCAAGCCATTCTCATGCTTGGTGATGGTTGTACTCAAACACAGATTTATAAGCATACACTTCTCAATAAGCAGACTGTGAATTCGTCTGTAAAAAAGTTAAACAGGGATGGACTGATTGACTTTCAGAGCGGTGTTGGCAGAGAATTGAAAATCAGTTTAACTGATAAGGGTACAGAAATCGTCAAAGAAAGAATTTTACCCATAGAACAAGCAGAAAATGAAGTCTTTGACGAAATGACTGCGGAGGAACATGAGGAACTTTTGCGCTTAATCAAAAAATACTTAGACTGTTTCCGCTGCAAAGTTGAGAAACTACGAAATGATGCGGAGGAATTTGCAGAATGAACAGAAAAAGCATAAATCTTACACAGAAGCAAATTGAGAACAGAGCCTTAATCGTGACTACCGTTGTCAACGCCATTATCACAGGTGCAGGCATATGGATGTATTTTTTGACTGACCTTCAAATGATGTTCCTTGATGGGTTCTTTTCACTCATTGGTCTGTTGTCGGCGCTTGCAGCAGTGCTTATATCCAAGGTAAGTAAGCGAAGCACGAAACATTATCCACATGGACTGTATTTCCTTGAACCGCTGTATGCAGTGTTCAAATCCGTGCTGTTGATTATTATGATGGTTTACGCCGTGGTATCGTCCGCACAGATTGCCTTTAATTACTTCATTCATGGAGAAGGTCAGATAATGGAAACAGCACCTCTTCCTTTGTATGGTGCGGTAATGGCTGTGCTTTGCCTTGGGCTTGCGTTCTTTAACCGCAGCCAATACAAGAAAACGAACAGCACAAGCACGATGCTGCGAGCAGAGGCACAAACTAATTTGATTGACGGCTTGCAATCGGCAGCAATTGGTGTAGCAGTGCTGATATTGCAATTCATCCCACTTGAATCAACACTTGGCTTTCTTCATTACACTGGAGATTTCTTTGTTGTTACAGTACTCTGTATATGGTCGATAAAAGAACCTTTCGTTATTCTCTTTTCTGCTTTCCGTGAGCTTACGGGCGGCGTTACGAAAGAGAAAGCTGTCTGCGATGCGGTAGTCAATGCAACGGAGCTTGGCGAGGATTGCTTTACTGTTTACAAAATCGGTATGAAGATAAAGGTCTGCATTCCTGTGAATGAAAAAACGGAATCACACATCAGAGAGAAAGAAAAAATGCTTGGAACTTTGCGTCAGAATTATGAAAGTGCGGAGATTGAATTTGTTATTCGCTAATCCCTAATAGGATAAGTACGATTAGAAAACTTCAGTTTCACACAGACAATAAAAATCAAATAATGACCAAGCCAAAAGGCACGAACCGTAAAAAGTTCGTGTCTTTTGTTTTGCCCATTATCAAAAATCTGAAAGGAGTTGCCCCGATGCCAAGTGAAGAATTGGAAAAACTGAAACAACAGCAACACAAGCTGGAGAAGAAATTGACCGCAGCCAAGCACAAGGAAAAGCAGTTGGAACACAAGCTGAAACAGTTGACCCGAAGCGAAAGAACCCACCGCCTTTGCACTCGTGCCGGAATGTTGGAGAAGTTTCTGCGAGAGCCGACCCTGCTGACGGACGATGATGTGATGGAACTTTTGACTTTCATCTTTCATGGCGAAGCCGTTCAAAAGAAACTGGACTTGCTGATTGAGAAGCGAAAGAAAGAAGCGACAACGGAGGACGGCGAGAGCTAACCCCTCGTTAGAGGGCGCAATTATACACCACCTAAAGTTGGTGCATTGCGTTCTGCCGAAAGCCCCTGCCGGAAGCCGATGATTTTTGCAGAAGTCATCTCTGCTCCAATCATCCAGAGGAAGCTACACTTCCCCTGCGCTGGCTTTGCCAGCTACCCCTTTGTGGACTTGCCGCCCAGGAACGATTGCAAGCAATCATTCTTGGGCAACAAGTAATAATGCCTACTATCATTTTGAAACCAGATGCAGTATAATGGGAGCAAGCGAAAAATAGAAGTTTACGCATTATTCGTCTATGAACAAACTGCTGAGAAATCCAGAATTTATGCGGATGTTACGAATCGTATCACGCATGTGAAAGCCTGTTTCTTTCCATTATTCATGTCTTTTGATATTTTGGATTCAGCCGAAAGGCAAATTCAAAAGTGAAAGGATTAAGAATATGAAAGAGAATGGGAAAAAGTCATTGATTATCGGTAGTGTATTTACAATTGCGTTTATTGTTTGGACGATTTTAATACAAACAGTAGATGTACAGCCGGTTGGACAAAACAGAACGGATGTAGGGTTTGCAACTTGGAACCTTTGGTTTCATAAACTGACAGGTGCCAACATGTTACTATATACAATTACAGATTGGTTGGGGCTTGTACCCTTATTTGTATGTTTGATATTTGCCGGAATGGGCTTCTGTCAGTTGCTGCAAAGAAAGAATCTTTTTAAGGTAGATGCTGACATTATAATTTTGGGAGTTTATTATGTGATCGTGATTGGATGTTATCTCTTGTTTGAGGCAATCCCAGTTAATTACAGACCGATACTTATGAATGGGGTTATGGAGGCTTCATATCCGTCGTCAACAACGCTTCTTGTGGTAACAGTTATGCCGACATTGGTCGAGCAGGCACTTCGAAGAATGAAGAAGAATACTTTAAGCAAAGTAATAGCAGTAGGTTCTATTGCCTTTTCTTTATTTATGGTGGTCGGACGATTGGTTTCAGGGGTGCATTGGATTACAGACATTATTGGCTCAATGCTTTTTAGCCTGGGACTGTTTCTGATTTATAAAGGTTTAGTACAGGTCTTTCTTTGCAAGGAAATGAGGTAGGAGGTTGTACTTTGGAATTTAATGAAAAATTACAGGAACTTAGAAAAAATAAAGGACTGACACAAGAGGAGTTAGCAGAAGCACTTTATGTGTCAAGAACAGCTATTTCCAAATGGGAATCCGGCAGAGGATATCCGAACATTGACTCACTAAAGGAAATATCTAAGTTCTTTTCGGTGACTATTGATGAGTTATTGTCTGGAGAAAAGCTGCTTTCCATTGCAGAAAAAGAGAATAAAGCGAACCTTCAAAGAATGTGCAGTTTGCTTTTTGGAATTGTGGATTTGTTTTCTTTTATGCTGATTGTATTGCCTCTTTATCCGAACCCAATTAACGGATATATTTATTCGGTGAACCTATTTTCATATACTGACACAGCATTCTTTAATATAATACTGTATTGGGTCTCTTACCTTGCTCTGATTGTTATGGGAATCACAAAAATTGCTTTGACACAGCTCAAAACAGAAAGGGGACAAAGCATTATAACGAGCCTTTCACTGGGATTGAGTATTTTAACTGTATTGTATTTAGGCATGGCAAGAGAAGCGTATGCAATTACAGTCGCATTTATGTTGTTGCTAATAAAAGGCATACTGCTTCTAAAATATACCCAAAATTCGTAAATTTCCAGTTCCACGCATCATAATGACAATTTAATAATGACTAAGCCAAAGGCGATCAACCGTAAAAAGTTGGTCGCTTTTATTTTATCCATTATCGAGAAAGGAGTTGATGAAAATGCCCATACCACATCTGAACATACGAATTGTTCAGAGAAGCAAAGGCAGTTCTGCTGTTGCCGGAGCTGCCTATCAAGCCGGAGAAAAATTGTTTTCCGAGTACGATCAGAAAAACAAAGACCACCGCAGAAAACAAAAGGAAGTTGTTTACACGGAAATCATGCTTCCGGCAAATGCTCCACCCGAATATGCCGACAGAGAAACGCTCTGGAACTCAGCCGAGGAGGTGGAGAAGCAATGGAACTCACAGCTTGCAAGGCGTTTCGTTGTTGCCCTGCCGAGAGAAGTTCCCCTTGAAATGTGTCCGCAGATGTTACAGGAATACTGCGAGGAGTACTTTGTCTCCAAAGGAATGTGTTGTGATATTGCAATCCATGACCCCGACCCACCGGGACACAATCCCCATTGTCACATCATGCTGACTATGCGAGCCATTGATGAAAATGGAAAGTGGATGCCAAAGAGCCGAAAGGTTTATGACCTTGACGAGAACGGCGAGCGTATCAAACTTCCCTCCGGCAGATGGAAAAGCCATAAGGAAGATACTGTTGATTGGAACGAACAGTATCACGCCGAGGAATGGAGACACGGATGGGAAGTTATCCAGAATAAATATCTGGAGCTTGCCGGAAGTCCCGAACGAGTGGATATGCGTTCTTATGCCAGACAAGGGATTGATGTTATCCCGACAGTCCACATGGGAGCCGCTGTCTCTGCTATGGAACGCAAAGGCATTGAAACCAATATCGGTAATCTCAACCGTGACATCAAATCTGCCAACAGTCTGATGGCAGCCATCCGCAAAACCATCAAGTCTCTGCTTGAATGGATTGCTGATGTAAGCGAAGCCACGAAAGAAGCTCTTGCTGAAATGAAAGAACAGAACGCATCCCCGACACTTGCCGGATTGCTCAATGAGTATCTTAATGTCAGAAAAGAGGAACGCCGGGACTGGTCTCGCTACGGACAGAACAAAGGCAGTCTTGCTGATGTGCAGGCAGTTTCCAAAGCTGTCGCATATTTGAGAGACCACAATCTCTACACGCTGAAAGATTTAGATGAAGCTCTGCAAGAAGTGAATGGCAGAGCCGCATCAATCCGAAGTGCGATTAAGACAGCCGAGACCCGAATGAAAACCATCACGCAGATTCAGAAAGCGGTCTCCGTCTGCAAAGAGCACAAAGCAGTCAAAGACAAGTATCTGAAAATCGGATGGAAAGCGGCACAGGCAGTTTACGCTGAGACTCACAAGGACGCTCTTTCTGCTTTTGACAAATCGTTCCGTTACCTCAAAAAGCAAGGACTTGACCTTCGTGTAGATCTGACTGCGTTGCAATCAGAATTTGACACTCTGGAAAAGTCCGTTGCAGAAAACAATGCGAAGCTGTCCGAGGTCAAAGCCGAGCTTCAGCCACTGAAAGATGTCCGCTACTGGATAAGCAAAGTCATCGAGCCGGAACAGGGCGAGGTTGAAAAGAAGCCGGAGCCGAAGCACTCCGTCACGGAAAAGATGAAGTATCTGCAAGAGCAGAAAAAACAGCTGGAGCCGAAATCTCCGCAGCACAAACAGAAAAAACAGAATATGGAACTCTAACACGGCACTTGCCTTTTTCATTGTGAAAAGTCGAGTGCCTTTTTTCGTTTCAGAGAGGAAGTGATGATTTGAATGTATTTGAAGCAGTAAAACCCAATATAAGCACCCGACAGGCGGCTGAGATGTACGGCATCAAGGTCAACCGCAACGGCATGGCAGTCTGCCCATTTCACAATGATAAGAACCCAAGCATGAAAGTCGATAAGCGTTTTCATTGCTTTGCTTGCCAAGCTGACGGAGATGTAATTGACTTCGTTTCCCGTCTGTGCGGTCTGCCCTGCAAAGAAGCAGCTATGAAACTGGCTGACGATTTTGGTATCAGCTATGACAGCAGACACAAGCCGACAGTCAGACCCCATATCCGAGAACCTACTGCCGAGCAACTTTATCAAAAAGAAGAAGCACGATGTTACAGAGTGCTGACAGATTATTTTCATCTTCTGCGAAGATGGGAGACCCAACACGCACCGAAACAGCCGGATGATGTGTGGCATCCGCTGTTCGTGGAAGCCCTGCAAAGAAAAAGCCATATCGAATATCTCATTGATACTTTGATTGACGGCACGAAAGAAGAAAAACAGGCTCTTGTAGCGGAGCAAAGAAAAGAGGTGATGAAACTTGAACAACGAATTGCAGAATACCGTGGACGAAGTCCGAAACAGTTTGGAGCAGAGCCAGAAAGGTAAGGTCTATAACACAGCCGCCAATTACAAGAGGGTTCTGCAATGCGACCCTCTGCTAAAAGGTGCTATCCGAAAAAATCTGCTGACGGAGCGAATTGATATTGTAAAGCCCCTCGGCTGGTATCGTGACAGTACCACCCTAACCGATGTGGATATAAAGTATCTGGTTCTGTATTTTGAAGAAAACTACGGACTGACTGTTGAAAAGAAAATCGTGGATGCGATAACGGTGATCGCCAACGAAAACCGTTATCATCCAGTCTGCGATTTTCTTAATTCTCTGAAATGGGACGGACAGGAACGCATCCGCCATTGTCTGCATCATTTCCTCGGTTCAGAAGAAAACGAGTACACTTATGAAGCATTGAAGCTGTTTATGCTCGGTGCAATCTCACGAGTATTCAAGCCGGGATGCAAATTTGAAGTCATGCTCTGTCTGGTAGGTGGTCAAGGTGCAGGAAAGTCCACATTCTTCCGTCTGCTTGCCGTCAATGATGACTGGTTCTCTGATGATTTGAAGAAACTGGACGATGATAATGTCTATCGCAAGATGCAAGGGCATTGGATAATCGAAATGTCTGAAATGATTGCCACAGCAAACGCCAAGAGCATTGAAGAAATCAAGTCCTTTCTGAGCCGACAAAAGGAAACATACAAGATACCGTATGAGACCCATCCGGCAGACAGAAAGAGACAATGCGTGTTTGGAGGTTCTTCCAATACACTTGATTTTCTTCCGCTTGACCGTACAGGCAACCGCCGCTTTCTTCCTGTCATGGTCTGCCCGGAACAGGCAGAGGTTCACATTCTGGAAGATGAAGCTACATCCAGAGAATATATCATTCAGATGTGGGCAGAAGCGATGGAGATTTACCGAAGCGGCAATTTCAAGCTGAAACTCAGCCGTTCAACAGATGAATTTCTGAAAGCCCATCAGAAAGAGTTCATGCCGGAGGACACCAAAGCCGGACAGATTATTGATTATCTGGAACGCTATTCCGGCAATACAGTCTGCTCCAAGCAGCTTTATCGTGAAGCGTTGGGACACGACTATGACGAGCCGAAGCAATGGGAACTGCGAGAAATCAACGATATTATGAATAATGCCGTCACAGGTTGGAAGGCATTTGCTAACCCTCGCTATTTTCCAGAGCCATACCGCAGACAGAGAGGTTGGGAACGCATCCCCATCGACAACGAGCCTGACAACAACACAGGAAAATTTCACGAACTGACGGAAGCAGAAATGCAACAGCTTGAACTTCCGAAAGAATGGTTGGAATAAAAATTGCTGTTCGTTGTCGGGCAGATTGTCAAGCCGGTTGTCGGTCTGGTTGTCGGGCAGAAAGCGAAAATTCCTTGATTTTGTGGGGCTTTTCTTTCTCTGACAACAATGACAACAGAAATATAAAAGAAAAAGTAAATAGTAAAAAGATAGATAAGCCCGATTAAGAAAAAAGGTTTTCAGAAGTCCGTTGTCGGTACTTCGTTGTCAGACCTTTCCTTGTCGGGCTTTTCTCATTTCGAGGAGGTATTCAATGAACACAAACACAATCCAGACCACCGCACAGCACACACAGCCTTGCTACCGCAAGACCATCGACAAGACCACCTATGTGGTTCGTGTCCATTTCAGCGAAAACGCAAAAGAGACGATGGAGGACAAAATCAAGCGTCTGCTTCGTGAGGAGGTGGCGAAAATGTGACTTTTTTGTAAACATGATTAAAAAGTCCTTGACAATTTGCATCAGGTAAGACAGCAAAATCTATCCTGATCAGCTGCGGTGCCAGACTGGCTCCGTTTGATATTGCAGAGCTTCGGGAGATCATGAGCTATGATGAGATGGAACTGGATAAGGTGGGAGACCGAAAGACGGCACTGTTTCTGATTATGTCAGATACAGATACCACCTTTAACTTTGTGATTGCCATGCTGCAGTCCCAGCTTTTCAATCTGCTCTGTGATAAGGCAGATGATAAATATGGCGGCAGGCTGCCGGTCCATGTGCGGGTTATCTGCGATGAGTTTGCCAACATCGGGCAGATTCCACAGTTTGATAAGCTGATTGCCACCATCCGAAGCAGGGAAATCTCTGCTTCTATTATTTTGCAGTCACAGAGCCAGCTGAAGGCAATGTACAAGGATAGTGCGGACACAATTCTGGGGAATTGTGACACAATGCTGTTCCTTGGAGGCAAGGAAAAGACCACTCTGAAAGAGATGAGTGAGCTTCTGGGGAAGGAGACGATTGACCTTTACAACACCTCGGAAACACGCAGCAACCAGAAGTCATTCGGGCTGAATTACCAGAAAACCGGAAAACAGCTGATGACGGAGGATGAGATCGCAGTCATGGACGGCGGGAAATGCATCCTGCAGATCCGTGGTGTCCGTCCGTTCTATTCGGACAAATACGATATAACCAAACACCCGAATTACCGGCTCCTTGCAGATTACAGCGAGAAGAACCGGTTTCAGGTGGAAAAGGAACTGGATCCGAAGTACACACCGAAACCTGATGATGAGGTGGAAGTGATGGAAATGGATCTTTCAGGAGACGGGAATGAGCAGGAAAATAATGAGGAAAGGAATAACTAACAGGGTGCGCCGGTATTGTTACCGGCGTTTTTCATTCCCGGTTACACCCGGCAAAGTTAGTTTTGGTGATTTATATGGCATTTTTTACCAGTGCAATTACTACTCTTAAGACCCTGGTCGTAGCAATCGGGGCGGGCCTTGGCGTATGGGGTGTCATCAACCTTCTCGAAGGTTATGGCAATGACAACCCTGGCGCAAAGAGCCAGGGAATCAAACAGCTCATGGCAGGAGCAGGAATCATGCTGCTGGGAACTACCCTGATTCCCCAGCTGGCAACACTGTTCGGTTAATGGGGTAATGGATGAACACCATTATCGAACGAATCACGGAAGCCATCAAGGAGATCCTTATCGGGATGATCCAGAATGGTCTGGAAGGGATGTTTGTGGAGGTCAATGATAAGGTGGGAACGATTGCCGGTCAGGTCGGGCAGACCCCGCAGGGATGGAACGCAGGGGTTTTTAACCTCATCCAGAACCTGTCCCAGACGGTGATCGTGCCCATCGCCGGTCTGATCATTACGTTCGTACTTTGTTATGAGCTGATCACGATGGTCACACAGAAGAATAACTTCCATGAGTTTGAAACTTACAACATTTTCCTCTGGATCTTTAAGGCATATGTGGCGATTTACCTTGTAACGAACACATTCAATATCACGATGGCGGTATTTGATGTGGGGCAGCACATCGTAAATGGTGCAGCCGGTGTGATCTCCGGAAGTACGGCGGTGGATGCTTCTGCCGCCATTGCTACCCTGACGGAATCTCTGGAAGATATGGAAATCGGGGAACTGTTTTTACTGGCAATGGAAACACTTCTTATCAGCCTTACCATGAGCATCCTCTCCGTGATTATCACGGTGATCATGTATGGCAGGATGATTGAGATCTACCTTTATACTTCCGTGGCACCGATCCCGTTTGCCACCATGACCAATAAGGAATGGGGCAATATCGGGAACAACTATCTGAAAGGCTTGTTCGCCCTGGCATTTCAGGGATTCTTCATGCTGGTCTGTGTCGGTATTTATTCCGTACTGGTCAATGCGATGACCATATCCACGAACCTGCATGGGGCAATGTTTTCAGTGGCGGCATATACGGTCGTACTGGCATTTTCACTGTTTAAGACCGGAAGCCTCAGTAAATCAATATTCAATGCCCACTGATGGGCAGGAAAAGAAAGGAGTACTACCTATGGCGTATGTACCAGTACCCAAAGACCTTACAAAGGTCAAGACAAAAGTAGCATTGAACCTGACAAAGCGGCAGCTGATCTTTTTTTCACTTGCCGCAGTAGTGGGAGTCCCGTTATACCTGCTGGCAAAGAAACCCCTTGGTTCCAGTGTGTCAGCGATCCTTATGGTAACTGTCATGCTGCCATTTTTCTTTATGGCAATGTATGAAAAAGACGGTCTCCCTTTTGAAAAAGTGATGGGAAATATCATCCGCCAGAAATTCCTCTGTCCGGCGAAACGTCCGTACAAGACGGAGAACTTCTATCAGGCGGTGGATTCCCTCGTAAAGAAGGAGGGCGTGCCGGATGGCAAAAAAGAAGAAACAGGCACAGCAGCAGTGCCTGGAAGCGGCGGCAAGAAAAAACCGTCAGGAAAGAAGAAAAAGAAACGACAAAAAGGAAAGGGAAAAGGAAAAGCTTAGGAAGAGACAGGAGAAGGAAAGGAAACGGCAGAAGAACATCCCCCATACTGCCCAGCAGAGTATCCCGTACCAGCGGATGTTTGCGGATGGCATCTGCCAGGTATCGAAGAACTTTTTTTCCAAAACCGTACAGTTTTACGATATCAATTACCAGCTTGCCCTGAATGAGGATAAGACCACAATCTTTGAAAATTACTGTGATTTCCTGAATTACTTCGACTCTTCCATCAGTGTGCAGCTGTCTTTTATCAACCAGCAGGTGGATGTGGCAGAGTTTGAAAAGAGCATTGATATTCCGGACCAGAACGATGATTTCAACGAGATCCGGGAAGAATACCGGACGATGTTAAAGAACCAGCTGTCCAAAGGGAATAATGGTCTGGTGAAAACGAAATATATCACGTTCGGGATTGAAGCGGAGAGCTTAAAGGTGGCAAGACCGAGGCTTGAGCGGATTGAGGCAGATATCCTCAACAACTTTAAAGTCCTTGGGGCACAGGCTCATCCACTGAACGGGGTGGAGCGTCTTGAGATCATGTACCATGTGTTCAACCAGGATAGGATCGAGCCGTTCCGGTTCAATTATAAGATGCTTCCACAGACGGGGCTTAAGACAAAGGATTTTATCGCACCGACATCCTTTAACTTCTCAAAGAATTCTTCATTTATGATGGGAAAGACACTGGGAAGCGTCAGCTACCTGCAGATCCTCGCACCGGAACTGACCGACCGTATGCTGGCGGATTTTCTGGATGTGGATGAGAGCATCAATGTGAATATCCATATCCAGTCCATTGACCAGACCTCTGCTATCAAGATGATCAAGAGTAAAATCTCTGACCTAGACAAGATGAAGATTGAGGAGCAGAAGCGGGCAGTACGCTCCGGTTATGACATGGATGTGCTGCCGTCCGACCTTGTGACTTATGGGGAAGAAGCGAAAAACCTTCTGGAAGACCTCCAGTCCAGGAATGAGAGGATGTTCCTTGTCACTGTCCTTGTGATGAACACGGCAAAGAAACGTCAGAAACTGGATAACAACATTTTCCAGGTGCAGGGCATCGCACAGAAGTATAACTGTTCCCTGCGTCCTTTGGATTACCAGCAGGAAGCGGGGCTGATGTCCTGTATCCCACTGGGAGTAAACAGAATCGAGATCCAGCGTGGGCTTACCACCTCGGCAACGGCAATCTTTGTGCCATTCACGACACAGGAACTGTTCCAGGAAGGGGAAGCCCTTTATTATGGTCTGAATGCGTTGTCCAACAACATGATCATGGTGGACCGGAAGCGGCTAAAAAATCCCAACGGGCTAATCTTGGGTACCCCGGGTTCCGGTAAATCCTTCTCTGCAAAAAGGGAGATTACCAACTGCTTCCTCATTACGGAGGATGACATTATCATCTGCGACCCGGAAGCAGAGTATTACCCACTGGTGCAGGCACTGCATGGGCAGGTAGTCCGTATCTCACCGGTATCGACCCAGTATATCAACCCGATGGATTTAAACCTCAACTATTCCGAGGAGGATAATCCGCTTTCACTGAAATCAGATTTTATTTTATCGCTTTGTGAGCTGATCGTGGGAGGAAAGAACGGTCTGGAACCGGTGGAAAAGACCATCATTGACCGGTGTGTGCGTCTTGTGTATCAGGAATATCTTTCCGACCCGGTGCCGGAGAAGATGCCAATCCTTCAGGATCTGTATGACCTGCTCCGTGGGCAGGATGAACCGGAGGCACAGCGGCTGGCAACCGCACTGGAAATTTACGTTACCGGTTCATTGAATGTGTTCAACCACCGGACAAACGTGGATATCAATAACCGGATCGTCTGCTTTGACATTAAGGAGCTGGGAAAACAGCTGAAAAAGATCGGGATGCTCATCGTCCAGGACCAGGTATGGAACAGGGTAACGGTCAACCGTTCCGCCCATAAATCCACCCGGTACTATATTGATGAATTCCATCTGCTTTTGAAGGAAGAGCAGACGGCAGCCTACAGTGTGGAGATCTGGAAGAGGTTCCGTAAATGGGGAGGTATCCCGACCGGTATCACCCAGAATATCAAGGACCTTCTGGCAAGCCGTGAAATTGAGAACATTTTTGGTGCGACACGTTGACGCACAAACATCGCTCTATGAGGGTAAAACTTCATGGACTTATGGCCATGCGATGCTAAAATCGTCGGACTTACCTTCTTACGAGGTAAGTAACAACTGATAATTCGAAAGGTAGAATGATGGGGTAACGCCTTGAAATGCCTTCTCAGATACTTCGACCGGCTCCGACTGTAATGGTTGGGGTCTGGAGCTCGATAAAGTCGGCGGAAGTCTGCCGAAACAGTGTAGAAATACAGCTGTCGAAAGTGCGGTAGAGGTACTGTATGCAGATGACACGTCGGGAGTCTATAAAATATCTATGGTGAGAATGTCCACGACGGACTGACGAAAACCGCGAATGTACGGGTCTAGATGTTTACCATATAGAAATGTATGGACACTTAATTGTGGGTCAGTGCGGTGTAGTAAGAATCGAAAATATGAAACTCCGTATTGTGTTACAGGCACAATCAAGCTGACAGGACTATAGCGGACACCTAAGGATATATGCACAGATAGAATTATCGGAACGTGGAAAGGTACAGAGTTGCTCATAAGCAATCTGCGGACGAATCATATAAGCCGCCTAATCTGTGCTGAAAAGCGAAGCTCGAACCTACGACAGCCCTACGAAAAAGGCGGGCTCGAGGAATGGGCTTTAGTCGGTTAGAAACAATTGTTGTCATTCAATCTTATAAGGATTACGAGTATGACAAAAAGGGACACTTTCCCAAGAAAGGAGAGTGATGCCTTATGACCATGAAAAAGAAAAAGCAACTGCTCTGTGAGGATAATCTGCGTCACAATGAGTATTACGGAATGCAGAATACGATTGATAATCTATACCAGGCAAGTTTGAACGGAGAAGTTTTTACAGATTTAATGTCTGTCATTCTTCAACGGGAAAACATTCTTCTAGCGTACAGAAATATCAAGAAAAATACGGGAAGTAAAACAAGTGGCACAGACAATCTCACAATCGAGGACATTGGAAGATGTTCCCCCGATGAGGTTGTTGAAAAAGTTAGATTTATTATTAATGGAAGTGAACATGGGTATCGCCCAAAACCTGTAAGGCGTAAGGAGATACCAAAACCATACGACCCAAGTAAAATGAGACCCTTAGGGATTCCGTGTATATGGGATAGACTTGTTCAACAATGTATCAAACAGGTATTGGAACCTGTTTGTGAGGCTAAGTTCAGCAAAAACAGCTATGGATTCAGACCGAACCATTCGGTTGAGAACGCTATAGCAAGAAGTTATCAGCTACTTCAACATGCCAATCTTCACTATGTCATTGAATTCGATATAAAAGGGTTCTTTGATAACGTGAATCATGCCAAGCTGATACGACAGATATGGGCTATGGGTATTCATGACAAGCAACTGATATTTGTCATAAGACGAATTCTCAAAGCACCAATCAAACTGGAAGATGGGAC
>OLRU01000921.1_pt1 | contig 28728 bp, 22 predicted proteins | sample 1672961 | NCBI WGS metagenome assembly OLRU01 (sample SAMEA3136741, study PRJEB25190) | human gut metagenome | biome: human gut; feature: human-associated habitat; material: faeces | place: Austria | collected 2013
CTGATCATTTATTCTCCCATCAAAAAATGGGAAAACAAACTGATCGTTACAAACGGCGACCAGACAGACACCGTTTATGACTTCATCAAAGACGGCAAAACATTCGAAGAAGCTCTGGAAACAAGAGAATTTGAACCTGACGATCCTCAGCGCTGCTAGCGCCGCCACAGCGCGTACAAGCTTCCCAGCTCGCCGTGAAGCAGCTCAATGCGTACGTCGAAGGCGTCTTCGACCGCCGCTAGCACTTCGGCCTCTTGCGGCGCTCCTTGGGCTAGTAGCTTGCCATCACGCATGACGCATACCTCGTCGGAGTACCTGAGCGCCAAATCGATGTCATGGATCACCGCGACGACGGTTTTGCCATGTTCCTCTTTGAGCGAGCGCATCAGCTCCATTACCTCGTAGCACGCGGACACGTCGAGAAACGAGGTCGGCTCGTCGAAGAGCACAACGGGCGTGTCTTGCGCTAGGACCATGGCGATGAAGGCGCGTTGCCGCTGGCCGCCGGAAAGCTCGGCTACCGGGCGCTCGGCAAGGTCTGCCAGCCTACACGCCTCAAGCGCCCGCTCCACTGCTTCGTAATCGGCAGCATCCATTGTCGCGAGTATCCCGTGATGTGGGTACCTACCACAGGCCACCAATCGCCGCACGCTCATGGGCGGTGCGGCGTGCTCCTGCGTCAACAAGCTTAACAGACGCGCGCGTTCTTTGGAGGAGAGCACGCTGACATCGCGCCCCATCACGCTGATGCTGCCCTTCCAGGGCTTGCAGATGCCGCTCGCAAGCTTAAGCAGCGATGATTTGCCGCAGCCGTTGGGGCCGATGATGCTCGTTACCTTGCCTTCAGCGAGTTCGAGGGTCAGCTTGCTGAACAAGGCACGCTCGCCGTAGCCAAAGGACACGTCGCTCAGCTGTACGCTAGCCATTGAGGCCTCCCTTCCCGCGGCGCAAGATCAGGTAGACGAAGAATGGCCCGCCTAGTAGCGACAAGACAATGCCGACGGGAATCTCATATGGGGAGAACATCGTTCGGGCGAGCAGATCGCACAGGCACACCAGCAGCCCGCCCAACAGCGGCGCCATCGCAAGGACGCGGCGGTTGTCGTGGCCCACCAGCGTGCGGACCGCGTGCGGGACGATGAGCCCCACGAATCCGATGAGACCTGCAAAGCTCACTGCGCAACCCGCGAGCGCGGCGGCAGACACCAGCGCGACAAGTCGTGTGCGTCGGACGTTGAGGCCCAGGGAGTGCGCCTGATGCTCGCCCAGCGAGAGCAGGTTGAGCTGCGTGCCCTGCAACAGGCCGAGCACCAGCACCGCGCAGATCGCGCAGCTGGGGACGATGAGCTCGTCCAGTTTGACGCCGGACAGGCCGCCGATTAAGAATCCGGAGGCTCCCACGTAGGCGTCCGGATTCACGATGAGGATCGTGTTCATGCCTGCAGTGAAGATCGACGTGAACGCCATGCCGGCGAGCACGACGGTGAGGCGTGACGAGCCCCCAAGGCCCGCTACAGCAAAGATGAGTCCCGCCACGCACAGCGCGCCGAGGAAGGCCGCTACGGGAGCGAGCCCAAAGGCGTTGGGGAACGTGCACGCCGCCAGCAGCACGAAGAAACCCGAGCCCGCGTTCACACCGATTATGTTCGGGCTGGCGAGGGGGGTTGTCGAGCGCAGCTTGGATGAGCGCACCTGCCTGCGCGAGCGCGGCGCCGGCAAGAAGCGCGGCGAGCACGCGCGGCAGGCGGATGTTCCAGATGACGTTTGCCGCTGTCTGATCAGCATCCGCGCCAAAGGCGAGCGCGAGCACGTCATCTATGCCAACGGAGGTCGAGCCGATAACGATGCCGAGCACCGCGGTGCATCCCAGCAGCACCGCTGCGGCAACCATTGCCACCACGAATCGTCTGTTTGCTTGCAAGGCATGCCTGCGCTCCCCGTGTAAGCTTGTTGTCTGCATTTCCTTCAAGACCAGGTGCTACTTCTGCTCGTGTTGGTCCTCGTAGAGGGCCTTGTACAGCTCCTCGTACGCGTCATCCCAGTTGTTGTTGGGTTTGTAGAGGAACAGCTTGGGGTCGAGCGTGATGACGTGACCCTTCTTAACGGCGGTGAGCTCCTTCCAAGCCGGGTTAGCCGTGGTCTGGTCCTTAAGCGCCTTTTGCGCTGCCTCGTCGGAGTCGCCCATTGGCAGCAGGAAGATGAAATCGGGGTCGGCCTTGACCAGGGACTCCAGGCTGTAGTCGGACAGCAGGCTCTTGTCGGCGTCGGTGATGTTGCTTGCGCCCAGCTCGGCGAGCATGGTGCCGGTCTGGGTCGAGGACGCCTGGACGCGCGTGCCGCCGGAGTACGTGGTCAGCACCGCGACGCTGCCAGCGCTCTTGCCCTCGGCCTTCTTCTTTATGGCGGCAATGTTCTCGGCGACGTTAGTGCCGTTTTCTTCGTATGCCTTGGTGTTGCCGGTGATATCGCAGCAGGTCTTGAGCATGCGCAGGTAGTCGTCGAAGGTGGTCACGTTGAAGTACGCCACGGCGATGCCTGCCGCCTGCAGGGTGTCCTTGAGGTCGGTCTGTGCGACGCCGCCGCCGCGGCCGGAGTTTGCACCAGTTAGGATGACGAAGTCAGGGTCGAGGGCGATGATGGACTCCGCGTTGAGAGAAGAGAAATCGCCGACCTTTTCCGTCTTGGATTCGATGTGGTAATCGGAAAATGCATCGTTGGACGCGCCGACGAGCGTGCCGCCGGCTAGCTCCCAGATGTTCGCAAAGCTGCCCATGCCCGCGACGACGCGCTCGTGGGAGCTCACAGTTACCTGGTTGCCCAGATCGTCCGTGAAGGTGTAGCCGGCCTCCTGGCTTGTCGCGCCCTGCTGCGCGCCGTCGTTACCGGAGCTATTGCCAGAGCATCCGACCATCGCGCTCCCGCTTGTCGCCAGGACCAGTGCACACATCCATGCGCAGGTCTTTGTTGCGATTCTCTTCATGCGATTCTCCTTGTTTCGTTGGTGCGGCTGCCGATCGTGGCGCCGCTGGTTTTCGTTGGTTGATTGCTCGCCGGTCTCGTGTCGCTGTCGAGCAGCGGGCTCTTGTCGTCAGAGCTTAGGCGCCCATGCAGCCGAGCTTCTGCCCGTAGGCGCAGTAGTCGTCTTGTGCCATGTAGTCGCCGTCGTGGTAGTACGCCGCGCGCGCCCTGCAGCCGCCGCAATGCTTCTTGTGCTCGCACTCGCCGCAGTTGCCGCCGTAAGCCTGCGTGCGCAGACGCTCGAACACGGGGCTCGTTGCCCAGATCTCATCGAAGGGTTGTTGCCGCACATCGCCGGCGTCCTCGGTCATGTACGCGCATGGGCGCACGATGCCCTCGCTGCCGACGACGCAGTAGGTGAGGCCGGCCAGGCAGCCGCGTGTGTAGCGGGTTGGGATGCCGAGCTGGTCGGCAACGCGCGTGAACTGCGGCGCGCAGGTGGGTTTGACGTCGATGTCGACGTCTGCAGCCTTGCGCATGATGTCTTGGAGCAGCGCTTCGTTCTCGAGTACCTTGAGGCTCGTCTCCTCGATGTACTTGCCGCGCCCCACGGGGATGAGAAAGAAAATCGAGTGGTTGACCGCGCCGATGCTTTGCGCAAAGTCCGTGATGTCGCATATCTCGTTGCGGTTCCAGTTGACCACGGTGGTGTGGATCTGGAAGTCGAGGCCCGCGCGCTTGCATGCCTCGATGCCCGCGAGGGTGTCTGCGTGGGCGCCCTCAACGCCGCGGAAGGCGTCGTGCTTTGCCGCGTCGAGGCTGTCGATGCTGATGCCCATGGAGCACGCACCGGCCTCCTTGAGTTTGCGTGCGACCTCGTCGGTGATCAGCGTGCCGTTGCTGCCGAACACAGGGCGCAGACCCTGGGCCGCGGCGTGCGCCACGAGCTCGAAGATGTCATCGCGCATGAGCGGCTCACCGCCGCTGAAAATCATGATTTTGAAGCCGGCGCGCGCGATCTGCTCGATCATCGCCTTGCCCTCGACCGTTGTTAGCTCGCGGCTGTCGCAGTCCGCTGCGTCCTGATAGCAGTGCTCGCACTTGAGGTTGCACTTGTTGGTCGTCATCCATGAAACGATCATCGTCTTTCCTCTCTCGAAACCGAGTGAGGATGTTAACGGGCGACGCTACGTCATGGTCAAGTGCTGCACGAGAAAAAGTTGGCGAGCGGCGCGGCATGCCGATCAAGGCTGTGATCTGGTCGGGCACCCTGTTTGGGGCCTGGTTTTTCATTGACAGAAATAACTTGTACTTCTGCAAGTATGAGTGGGTCGTGCGTCAGGCCTGCTCGTGCAGCGCTTCGAGCGCGTCTTTGAGGAAGCTGAGCGTTCTGCGTTGGATGCCCGCGTAGAAGTCTCGACCGTACTTCTTGGGGCCTTGTGTGCGCTGGTTGGCGAGGCGCTTGAGGCCGGTCAGGGCGCTGGGCATGCCGCCGAGGCGCTCGAAGCGCGCTGCTAGCTCGCGGCCGCGCTCGTCTCGGGGCTGCACGCCGTCGTGCATGGCCTCGATGGTATCGCCCATGAGCTCGTGCCAGCGGTCGATCACCTCGTGGGTGAGCTCTGGGACGCTGCTCTCGTCGCAGCCCTCCCCGTTGATTGCCATCCACAGCACGTCCTCACGGTTCTGCATATCGCTGATGGCTTGGGCGAAGTCGCTCCACCGCACGCTCTCGCTCGCAACCAGGTGCTCTTTGAGGTTGTTGATGGTGTTGATGTTACGCAGGATCTCCATGCTCTCGCGTTCCAGCTCGCACATGCGATGGTCAAGCGCGCCGGAGAGCTTCTGGCAGTCGTCGATGCCCTCTGCTTCCTTGATCTGCGTGAGCGAGAAGCCGAGGAACTTGAGGGTGAGGATGCGATAGAGGCGCTCCTCGTCGTCGGTCGAATAGAGGCGCTGGTTTTGCTCGCTTTTGGAGCTGGGGTGCAGCAGGCCCTTTTGGTCGTAGTACTGGATGGTGCGCACGGTCACGCCCACGCGACGGGCGAGTTCGCCAACTGTCATCAGATCATCTTTGTATGCAGGCATGCCGTGCTCCTCTCGCACGCGGAATCGCAAAGTAGTTTAGCAACCTATTATCGCGCGCGACGTTACGTCACCGTCAAGTGCCCATGTGGGGATTGCCGCTGCTTCGCTGCAACCCGATGGTGCCGACTTAATTTGGCGCCTACGCGGGGCCTGGGGCTCGATAATACTGTTGCGAAGCTCGTTGTTCGCAGCACGGCATATAAGGCGGGACAGGGTCGTTCTGCTACGAGGCCTTGCGGCCCAAAAGTCCCGCATGCCCCCGTGTCTCAAAGTAAAATTGCCTGAATAATTAATCGTTAAGGCAATTGCTCAAAATGCCCAAATACGGCAAGATACGCGGCGCTATTCGGTGGTATTCGAGGTTACCGAACCTGCGGAAACCGATTTTCGCTCCTATATATTCCCGTTTGCTGAACTGGGTAAATACAGTTTACAGAGGGTCCGGAGGCCGTTATTCCCGTTATTTCGCTGGTGGCTTTGCTCTGCGGCGATGCCGAAACAGTATCAGGCGGTACTCGGCAGCACCAAAATGCGAGTTCAGAAGCCAGTTCCTGCTACTCCCACTCGACTGAGAATTCGAGCGTTGTCGTAGTTCGTTGTGTTTCAATTTGCACTCTCATGTTTTGTCGTCTCCGGGATATCCAATCTGTTTGCACTCATTCCGTACTCGCAAGCAAGATTACTCCTGATGTCCCTAAGAGGAAGCTTTGCTAGCGCTTGGACCTAGGGTTTTAACCAGGTTGCCAGCTAAATCTTTGAGCGAATTCTTACCTTGATCGCTGCCGGCGAAATCTTCAATGACCTCCGTCACTTTCCTGACGAATTCGTTGTCTAGTTTTTGCTCTATTAAGTTGCGAATCGCATCAACGTCCTTCGCGCTCATTTCGCCAAGATATACCTTCTCGAAGACAAACGCCGAGCCTTCGCCAATGGCCGCGACGATGGCTGCCGCGACGATGGCGTTTATAACTTCTCCTGCAAGGTTGACGCCTGGTATCGCTTTCAGTGCGCTGATTGCGGCCTTGGCCGCTATGCTTGCCGTGCCGACCTCTAGAATCGTGTCCATTATCTTTTGGGCATCGTCGCCATCGGGAATTCCGTAGATCTTTCGCAGCGCTGTGACGAGTCCGCTCTCGACGGGAACGAGTATGGCGGCATCGGCAAAAGGCAGAGGAATCGCGCCGACGGCTCCGCCTGCTGCGGTCGATGCGGTTATGACACTTTGCGCCATCGCTCGCTTACGCTTCAGCTTGAAGGATGCGATGTCTTTCTCGGCGGCTTTCATGCCTTCCGGGAGGACGGCATTGGTGGCATCGATGAGTTCCATGATTCCCTCAGGCGGCGCAAAGGCCGTGTCGTTGAGCGTGTAGGTTTGGGCCACGACGGGAATAACCGCTTTAAGGTTCTTCGCATAGCGCTTTTGCTGGGCGAATGCGTTATGAACCATCTGGACGTTCTCGGCTCGTTCAGGGATGGAATAGGATTTCGTGATTACAATGATCACAGGTACCGATTCCCACATCTTCGTAGCCTTAGATAGGTTCTTGATGGCTTCGGGAAACAGTTTTCTGGAAGTTCCATCGATGCAGAACCAGATGGCATTTATTTGCCTATCCTCATTGCCTTCCTTGGCACTCTCTTTCGACCATTTTTTGACGGCCTTGATAGCTTTCGCCCTTTTGAGGAAGGACGGCTCAGACCCGATGGTGTCGATGAGCTGGAAAGGCACCTTCTTTGCGGGATAAATCTCCAGAGCGCTGGTCGTTCCCGAAATGCCCCAACCTACCCTCGCAGCAATTTCGTCTTCGTCGAGAAAGGCGTTGATGAGGGTCGATTTTCCAACGCCTGAGTTGCCGATTACCAATACATTACCAGCTGCCATTTTTGAATCCTTTCTACGCAGCCTCACTCCCTATAGGGCATGCAATTTCTGCGAACTCGGACGGCTGATTGCTTTGTTTACTCGCGGATCCCCGCGACATCCATCCGCCTGGCTTGTTCCAGCACTTCGAGGGCATCTTCACCATCGTCCCAGGTCTGTTTCCGCTCGTCGTATTCGGCCTGGGTGATCTCCTTGCTGTAGAGGATGAAAGCGGTGAAGGCAATGAAGGGAAACTGGCTGTATAGGAATCTGCCTTCACTGCCGTCATCGCCGTCACGGGGTCGTTCGCAAGAGCGGCCCCGTTTGCATTGAATGGCGGCGAAGTCGCAATTGGCAGTCGCATTGGCGCGACACCGGCGGGCGGCGCTTTTCAAGGGGTACGAGCTGATTGGCTAATCCAGCAAGTAGATATCCAGTTCGGTGATGATGTTGCGGTAATTGGTATTGGCCCGGTTGGGTTGATGGGTGAAACTGGTCGGTGCGTCCGATCCATGCAACTTCGGCTTTGAGATTCCGCCTATGTAGGTAGCGAAGTTTAAGCCGTTAATTTGGAAATACCTACCATGTGTCCTGCTTGCTGCATGAGCGATTGGAACCTCTATGAGAAAATGGCCGCACGCATTCTTTTGCGAGCATGCCGATCCTGAAAGGACACTACCATGCGTTTTGCGAAGAAGATTCTATTTATTATTGCAGGCAGTGTGTGCCTTGCGCTTGGCTTCATTGGAATGTTTGTACCGGTTCTGCCAACAACGCCGCTTGTGCTTCTTGCAGCGTTTCTGTTTTCACGTAGCTCGGAGCGCCTTAGTTCCTGGATTGCTCAAACTCCAATTTACCGAGCATACGTTGAGCCCTTCAAGCAAAGCGGTGGTATTTCTCTGCCTAGGAAGATGAGGATCCTGGCCATCTCCTATTCAGTGATGGGACTTAGCGCATTTCTGGTTCAAAAACCCGTTGTGTGGGTTGTGCTAGCTGCTGTTGCGGTTTTCCTGGCGGTTTTAATGTTGGCTGTTATCCCCACCATTTCTAAGGACAGGGAACTTGACCATGGTGACGGCCTTGAGCTTGATGCTGTTGCCAGAGTGCGTGAGCACGACTAGTGCTTTTATCCCAGCGCAACGTCGAGAACCATCATCAGGCTGAACCCGATGGCAAAGAACACCGTGCCAAGGTTAGAATGCTTGCCTTGAGATAGTTCCGGCATCAGTTCTTCGACCACCACATACAGCATGGCTCCTGCTGCAAAGCTTAAAAGATAAGGCAGTGCCGCAATGATGAGCTGTGAGGCAATGATCGTCAGCACTGCACCAATGGGCTCTACGATGCCGGAAACAACGCCACCTGCGAATGCCTTTCTTCTGCTCATCCCTTCTGCTCGAAGCGGCATCGAGATGATTGCTCCTTCTGGGAAATTTTGGATAGCGATGCCGAGGGACAATGCCAAAGCGCTTGCTGCTGTGATCTGCGCATTTCCCGAAAGGAAGCCTGCGTACATTACGCCAACTGCCATGCCTTCCGGGATGTTATGTAGCGTCACTGCCAATACCATCATTGTAGTACGGCTAAGTTTGCTTTTTGGGCCCTCGGACTGTTCGCTGCTTACATGCAGATGGGGGATTAGGTGGTCTAAGGCAAGCAAGAAGAGCACGCCGAACCAGAATCCCGCAAAAGCGGGAACGAACGAAAGCGCTCCCATCGAAGCCGATTGCTCTATAGCAGGAATGAGCAGGCTCCAAACCGACGCGGCAACCATTACCCCTGCGGCAAATCCCGCTAGGCAACGTTGCGTCAGGTTTCCCAGATTGTTTTTCATGAAAAGCACGCAGGCAGCGCCCATCGTCGTGCCTAAAAAGGGAATCAGGATTCCAAGGATAGTTTCTATTGGTTTCTCCTTCTTTCGGTTGATTTTCTTGCCTTTGGCGCAGCCTCTTTGATTTGCGTGGATGGAACAACGCGGTACGCGTTCGCGTCGGCCATGATGGCGCACCCCCCGCTTCGCGGGGATGGAAGCGACTAATTGGTGCGGGTGGTTTGCGCGTTTGGCAATCGAATTGGCGACCCCTCGGAAAAAGCTTTCGGGGGGGGGCGCCAATGGGGTCTTGCTATTTAAAGCTTCGAAAACTCGCCTATTCCTGCACTTTCAATGCCTCGGATAGGCTAACCCGTTTAATCGAGCGCGTATGCATGAACGCTACTAGGAGGTAGGTGGCAAAGCCAATGCCGATGCACACGGCCATGCACCACCAGGGCACGTAGATCTCGATGTTGCCGTTGTAGGCGAGCAGCATTGAGCGGAAGATTGCGGTAAGCGAGCCAATGATGAGAGGCTGGCACAGCGCAAGCGATGCGACCACGCACAGCGTAACTGAGCGAATGTAGAGACGAGAAACCTCCTTGTCGCGGTAGCCGAAAACCTTCATGTAGCTGATGGAACGTGCGCTGCGATCGATGACGGCTTTGGTGAGCAGGTACATGAACAGCAAGAAGATGAATACGGCCAAGCCCACCATCATTCCAATCATGGAGTCCATCATGTCTACGAATTGGTTGCCCACCGCACGCATGTCATCGGGGGTTGTGTCGTTTGCGTAGTAGCGTGCGTCCAAGGTGAGTGCTTCGTTGCTAACGTATCCGTTGAAGTACGACTTGTTGCTGCTGAACATCGTGTTGAAGTCGTTGATGCTCATGTATACGTTCATATTCGAGTTCGAACCCCAGGTGTCTTCCTGGCCCGAGAAGGTAAGGCTGTGGGTTTTGTCTTCGTACTTGTCGTAGAGGTTTACCTGTTGGTTTTCATTCCAGCCGAACTTGTCTGCAAGACCCGCACCGAATACGGCTTTGCCATCGCCTATATCAAGATCCTTCCAGTAACGGGAATTTGGCTGAATGCCGTAGACGGCAACGGTTTCGGTGCCGTTGTTGTTTCCTCGGTCGTATTCAAGCTGGTAGACGGCGTACTTTTCTGCTTGGTTAATGACATCAGCGCCGTTGTCGGTGGTGTTTACGGGATGAATATTGTCATCGTCTGTATCGATATCGGCGGCTTTTTCCATTAGGTCGATAGCGTCGTCGCGGTTGCATCCAAGAGCGTCGGCAATGTCATCGATAGATGCATAGAAGGCGTCCTTTTTTCGTTGTGCTTTAGAAAGGGCGTTAGTTGCTGCCTGGGTAGTTTCGACAGAAGGCGACGCCATTGCTTCATGGTATGCATCCTGTGCGGCATCTGCTGCTTCTTCCAATTCGTCTTGCGCGTCTTCTGCGGCGGTAAGCAGCGTACCGTTGATGGACTGTAGACGTTCGAGTGCGGTCCACGCTTCGCGTTCTTCGGGTGTTCCTTCGAGTTCGAGTGGCGCCTTAAGAGTGTAGGTATGTTCGGCTACGAGGCTTGTTTCCAGGTTGTCGGCGTAGTGCGTCATGGTGGGCAGGATAGCCAAACCAAAGAGCAATAGCAGGCTGGCGAAAGCAATTCCTACGAAGAGTGTGGCGAAGTTGCCAAGGTTTCGCAGGAAAATACGAAGGCGGAAGCGCGCTACGAAGCTCAGACGTTCAGGTAAGCGCACGCCGCGCTTGGTGCCCGATTTCCCGGCAGCTTCGTGACGCAGGAACTGCAGTGGCGTTTTTTCCATTTTGCGCAGAAGGCCCACGAGCGTAATGATGATAAGTGCGGCAGCGGGCACCACGGCGCACTTGAGGAAAATACCCCAGTCCCAGAACACCTGGAACGGAGGCAGGCTGTAGGAGCCGTAGTAAAGCTGGCGCATGGGCTCGGTAAAGAATGCCACTCCGAGCGCAGTACCTAGACCAGCTGCTAAGATGCCTACAATTGCCGGCAGCGCTAGATAGTGCAGGACAATCTCGCTTCGGCGATATCCACTTGCCAGAAGGGTGCCGATGATTGCGCTTTCCTGTTCGATGGTGGCGTTGGTAAGCACCACAAATACGAATGCCATGATAACGATGATGATGTAGAGCAGGGTAGTCCACATGGCCGAATCGCCTTCAACATCGTCTGCGGCGTAGCCAATTCCTTGGTTGGCGCTTGCATCGGTGAGGTCGTCGATATTTGCATCGGCATCCGCCATTGCCTCTGCCATATCTTTTTCGGCATCGGTGCGGTCTGCAACGGAAAGGTTGCGGTTGGCGAAGGTAAACGAGTAGGTGTATGTGGGTGCGCCGCCAGCGTCTTTAAGCGCTTCAAAGCCCGCGGGGGAAACTTCGGCAACGCCATAGGTGATGGTGTTCACGGTGAAGTCGGAGTTATTGAGGAAAAGCGCTTGGCTGTCCGGTTGGGTCATGATGCCGCAGACGGTGTAGGCGCTGCCTTCAAGATCGACGGTATCGCCCACATGGATATCGTTGTTTTTTGCAAACACGCGGTCGATGGCAACTTCGTTTTCGGTTGCGGGTTCTGAACCCTCGCAGTAGGCTGCGATGTCTACTTGGGTGCGATGCTTGTAAGTGCGCAGTGTGCGTTTGGTCCCATCGTCATTGGGGAGCGTGATGGCGGCATCGATGGAATAATTATCAAAGAGCGTAACGCCGCCCACGTCTTCGGCTGCATCGCGTGCGGCTTGAAGCTGGTTGTCGGTGGCTTCGAACGAAGTGGCTAAACGGCCGTCTTCGATGGTGTATTCGCTGTGCATGCCATCGATGATCTGGCTGATTGAATGCGCGGCAAGCAAAAAGCCCGAGGTCAGCGCAATGGCTCCGCACATAAGCAGAAAGATGCCAAGGTATTTGCCGATGTTGTTCTTGAGTTCGCGGGGGAGTCGTTTGGCAAGTGGTGTCATCGTTCGCCTACCATTCAAGCTTGCAAGCGGGCACAGGCGCTCCATTTGCTGCGTCTTCCGCCAGGCGTCCGTCGCGCAAACGAAGCACGCGGTTTGCCATGCGTGCTATGGCGGCGTTGTGTGTGACGATAACGATCGTACAGCCATACGTGCGGTTCACGCTTTCCATAAGCTCAAGAACCTCTTTCGAGGTTTTGTAGTCGAGGGCGCCTGTGGGTTCGTCGCACAAGATAAGGCCAGGGTTCTTTACCAGCGCGCGTCCGATTGCGCAACGCTGCTGCTGGCCACCTGAAACCTGGCGGGGAAATTTGTTGCGGTGTTCCCATAGGCCAAGCGAATGCAACAGTTCGTCTATGGGGAGGGGTTTCTTGGAAAGGTGCGCTGTGACCTCGATGTTTTCGCGAATGGTAAGGTCGGGGACCAGGTTGTAGAACTGGAAAACGAAGCCAAGTTCACGGCGGCGGTATTCGCCCAAGGTTTTTGCGGAAAGCGCGGTGATCTCGCATTCTCCGACGCGGATTGTGCCGCCGTCGGCCCCTTCAAGCCCACCGATGAGGTTCAGGAAGGTGGATTTTCCTGAACCAGAGGGGCCAAGCATAACGCAAATTTCGCCTTTGTTTATGGTTGTGGTAATTCCATCAAGCACTTGGACGCGCGCCTCGCCATTGCCGTAATGCTTCATGAGTCCGTTGACCACCAGGTAGGGGGTGTTGCCTTTCATAAGCGCTCCAATCTGTGCGGAAGGCCAACGGAGCGATCGGTGCGAGAGCAGAGTTAGCCGTGGTTAAGTTAGTTCAAGCTAACTTTAGCACAGATGCATAGTGCATTCCGAAAGAGAATGATTGGGGAGATTGGACGATTACCAAGGTTTGGACTTGTTTCTTTTTGCTGTTGAATGAAACAAGGCGCCCGCCGAATGGCGAGCGCCTTGTTTTTGCAAGCAAACAAGCTGGTAAAAGCTACTTTTTGATAGACTTGAATGCTTCGGTCTGAGCCTTGATGCCGCGCTCGGCTGCCAGGCGCTCGATGGAAGTTGCGCCGAAGAAGCCATCGATACCAGGAACGTTTTCGATGATGTAAGCCGCATCCTTGGGCTCGGAGATGGGGCCACCATGGCAGATAACGAGTGCATCGGGGTTGATATCCTTTACAACCTTTACGATGCCTTCGATGATCTTTGCGCAATCCTCGAGAGTGCGTGCGGTTTCTGCGCCGATGGTGCCACCGGTGGTAAGGCCCATGTGGGCAACGATGATGTCTGCACCCGCCTTGGTCATTGCCGCTGCCTGCTCTTCATCGAAGACATACGGGCAGGTAAGCATATCGAGCTTGTGGGCCTCGGCGATCATGTCCACTTCAAGGCCGTAGCCCATGCCGGTTTCTTCGAGGTTCTTACGGAACGTACCGTCGATAAGGCCAACAGTGGGGAAGTTCTGAACGCCGTTGAAGCCCTGCTCCTTAAGCTCGGCAAGGTATTTCTTCATTACGCGGAAGGGATCGGTACCGCATACGCCAGCGAGAACGGGGGTGTCCTTCACAACAGGCAGAACCTCGGCGCCCATTTCAACAACGATCTGATTTGCATCGCCGTAGGAAAGCAAGCCAGCAAGAGAGCCGCGGCCAGCCATGCGGAATCGACCAGAGTTGTAGATAACGAAGATGTCGGCACCGCCGGCCTCAGCCGATTTAGCCGTGATGCCCGTACCGGCGCCTACGCCGAGCAGGATGTTGCCTTCGTCGAGGGACTTGCGGAAGCGGTCGAGGATTTCTGCGCGGGACAATTCAAGCATGGTTTTCTCCTTTTTCCTTGAGGAACTGTTACTTTAATGAGTGTTTTCCAATAAGAGATACCGCCCTTATGGAAAAGGCCCAATGAAGCTAGGGTTGCGGTGCCGCTTGGGGCATCCTCTGTAATAAAAAGACGAGAACTAGGTGTTCTCGTCTTTTTGTATCGTTATTGATTCATGAGGTCGATCAGCTTTTGTGCTGCGGCGATGGCGAATTCATCGTCGTTCACATGAGCATCCATTTCGATGAGCTCAGCCTTTGTCGGGTCGATCTCATCGCGAAGTACCTGGAACAGTGCCGCATCTTCTTCGGGACCGTAGAACGGCTGGCCTTCTGCGTCGATCATCGAAACGCCCTTCAAAGGCAACATGACGGCGCACGGGCCGATAGACATGTTCACCTTGCTTGCGATGGCGCGCCCAATTTGCTCGTTTTCTTCAACCGTGGTGCGCATAAGCGTAACGGTTGGGTTGTGCTTGTACAGGTTGCGAGACTGGTAATGCTCGGGGACGGTATCCCACGGGCCGAAATTCACCATGTCGTCAGCGCCTACGGACACCACAGCAGGAATGCCGTTAGGGGCGGCGGCACTGCAGCGATCGGGGCCAGCGTTAAGAACGCCGCCAGCAATTTCATCGCACCATTCGGTGGTAGTCAGATCGAGTACGCCTTTGATGAAGCCGCCGTTGATCAGTGATTCCATGCATTTTCCGCCCGTGCCAGTTGCATGGAATACAAGTACTTCATAGCCGTTTGATTCCAGGTATGCCTGTGCTTTCTGGATAGCGGGCGTGGTAACGCCGAACATGGTTGCGGCCACAAGTGGTTTGGAATCTTCGTGCTTGGGAGCAGTGTGCTCGAGCATGCCTGTCATAGCGGCAACCGCGTTGTTGAAGATCGTTGCAGAGAAGGAATTGATGCCCGCAACGTCAACGATGGAAGGGAACATGGCAATATCGGATGCGCCGACGTACGGCGAAGTATCGCCTGAAGCCATGGTGGACACCATAACCTTGGGAACGCCTACCGGCAGCTTGCGCATGCCTGCGGTTGCGATAGCGGTTCCGCCCGATCCGCCCATGGAAAAGACGCCGTCAAAGCGACCGTTGGCATACAGCGTAGGCAAAAGCTTTTCAACGCCGCGCGTCATGGTTTCTGTGGCGAAGGCGCGGTCCTTCTTTTCGGCGATGGTTGACATTTCGATATCAACTGCTGCTGCTACTTCCGTGTTGGTAACGTCAGGCATGGTTTGCGGATCGAATACGCCGCAGTGGATGGTAATGGTGTTGATGCCCAGCTCTTCGAAGCGGGTTTTAACGTAGGCGAATTCTTCACCTTTGGTGTCAAAAGTGCCAATAATAGCAACAGTTTTCATGTAAGCCTCCCCCAAAAAATAAATCCCAATAGCTTCGAGAGCTATTGGCTTTTTTACAATAGATTAAGAATTGTTAGAAATCAATGAACGTGTTCATCTAGACGGACGGATTAAGCTTTTTGGGCATTCGTTAGAAGCACCTCTTCTAACTTTTCTGTTGCTTGCTTATTTAAAAATAGTGTCGTTCCACCAGGTAAACAGTGTTATCTGTTCCTATTGATACTTTTCTGAAATAGGCTTGAATACCAATTCGATATGAAACTTTAACTGCGGTTTGCTTTATGCCATTGGGTTGTATGCTCGTCGGTGACTTCAAGCGTTGCGCAGTCCACCAAATAGAAATCGACGATTTCAGCAGAAGCGGATTCTGCTCCATCTGCTGCGAAGCGGTGCTTTTGCAGAACGTATTCCCGATTCGATAATTTTTCGTGCTGTTCGTTCAGGATAATGTGTAGCTCGGTAACTTGGCCGGTTTTTTCGTTTGGTTCCCTGGAGATTACGGCATAGGGGTAGCCCTTAGCCGTAATTTTGTATTCCATCTCGAATCCGTCGACCCCAATGTAGCTGGCAACCGCTGCCATTTCCTGTTTGTATGCTTGGTAGTCTTGGGCGGTAGGGTAGCCATCTTCGTCGATCTTTGGGGTTTCGTTCTGTGCATCAGGAATTCTTTTGCCGTTATAGGTGTCTAGCTGGAGCTCTTCAATTTCCCCATCCAAGCTGAGGTTGTAGCGATAGTCGCTTTGCTCTTCGCCGAATATGGTGGCTGATGCGTGGTCGCTGCCCCATGTAGTTTCCCAGTTTTCAGGACCAAGGTTTTTGCCGTCGTTGGCAATGTCGAACCTGCACGTTGTGACGGTTTTCCCATTGCTTTCGAGAACAAGACGGGCGTGGGTTGAACCGAAGGGCCAATCTGGTTCTCCGATTTGCTGGAAGTGCAGTTCGTAGGCGCCATCGGGAGATTCCGATACGTCGATATTGGTTGTTTTGTAATTGATGTTGTAAAGAAGTAGGCCGCTCGCCAGCGCAATAAGAACCCAGCTCCACGCTGCGATTCCCAGGAAGATTTGGATTCCCCGTTTTTTGATAAGGACGCAGCCTACAACGTTAGCTGTGGCAATGAATAGCATTATGAGAATAAGCACCATATCGGGGTTCCTTGGATCATCGTCCTTTTGGTCGGTGCTTAGAGGATAACGCTGAGCCTTTACTTCTTGAACTTATTCAGAAGGAACCCGAAAAGGCCGATGCCGTCTTCTATAGCGTTCTTTGTTCTTGTGTAGTTACCCATAGTGTCGTTTTCGATCATGCGTTCTCGATTTTCCTTCAGGATGCGCCCCTCGGCTTCGACTCTGGCGGATGTAAGTACGGAGTCGGCAAAGTATTCCGCGGTTTCTTTTCGGTTTTCGCGCATCATGCTCTTGGCGGCTTTGAGCGATTCTTGCCGTTGTTCTTTTGTTTGTGGGGAGGCTTTCTGGGTGCATTGGCAGATGAGTGCCACAAACTTTTCTGAAAGTCCTTCAGACGCGAAGCGATTCTCGAAGGTATCGAAGTCTGCGCACTGTTCGCCAAGCGCGACTACTTCGGCGCAGAATGCGTCCACGTCGGGCCGCAAGCCATCAGGCACGATGAGATATTCATCGAAATAGTTCGTTTTCGTATTAACGCTTTTCTGTACGTCGCTGTTCATTTTCGTGCCCTTTCTCGCATGTGTTAGCTGGTGTGGGTGTGCCTGATGAAAGGGTGCCACAGACGCGTGTGCGGGGGGAATGAACTCATGTCCCAATATTGGTACAGGTATGCGCCCTTGTTTCCCATTTTTAAGTGTCGGTGGGCGGGTGGTGTTATATTACGAGCTTTGCCGCTTGTTCTTGCGTGGGGCTTGAGCGTTGGCTGTTGAAGGCAATTTCGTTCTTAATAATAAGAGGATCCATCCAGTTATCCCTCATATGCAGCGCACTTAGAACGGTAAAGACAGCTCCTCACGCCCTCTAACGAGCTCCACTTCAATAACGTCGCCAGCGGCGGATTTGGAAACGTTGGTGCCCGATTCCAGCATGTACAGCGCGTTTGCGGTAAGCGTTGCGGGCGAACCTGGGCGACCCGCAACGGGGGTGTCGGTAAGCGTTCCGTCGGGCTTCACTTCCACGTTAAGCATGCGAACAACGAAGAAAAGCGCCCATCGGTAACCATCGATGGGCGCTCGAAAACGGCATGTTTCTTGTTCTTAGCGCTTCTTCATTCTCAAGGCGGATGCAAACAGGGCGCCTGCCGCTATCAGCAATGCGGCGATTGCAATGATTGGTGCATTGCCGTCACCCGTATGAGGGGTGGCTGCTGCTGGTTTATCGCCGGCGTCAGACTTATTGTTCGCGTTGGGATCGCTGCCCTCTGTTGGCTTGGTGTCTTCAGCGGGTGCAGCCTTTTCGGTATAGACGTTTTCGAACGTCATGACATCAACGGGGGTATCCTGCGTCTTTTCGTAGAATTCGCCGCTGTCTGTTGCTACCAGTTCAACGGGGAATACTTCGAAGCTTGGCTGGGCCGTGCCCTGATTGTCGGTTGCTCCGTCGTTGCAGAAGATTTGGTATGCGGCATCCGAATAGGTCCAGTTTGCAATGCCGGTGTTCTTTTCACGTACGCAAAAGCCTTCGCACGTTATGTTGTCCACTTGCTTCTTCGGGCCTTGGATGGTGAGGGCACTTTCGTATTCTCCTTCGCCATTCGTAGCTACGGTTGCCGTTATGGTCACATCGCTGTAATCCTCGATCTGGCCAACGCCAACATCAAAGACCTCTAGCTCAAATTCCTGCTTACCGGGAGCAATGTCGCCGCCCTTTTTGACTACCTTCGTGAACGGAAGGGAATAGGTCACGGTTTTTTCGCCAGTGATGAAATGGATGTTCTTGTAAAGGTGAAGGAAGCCTTTAGCCTGTTCGGCTCCATCGTGCTCAATAAGATCGATCGACGTGCCTTCGCTATCAACAGCCATGGCATACGTCAGCTCGAAGTCATCGTTGATAGTGGGACAGTCGGAAAGTGCGGGAATGTTGTTCTGGCTGGTGTTTTTGGCGTCGATCTCTGCCTCATAAACCGTAAAGTTGCCATTGCAGCCTGAAGGGTATTCGCCGTTAAGCGCGACTTTCGCTTTTCCCTTAATGGCGATGTTGCCCTTTGCCCACAGAGGAGAGTCAACGGTAGAGGTGGCCTGGAGGGTACCGCCATCGATAGTCATATTGCCTGTGGCGAAGAGTCCCGGGTATAAGCTCTTGGCGGTAACAGCTGAATTTGAAATGTTGATGTTGCCTGCAGAGCTGTCGGTGGAGTTAATGTACGCTGCGTTGCAGTTTTGCTCTGTTGCCGAGATGTTTACGCTGCAGCCATTATTGATAGCCAGGTTAGCGGCATCGATGCCTGCATACAGTCCGTTGGAAGTGAGTTGCGTGTTGTTGAGGGAAACTGCGCCATCGCATGCAATGCCGAGTCCGCCAGGGGAATGGATGGAGACGGCTGTGTTCTGCATGGTGACGTCGCCGGCTACGCTTATGCCGTCCATCGTGTCTCCCGCGACCGAGATGGCAAGGCTTCCCGATCCATGGAAAATGACGTTCCCCGTGGCCATGATGCCTATATTGTCGTTGAAGGTGATTTGGTTACTTCCCTGGAGTGTGATGGTTAAATCGCCTGTTAGCTCCGAATCAATGCCGCCATAGTCTACCGCGTTTGTGATGGAGGCATTGTTGAGCGTGAGGTTCTGCGTGGCGGGGTCATAAGTTGCAGTGCCTTCACCGCATTGGATGGTGAGTTTTTCGCTGGTGAAGTGCTCGCCATTAACGGATAGGTCATAATTGTTGGCGGCGAATGACGCAGTAGGCGCTATTGCTAGGGCGAATACTAACGCAAAGATGCCGGATATCAGTTTCTGTGCTTTGCTCATAACATTTCCTTCTGTTTAGGGTTTGCGCAGGAACAAATTTGTTTTTGCGACATTGTCTGGAACTGCATATGACGACTTGTTGTGATAGTTGCAGTATTTGCTCTCTTGTTGGTTTAGCGACCAGGTAAATATTTGTCATTCTATTTGACTGTCTGATTATTCATGCCACCTTATGTCTCATCTTTTAGGCCTATTCGTGGACAAATGGCTCAATATCGTGGCAAACCGAACGTGGACCACCTTGCCAATCTGGCCTCATAATTGGTTTCGGCTTTACCTTTTTCTAACATGCCCAACGAGTCAATTTTGGCCGTGTCTTATATTCTTAGCACGAAAGCGAAATGGCTATTCTCGATACGAGCGCTCAAGGCAAAGCTCGCATTGGAGTAATGCCGCCGATTTCGGCAGAAGAAAGCCCTGAAGCACATATTGAATCGGCCGAACAATGTGTCGTCGAATTGAGGAACGCGAAATGAAGATCCTTGCCATCAACGGCAGTCCTAAAGGCAAACGAAGCAATACTTGGCGCCTAACCAGCGCTTTTCTTGAAGGTATTACCATCCAGGAAGAAAATGACGGTGCACAGGCCCCTGAAATCGAAACCCTTAACATCGGTTCGCTTAACATCAAACCCTGCTTGGGTTGTTTCTCATGTTGGAGCAAGACGCCAGGGAAGTGTTGCATCCACGACGATATGCAGGGAGTTATCGATAAAATCCTGTGGGCTGACGTTGTTGTTTGGAGTTTCCCCCTGTATTACTTTGGATTGCCCGGTCAGCTGAAAACCCTCATCGACCGTCAGCTTCCTATGTCCCTCCCGTTCATGTGCACGGAAACGGAAAGCGGAGGGCATCCTTCTCGCTACGATATGAGCGGCAAGCGAACCGTGGTTATTTCCACGTGCGGCTTCTACACTGCCCAGGGGAACTACGACTGCGTTACCAACCTGTACGATCGGCTGTGCGGAAAAGGCGGCTACACTGCGATTTTCTGCGGACAAGGTGAGCTTTTCAGGGTGAAAGAGCTTTCAGAACGCACTGACGAATATCTTTCTTGGGTGAAGAAAGCGGGGCAGGAATTTGCTTCTGGTGGCATTACCGGAGAAACCCGCGGCAAGCTTGACCAGAACCTATTCCCGCGTGATGTTTTTGAGGTGATGGCAGATGCTAGCTGGGGCGTTGGAGAATCAGGCGAAAAGGAAGATCCTAGCCTGGTGTTCACTCGCCAAATGGCAGCCCTTTATCGCAAGGAATCATGGCAGGAGCACGATGTTGTGCTTGACATGAACTATACCGATATCGGCAAGGTCTATCGCATCACTCTCGGGCAGAAGGGAAGCCGGGTTGAAGTAGAGCCTGAAGACGGCTTTGCTGATGGTTTCACCACACGCATCAACACGCCCTTTGATGTTTGGCGCTCAATTGCAAGCGGCGAGATTGCTGGAGATGAAGCGCTCATGAAGCATCTGTACTCCGTGGAGGGCGATTTCGACCTGATGATGCACTGGGATGATTTCTTTGGCGCGGCATCGAGTGCGGGCGCAAATAATTCGGATGCGCTTGAGGGTGCGAACAGTGGTGATGAGGGCAACAGCAAAAGCGCCAGCGAGCCGAAGACCAATATGCTGCTGCTCTTAATTCCCTGGATCGTGTTCTGGGTTGTTGCGTCTATTGATGGGTTCTGGGGCAGCTTGGTCAGCGTGACGGTATGTGTGTTGCTTCCGGTTTTGATGCATCGGACAAAGGCTACGTTGTATGACCAGATTTCTGGTTTAGGAGTAGGCGCGTGTTCTGTTGCGTTGCTGGCGGGAGCATCGCCGATTCTTGTTGTCCCGTTGTCATACCTTTTGTTCGGGCTGATGTGGACGGTTTCGTGCTTCCTGAAAGTGCCGCTGACTGCGCATTATTCCAAGAACAGCTATAACGGGGAAGCGGCATTGCGCAATCCGATCTTCATGAGAACGAACCGCATCCTTACGGCGGCGTGGGGAGTGCTTTACCTGGTTACGCCCATTTGGACGTATTTCATCATGCAGACGGATGCAGCAAGCTATGTTGGCGCAATCAATTCCGTTCTTCCCGCGTTGATGGGGGTGTTCACTGCATGGTTTCAGAAGTGGTATCCACGGCACATTGCGCGTGGATAGACGCTCGCGTCAAGGAGCTTGGGGAAGAAGGCTTCGATCTATGGTGCGTTGTTCGCGTGTAGGTGGTCTGCTCATTGGGGCTGTCAAAGCGGGGGCGATAGCATGGCTGAATTGAAAATGGGAGAGTTTGGTGTTTCAAAGTATGATGAAGCTATTCATATTGCCAGTAGCGTATTGTACCCTTCAATTTGGCTTGGACCGTGTTAACAGCAGGGTACCTTCAATACAGTGAAGGTACCTTTTTCTTTTATGAAGCGAATTGGCAAGCGAATCTGGACGCGCTTAGCGAAATTATGTGTGCCGCTTTATGAAATTGGCGCTATGACTCGGTTCCTGCTGTCTGAACATTTTGATATTGGTGCAGCTTATGCGCAGTACGGAAGTCTGTAAATCTTTTTATTCAGCAAAGCATTTTCGGCAGCAATTGCGACGATGGGGGGGGGTAAAATACAAAGTATTTTGAGAGCATAGAAAACAGAAAAGGAGGTGCGCAAGAAATGAAAATGAGCAATATAAACAAATTCATTTCAGGCCTGCTGGGTGTTGCGATGTGCCCCATGATGTTGCCAACCGCAGCATTCGCGGCTGATGATGGCGCAGCATCGGAGGTTTCTTCATCCCCGACTGAGTTGATTCAGCCTTTTGAGTCGCAAGGCGCTGATACGGGCGCAAGCTCAGGCGATACGCTTGCCGCGCAGTCCGAATCGGCGAGTGAAGCGGCCAATGCGACGATCGGCAAAACGGCTAACGAAGCAGCGACCCTTGCAGCCGAGACTGGCGAAGAGGGCAACGAAGCAGCAGCTGCAGAAGTGAACGGCACGACATATCCCAGCCTGCAGGCGGCTATTAACGCTGCGCCGCGTAAGGCAACGGTGAAGCTGCTGGCCGATACGAAGGAAAACGTCACAATCTCCACGCCCTACGTCACGCTCGACCTGAACGGCCACACCCTCAACGGCGGCACCGAGAAGGGCAAGCCCGCGCTGACGGTTACGAACAGGGTCTACGTCATGGACTCCAGCGAGGCCCAGACGGGCACTATCATGCGCGAGGACACCGCAGAGAACTCCGGCGTTTCTTCCCACTACGTTATTGATGTTCAGGACAGCGGCTGGCTGTTCTTCCAGAGCGGCAACGTCAAAAATGATAGCGGTGCTGGCGGAACAAAGGGTGCGTCCCTTGTTCGTGTTGGTGATGACAGCAAGTCTGCCATGCCGGGCTTGACTATTAGTGGTGGCACGTTCACGCAGGATAATTTCATCGTCCTTAAGTGCGACCACGGCAACCTCTACGTCAAGGGCGGCATCATTAATTCTGCGAACAGCTATGCGATCCAGAACTGGAAGAACGCTACTATCAAGGACAATGCGGTCATCAACGGCAACGTTTCAACGTGGACGTACGACGGAGGCGGCTCTGACCTTCAGATTCAGGGCGGCACTGTCAACGGCGATATCGAGTCAGTGACTTACGATGGCGTCGAGGGCAAACCGGCGAAGGTGTCCATCACGGGCGGCACCGTCAATGGCACGCTGAACACGGTTGACTACAGCGCGGGTACCACTTCCAACGATCCCGCAAAGGCAACGATCGAGGTCACGGGCGGTACGTTCAGCACCGATCCGTCCCGCTATCTGATCGAAGGCTCTGCGGCTATCCCGAACGGTGACGGCACCTTCGGCGTGGCAAAGGCTTACCTTGCGCAGGTTGGCGAAAATAGCTACTACACCATGGACGAAGCGTTCAAGGCGCAGACCGCAAGTGGCAAAGCCATCACCTTGCTGCGCGACTACACTACGGGCAGCACGTTCAACTCCGGAAGCATCGCTCGTGTGGTTGACCTGAATGGCCACACCTGGACGTGCACCGGAACCGATGCAAACTCCGCGGCGTTCGAAATCAATTATTCCAACGCATCGCTTACGGTGAAAAACGGCAAGGTCGTGAGCTCGCAGCTCATCGGCTTGATTCCGTCTGCTATGGGCGGCACCATCAAGTACGATAATTCCGCTCTTACCTTCGAGGACGTTGAAGCGTCAACGACTGCCACGAGCGGCATCGAAACGAACGGCAACAACACGAACGACACTGTTGTTCTGAAGGACAGTACGCTCAACGTTCCCAACGGCTTCGGCATTTACTTCCCCAGCAGCGGAACGCTGACCATCGACAACTCCACGATTAACGCGAAGACGATGGGCGCGCAGGTGTGCTCGGGCAACCTGAACGTTACTGCTGATAGCGCGATTACGGTGTCGGGCGACCCGGTTGAGAAGCTCGAAGGCGACGGCGCTATTCAGGACGGCGCGGCAATTTCCATTGTCAACCGCCCCGGCTACAAGGGCCTTGGCCAAATCGCCATCACGGGTGGCACCTTCACGGCGAAGGACGACAACGCGGCAATCAAGGCCTACACCTGGGATTCCGCGACCAAACAGGAGTCGGATTTCGACAACTCCGCTAAGACGGTCGCTGTTTCCGGCGGCACGTTCTCGTCTGCCGTCTCCGCCGACCTGTGTGCGGAAGGCTGTACTCCCATCGCAAATACCGACGGTACGCATAGCGTCGCCTCTGGCGTAGCATATGTTGCAGGGAAGGGGTTTGACACCCTGCAAGCCGCCATCGACGCAGCCCAGGACGGCGAGACGGTCACGCTGCTGGCGGATGCAACTGAAGACGTGGCAATCAACAAGAGCGTCACCCTCGATCTGCACGGCAAGACGCTGACGAATACGAACGCCGGCAAGGCCACGATCTCCGTGCAGGGTGGCACCGTTACCGTGAAGAACGGCAATGTTGCGGGCGGCACCGGCTACTACAACATCGAGGTCACGAAGGACAGCAACGCCAACCTGACGCTGGCGGATGTGACCGCTACGGCGGGCAACACTGGCTCCTCCATGATTGACAACTGGGGCACCCTGACCATCGAGAGCGGTTCGTATTCGGGTGGTCTGAACGTTGTGAAGAGCGAGGAAGACTCAACGCTCACCATCAACGGTGGCAAGTTCGAGCTGAGCTATGCAACGAATGGTTATACGGGCGTTGTTCTCGCCTACGGCAACACGACGATCACTGGCGGCGAGTTTATCCAGAGTCTGACCACCACAGGACGGTGGAACCATCCGCAGGTTGTCGCAACTGGTGTTGTGGAAGGCCATACCGCTATCACGCGGGTTACCGGCGGCCACTTCGTCAACAAGATGTCTAGGGAGAACATTTTCCGCGGTGTCGGCAAGGGCACTTCTGACAACTTCGAGGTCTCCGGTGGTACGTTTAATAAGAGCATTTCCGAAGAGTACTGCACCGATGGCTTCATTCCCACCAAGAACGCGGATGGCACCTATGGCGTCAAGGAAGGCAGCTATGTTGCCCAGGTCGGCAGCAAGAAGTACGAGACGCTGGCCGATGCGATCCTTCTGAGCGCAAAGGGCAAGACCATTACCTTACTGACGGATGTCGAGCAGAATAGCCAGCTGACCATCGGAAAGGACATCACGCTGGACCTGAATGGCAAGACCATCAAGAACACGGTGGACATCTGGGGCGATAAGGCCAACGCCATTCTGTCCATCGCAAATGGCGCCAAGGTGACCATCACTGGCGACGGCACCATAGATGCCAAGGAGAACGACTGCTACACCATCAACGTGGTGAAGGGCGACCTGACCATAGAAAACGGCACCTTCTACGGTAACGTTAGCGTGGTTCAGGTGGAGGAGGGCACCCTGTCCGTCAAGGGAGGCACCTTCGACCTGCACCAGAAGTGGGAAGGCAGCAGCAAGTATCTGTTCAACTGCATCGATGATGCGTATGCGGGCGGCAGTGCGAATGTCGCCATCAGCGGCGGTACGTTCGTCGGCTTCGACCCCAGCGCCTCCCCTGAGGGCGAAGGTACCAGCTACCTGGCTCCCGGTTACGCTCCTACCGACAACGGCGGCGGCACGTACGGCGTCAAGCTTGCCGAGGGCGCGTATCTGCTGCAGGATTACCGCAGCGGCGACCAGGCTTCCTGGACGTATCCGACCCAGGAGGGCATGGCGTTTGCCGGCTGGTACAAGGACGCTTCGTTCACGACCCCTTGCGCTGCAAGCGATGTCGAGGGCGCTGCCTATGCCAAGTTTGTTCCCATCACCGATTTGTTGCAATTCAAGGGCGGTTCGCTGAGGATGGACGTTACTGATCCGAGCACGTCGACTTATCTGCGTTTTGGCTACACTATGGCTATTCCCGAAAAATCCGCGTTCATTGAGAACGGCTGGCACTACAAGAAGGTTACCGTTAGCTCTCCCGACGACGTCCGCTTTGTGGCGTATAACAACGCCATGAATAACGACGGCACTGTTACGGCAAACTTGGTGTTCAACAACGTGAAGACAAACCTCTACAAAGCAAACTTCACTGAAAAAGCGTTTGTTAAGTACGTGACTGCTGATGGAACCACCGTCGAGGCAGTCGAGAGTGATTACCAAACGCGATCGGTGGGTGAAGTTGCAGATGCCATTCTTAAACATCCTATGGCGAGCAACTCCGAAAAGGAATATGCTCTGAAAATCAAGTCCGCAATTCAGTAGAAAGTTGAATGATATGAAGAGCAGCTACGAAACCCCCGAGGTGGACATTATCGAACTAGAAGACCGCGACGTTATTGTTGCTTCTGGGGGTTTTATTGATGGCCCTGGTGACAGTGGCACGGGCGATTACTAATAGTCGTTCAGCTTCGCAAGGCCCTGCTCGGCTTGCCAGGCGGGGCCTTGCGATGATTCACAGTTTGATGAATCTAGCGAGGGCGGGCGGTTTGCGTCCGTCCTTCGTTTGTTTGCGAATTTCCACTGATTGAACGAAGGGCTACCAAATCTATGGATACGCGAAAACGTAATGTACTTATCGGCGTGGGCGCGGCGATTTTGGTTGTCGTTGTGATTCTCGTCGTTTTGATGGTGTCGGGCGGCTCGAGCCAAGATGAGGCGGCGTCGAAAACGGACAGCGCTGTTGCAATTGCCTCCGACGCATCTTCTAAGGACCTAGGCGTAATGCATGCGTCGGGCGACGGCACGGCCGACAACGAGGTTGATGCGTCCGAGGTGTACGGGGATTCCCCTGATGCCGCGACGGGCGAGTCCTCCGCTGGCACGTCGACTTCGGGCGGCGACGCTCTGAGCGTGAGCGGCTCTGGCTCCACTTCGGACAACCAGCCGGGCAGCTCGAACGCAGGCAATGGCGATTCATCTGATAAGGGTTCGGGCGATTCTGCAGGTGGCGACCCGACTGGTGGCGCCGATCCCGGCGTCAAAACTGAGCCCGATGGCTCAAAGTGGACGGGTTACTACTAAGCCACCTATCCTTCTCGCGCCTACTGCTCGGCAGCGGAACAACCGAAGCGGGTTCCAGGACGATTCTCGGAACCCGCCTTTTTAGCATCCTTCATTTTTGTTGGCTGTGTTTTGCCACTTCTCGTTTTAAGCGGCGGTCATTTTGGGATCATCGTTTCGGGTTGCCGTCCGTTTCCCAGCAATCAATCTCGCAGACGCTTTCCCAACCTTCGTCAAAAGCGGCGGTCGCTTTCTTGGGCCTTCGTCTTTCTACATCCTGGTAGCCTCAAGGCGTTTGAGCAGGTCGATGTCTTCTTGCGCGCTACGTGCGTCGGTGACGAGCTCGCTCATGCTCGCGTTGCGCGAGAGTCCCTTGCGGATAACGTGCCCCACTTGATAGAGGCACGCTGCCGGAGCAAGCCACGCGTGCTTGCGCGCTGGCGCCCAATGAGCGCGCCCGCCCTCGTAAAGATAGCGAACCAAGGCCGCGGGGCTGCGGAGGTTGTGCAGCACCGTGCGGGTTGCCCGTGTGCCACGTTCCATCTTGCGCCCCATGTTCCCCCGCTGCATGATGTAGAGCAGAAGGTCGCTCGCAAGCTGTGCGTTGGCATCGCCAAACCACGTTGCCGATGTCTGAAGCCCCAGGTAGGTACGGCAAAGCCACGTTGTGGTGACCGCCAGCTTCTCCATGCCGATCTGCTGCGCCGCATGTTGAAAGCCGCGCTCCCAAAGCTCGTCGGTCAAGTGCGCGTCAACGAACATCTGCCAATCCAGAATCTGGCGAAGCCCCAGACCCGAACCTAGATGCTGGTTGACATGCGCGAGCAACACCAGGCCGTTCTCGAGCGGCGGCAACACGGGCACGCTAAAGCCTGCGACATCGGTCCATTCGGCGCGCGGGATGGCGTCGTAAATGGTCTGGTCAAGAAAATGTGCCTGCTGCTTGTTGGCGCATGTGCTGAAATACCGATGCAGCTCGATTTCGGGACAGCCCGCCTTCTCGAAGCCCGCGTGGCGCGGATTGATTTCAAGTTCAATATCGTTATCCCAGCCCAAGCGCTCCATAAGTGAAAACGCTCGGTCGAAATAATCGGGCGGCACGATGAGGTCGATGTCGCCCATACTGCGACTGTTTGGCTGCGGGTAATGCGCCGCAGCCGCAGCGCCCTTCAGCACGACAACGGGAATACCCGCCGCTCGAAATTCTGCGAGCACGTCATCTTGCGCCATCATGAGGCTATACCAGCTCGACAGGTTTTTCCCAGCGAGCGCGAGATATTCAGCCTGGTCGGCGGGATTGAGCGAAAGAGACTCAACGGCGTGCGCCGGATAGCCGATAACCGATTGCGCTACCAGCTCGGCGCGCACGGCCGGCCACAAACCATCGGGAATCGCAAGGGCGGGTTCGGCAGCGCACGCTATCGTGGGGGCGGAATTGAACGTTACCGCTGGGTCATGTTCGCGTCCAGGCCCCAATTCAAGCGCAGAATTGCCCTCGCCCGCAGCCGAAACCGCAGCCGGCATTTCGCCCACAGGACGCTGCATGCCACTCTCGGCAGCGATAATCTTGATTGCGTACTCTTCGGCAGCAGAAAGCTCCACGGGCACTTCCTCTCGCTGCTCGTTGCAGCATGCGTGACAACAGTGGAAATCGCTTGCGCGCTTGGCCGCCAAGCGCGCGCACGTTCAGTGCGCTTTATAATAAAACAACGACGGTCGCGCCGCGCAAAATGCCTGAAAGCGATGCAATAAACGCAGTGCTAAGATTTCCGCCGCCATATCACGCTCACCGTCTCCCTTCCAAGGAGCAAAGCCTATGTTCTGCATCCAAATTGCCGAGGTTCTTATCGCCATCAAGAACCGCTACGCGTTCACTGAGCGGCTTTGCGCGGACTACATAGTCGACACCTCTCCCGATGATTGCGATATTTCGATAGCGGCAACGCCCGAAGAAATTGCAGCCGAGAATGACGAGAAGGGCTCATTTTCGCCCGCATATTGCGAATCGTTGGCGCTCTACCGCAAAATTTGCACGCGAATGCTCGATTTCAACGCGTTCCTGTTCCATGCGGCGATCATCTCATATGCGGAGCAAGGCTTCGCGTTCACGGCGAAAAGCGGCACGGGCAAAAGCACTCACATCGCGCAGTGGGTGCGCACGCTAGGCGAGCGCGTAACGGTGGTGAACGGCGACAAGCCCATTCTGCGATGGCAAAGCGGGGAAGTTGCCGAGCCTCCAGATGGGACGCCCAGCGGGGAAAGCGCATGTGCTTGTACCTCTTCCGCTGTGCCCCCTAGTGGGGAAGGAGTCGAAACCACCTGCAACCAGCCGGTGGGTGAGTTCGTCGCGTACGGCACTCCATACTGCGGCAAGGAAAACTGGGGACAAAACACGAGCGTTCCCCTTCGCGCCGTTTGCTTTATCGAGCGCTGCGAGCCGGACGAGCCGGACTGCCTG
>OLRU01000923.1_pt1 | contig 28699 bp, 27 predicted proteins | sample 1672961 | NCBI WGS metagenome assembly OLRU01 (sample SAMEA3136741, study PRJEB25190) | human gut metagenome | biome: human gut; feature: human-associated habitat; material: faeces | place: Austria | collected 2013
CAAGCAATGGCTCGCTTGGTGGAACAGCCCACTGGGCTGTTCCAGTCGCTGCGCAGCCTGCGCGCGAGCCCCTCCGCCGATCCGCGGCCTCCCGCACGCGCTCTGCTGACGTTTCAAACTTGAGCACGTGCCCCCTCGCCGATCCCCGGCCCGCCAAACCTTACGCTTCCCTTACAGGTATGGAGGGGATGTGGCGCAAATGCGGCGAAAAGGAACACTTTGGTCTCGATTGCCCCCATTTCGGCTGTCATGGCCCAACTGGTGCTGCCAACTTAGCTCGAAAGGGCTATACTTTCAGCCGTTTGTGCAGCCGCGCCCACGCCACTGACCGTGCGGGCGCATGTCATGTCCTAGGAGCCTCAAGGTGTTCGATACCGTAGCATCGCAAGTGTCGGCGTTGTCCTTCGTTGACATCTTCAATTTCTGCGTGTTTCTTACCTTCACTATTTGCTATACCTACCAGCTTTTCTACGTGCTCGTGGTGCTGACGCGCCGGGCACCGAAGAAGGTGGCGCGCGCCAACCACCGCTACGCGGTCATGGTGGCGGCGCGCAATGAGGAGACGGTCATCGCCGACCTCATCCACTCCATCAAGGTGCAGAACTATCCCGCCGAGCTCATCGACATCTTCGTCATCGCCGACAACTGCACTGATAACACGGCCGACGTGGCCCGCGAGGCCGGCGCCATCGTGTTCCCCCGCAGCAACGACAAGCTGGTGGGGAAGGGCTATGCGCTCGATTACGGCCTGAAGGCCATCTGGGAGCAGTACGCCGACCGCGACTATGAGGCGTTTTTCGTCTTCGACGCCGACAACGTGCTCGATGTGAACTACTTCCGTGAGATGAACGCCACCTTCGATAACGGCGCGAAGGCCTCCACCTCCTACCGCAACTCCAAGAACTTCGGCAGCAACTGGATCTCCGCTGGCTACGGCGTGTGGTTCCTGCGCGAGGCGAAGTTTTTGAACCAGGCGCGCCTCACACTGAACACCTCCTGCGCCGTGTCGGGCACGGGCTTCTTCATCGCCGCCGACATCCTGAAGGCCGCAGGCGGCTGGAAGTGGCACTTGCTCACCGAGGACATCGAGTTTTCCGCCGCTTCCATCATCGACGGCGTGCGCATCTCCTACTGCCCGACGGCGGTGCTCTACGACGAGCAGCCCATCACCTTCCGCGATTCGTGGAACCAGCGCTTCCGCTGGGCCAAGGGCTTCTACCAGGTGTTCGCCCACTACGCGGGCGGCCTGGTGAAGGGCACGCTGACCAATCCCGCGGGCTACCGCTTCGCCTGCTACGACATGCTCATGACCATCGCTCCGGGCATGCTGCTCTCCATCATCTCCATTCTGTTCAACACCATTATCATCGTGCTGGCGGCCACGGGCGTCATGTCCACGGGCGTGGCCATCGCGAGCTCGGTGACCTCGGTCGTGTTCTGCCTGTGCAACTACGTCGTGTTCATGTTCGTCTTCGGCGTGCTCACCACCTTCGTGGAATGGGACTCCATCCGCACCACCACGGCGAAGAAGATCCGCTACATGTTCACCTTCCCCTTCTTCATGCTCACCTACATCCCCATCGCGCTCATTGCGCTCGTGAAGAAGGCGGCGTGGAAGCCCATCCGCCATTCCATCTCGGTGGACGTCGCCGAGTTCTCCGAGGCCGAGGGCGTTCGTCTCTCCTCGAAATAACTCCTTTCATTTTCTAGCGATGCTTGCTAGAATATAAGGCAGGCTCGAGGGGAGCCACTGGCCAGTGAAATCTCCCCTGAACCGTTTGTTATTTGGGCCGTCTTGCATGACGTGCCCGCCTTGCCTTTCGGCTCCCGCGTACTCGCGGATTCGAGCCATCAGGTTCAGCAAGCAAGCCGCAAAACGAACCCAATCGCAAAGGTTCATTTGCCCGCCTTTCTCCCGTTGCCTAAGGTAGCGAAACGGGCGGGGTCGGCCAGCTCCCCGCCCCGAGGATGCTTCTTATGTATCCTCGGGGCGAAAGGCTGCGTCCTAGGTTCGCGCGAACGTGAGGCACCAGACGATCTTGGCACCGGCGGTGCGCAGGGCCTCGGTGGCGGCGAACAACGTGGCACCGGTGGTGCACACGTCGTCCACGACGATGACGGCGGCGGGCATGCTGGCGCCGGCCAGCGCGGTGAGCGAATGCCTCATGTTGCCGATGCGTCCCGTCCGCCCCAGCTTCCGCTGGTCGCGGCTGCGGGCGGCCACGAGCAGAGGGGCGAAGTCCAGCCCGGCGATGAACGACAACTCGCGGGCCAGATGCTCGGCATGGTCGAAGCCGCGCCGCCGCCGGGCGGCGGCCGTGGCGGGCACGAAGGTGACGACCGGCGCTGCGCCCATCCAGCGGGGCGGCAGGTAGCGGGCCATGATCTGGGCCATGGGCCGTGCCAGACCGCGCTCGTTCTGATCCTTGTACACCGTTACAATGCGGCGGACGGCCTCGGTAAGCACGAGGGCGCTCGCCATCTCGTCGTAGGGCGGCTCCTTGTAGCCGAAGGGCTCCATCAGCACGGACGTGCACTCCGAGCACTGCACGACGCCGAAGGGCGCGCCGCAGCGCGGGCAGGCCGTCAGCGCGTCGATGTAGGGGAGCGCCGCGGCACAGGAGCCGCACAGCACCGCGCCGGGCTTATCGCACACCGCGCAGCGGGTGGGGTAGAGCGTCTCGGCCACCATGTCCGCGGCGAAGTCGCGCGCGGCGCGCCAGTCCGCGCGCAGGCGGCGGGAGGGAGCGGCGTGTTTCGCGGCCGCGCCCTCCCGACGGCTCTTCGCCGGCGTTCGCTCATCGAAGAGCGCCATCTGTCCTTTCATCGGCTTCATGGGGGCAGTCTACGCGCGCACGACCGTGGAAATGACGCGGGAATGTCCCGTTTCGTTCCCCGCGCCGACCGCGTTCGCGTCTCATCCCGCGCCCCGCGCCGACCGCACGGCTTTCGCACTTCGTAGGTTCTGCGGGGCTTTGCCCCGTCTAAGCCCACTTCTGCTACACTTAGCGATGCTTCTTTCGGGTCTGTAGTTGCGGAGAGACGCGACGTCTTTCCAAGTCCATGGCAGATGCGGTCGAAAGGATCCACGTAAGCGCGTGGGCGTTGCCCGCCGTGAGCATGGCGTATCCTAGAGGTAAGTCGCACCGCCCGCTGACATTTTCGCGGCACGGACGCCGTGACGGGCGAGAGGGCTACTAGCGCAAGCGAACGCCCCGGTGCGCGAGTGTGGGGTCAAAGACTAGGTCAGTCGAAAGAGGCAACGTACCGATTGAATTAGACGGAGGATGATGTGAGAAAGCGTTCGTTCGTTGCGGTTGCCTTTGCGGCGCTGCTCGCGGTCGGCCTGTTCGGCCTGGCCGGATGCACTGGATCGGGCACCTATCAGCCGGAGCTGAAGTCCGCCGAGGTGGCGCCCCCGGTCATCGGCGAGGAGGGCACCCTGCGCGTGGGCGTCAACACCGAGAACCCGCCTCTGGCCGGTATGGGCAGCGGCAAGATCATCGGAATCGACGTGGACATCGCCGCGGCTCTCGCCGACGAGCTGGGGCTGAAGCTGTCGGTGGTGGATGTGGGCAGCGACCCGGCCGGGGCACTCGCCAACGGCACGGTGGACGTGGTGCTCGGCATCGACGACTCCGCGAGCGACGGCGATTTCTGGCGCTCGGCCTCCTACCTGCCCACGGGCATCGCCCTGTTCGCGCTGAGCCCCGACGCGGGCATTCCCACCCAGGATTCCGGTGCCACCTTCGCCGCCCAAGTTTCCTCGAAGAGCGCCTGGGCCGTCTCCAACGGGTTCGGCGAGTCCAGCCTCACGCCCACCGACAGCCTGAAGGAGGCCTTTGAGGCGCTTGAGGCCGGAAGCGTGCAGTACGTGGCCGCCGACGCTGTCATCGGCCTGTACGCGGCCCATGGCCAGGGGCTCGACGTGTCCATCGTCGCCATGCTCATGTCGCCGACCGGCTACTGCATGGGTGTCTCGAACGAGAACGTCGATTTGCAGACGGCCGCCGGCGACGTGCTCGCGCGCCTGGTGAGCGACGGCACCATCAACGTCATTGAGCGCAAGTGGCTCGGCACCACCGTGGCCCTGGGCGATCTCACCGTCGTCAGCGATCTGACCGCCTCCGCCGCCGACGCCGCCACGGGTTCCGATAACGAGGACGCGGGCGATTCCGACAGCGGTGATGCCGACACCGGCGACTCGGGAGACACGGGCTCCGAAGACACCGGTTCCGGCGACTCGTCGGACGGCTCCGATGAGTCCGGCGATACCGGTAGCGGCGACGATTCTGGTAGCGAGGACTCCGGCGATGCAGGCGACTCCGGCAGTTCCGGCGACGAGGACGCGGCCGAATAGTGTCCTTTCCTTCAATGCACTGAGTCCCGCTTTCGGGAAGATGAGCCTCAGCTGTACGGACGAATGACAAAAGTGGCCCTCGGGCTGCGGGTTGAATCGCTGAATTCGCAGCCCGAGGGCTCTTTTTGTCGTTTCACCCGCAGCCCGAGGGCCGAAAATGTCGTAGCACGATGCTCGCAGTGGCAAAAACCCGCCTCGGGCTGCGGTTTGCAAAAAGAAGAGGGCGGCTCCTTCGGGAACCGCCCTCGTTCGATGGTGATGCGGGTGCGGCGGTGCGCCAGCGCCTAGCTCAAGAAGTCGTCCAGGATCTCGGCCTCGGCCTCTTCCTCGGTGAGGCCCAGCGTCATGAGCTTCACGATCTGGTCGCCGGCGATCTTGCCGATGGCGGCCTCGTGCACGAGCATGGCGTCCTCGCTGGCGGCCTCGATGCCGGGGATGGCCTTCACCTTGGCGTTGCCCATGATGATGGCGTCGCACTGCACGTGCCCGCGGCAGGCGCACTCGCCGATGACGAGCGGGTTGAACACCTGCACGGAGTCGTCCTGGGCCACCGAGCGGGAGATCACCTGCACGGAAGAGCCCTCGCCCTTCAGCTCCACCTTCATGTTGGAAATGGCGGTCTGGTTGCCGTGGGTGAGCAGCTTCTCGGTGAGTACGAGCTTGGCGTCCGCGCCCAGCTCGGCGTTGGTGTCGCGCACGGTGGAGGTGACGCCGCGCAGCTGTACCATCTCCATCTCGCAGGAGGAGCCCTCCTCCATGTACACGTTGGTGGTGGGGTTCAGGATGCGCTCGCCTGAGCCATCGCCCTCGCCGTAGTGCTTCTCCACGTAGCGTACGCGGCTGTTCTTCCCCAGATAGAAGCTGTGGATGCCGTCGTGCTCGGAGGCGTCGTGGGAATCGTTGTGGATGCCGCATCCGGCGATGATGGTGATGTCGCAGTTCTCGCCCACGTAGAAGGTGTTGTACACGACGTCCTTCAGGCCCGACTTCGTCACGATGACGGGGATGTACACCGTCTCGCCCTTGGTGCCGTCCGCGATGCGGATGTCGATGCCGGGGTTGTCGGTCTTGGTGGAAATGTCGATGTAGGCCGAGGAATGGCGCTCGACCAGTTCGCCGTCCTTGCGCACGTTGAAGGCGCCCTTCGGCATGCCGTGCATATTGGCGATCTCGGCGAGCAGGTTCTCGTCGATGGGGGAAAGATCAACGGTCATAGTTGCCTCCTTTTGCAACTAGAAAAGACGTGCGGCGGGCGGGATGGCGGGTGTTTCGACCGAGCGAGTTCCGCAGATGGTGTCGAAGGCGGTATACAGTGGGGAGAAAGCAGCCCCGTCGCCTTCGATACCATCGAGGACTGTCTGAGCGAATCGGAATACCCGGCAGTCCGCCCGCACTGGTGACGTTTAGCAGGTGGTGGGGATCTCGGTTAGGTGCAGCTCGGTGGGGGTGGAAAGCGGGCAGCCGTGATCGTCCAGGCTGCGGGCCGCGAACCCGAGCCGCGGCATGAGCTCGGCCGGCGTGCCCGTCTCGGCCACCTGGCCGTCGCGCAGAAGCACGATCTCGTCGGCCAGCGAGATGATGCGCTCCTGGTGCGAGATGATGACGATGGAGCGCCCGTCGCGGGCCTCGTGGATGTCGCGGAACGTCTCGGTGAGCCTGTCGAAGCTCCACAAATCGATGCCGGCCTCGGGCTCGTCGTAGATGGCCAGCTTCGGGTCGCGGGCCAAAATGGTGGCGATCTCGATGCGCTTCACCTCGCCGCCCGACAGCGACTTGTCCACCTCGCGGGTGAGGTAGCTCGCCGAGCACAGGCCCACCTTCGAGAGGTACTCGTTGCAGGCGAGCATGGGCAGCTTCTTGCCGGCGGCGATGTCGAGCAACTTCTTCACCTTCATGCCGCGGAAGCGGGCCGGCTGCTGGAAGCCGTAGCCGATGCCGAGGCGGGCGCGCTCGGTGATGGATTTGTCCGTGATGTCCTCGCCGTTGAAGAGGATCTGGCCGCTCGTGGGCTCCTCGATGCCCATGATGAGCTTGGCGAGCGTGGACTTGCCGCCGCCGTTGGGTCCGGTGATGACCGTGAAGCGGTCGTCGGGAATGGTCAGGGAGAGATCGTCGATGATGCGCTTGGTGCCCCCGTCGTCGGCCGGCACCTCGAACACCAGGTTCTTAAGTTCGAGCATGGGATACTCCGTATCTGTCTCGTCTCGTCTAGATAGTTCGGGGCTGATTATAGCGAAAATTCCCCCGTCGCGGAGAAATCATAACGACACCATATTGGTTGGAAACGGCGACGCGCGGACGGGTAGAATACTCACGAACACTCCGTTGCTCCGCGCCGGGCCGCCAGGGCCGGTCGCGGGGCCCTTCGCAGGAACCCTTCGAAAGGAAGACAGACCATGACCGATTTGGAACAGGTGGCCGCCTCCCACGGCTTTACCGCCGTGAAAAGCGAGCCGATAAGTGAGGTGGAGGGCACGGTGCACCTCATGCATCACGCCGCCTCCGGCGCCCGCCTCATGTTCATCGAGAACGACGACGCCAACAAGGCCTTCTCCATCACCTTCAAGACCCCGGCCGCCGACGACACCGGCGTGTTCCACATTTTGGAGCACTCGGTGCTGTGCGGATCGGAGAAGTTCCCGGTGAAGGAGCCCTTCGTCAATTTGCTGAAGACCTCCATGCAGACGTTCTTAAACGCCATGACCTTCCCGGACAAGACCATGTACCCCGTGGCGTCCACCAACGAGCAGGATCTCGTCAACCTCATGGACGTCTACCTGGACGCGGTCTTCCACCCCGACATCTACCGGCGCCCCGTCATCTTCCAGCAGGAGGGCTGGCACCGCGAGCTGGAAGGGGAGGGAGAAGGCGAGCGCCTTGTGGTGAACGGCGTCGTGTACAACGAGATGAAAGGCGCGCTCTCCGAGCCCGATTCCGTGCTCTACGACGGGCTGTCGGCGGCGCTGTTCCCGGACACGACCTACCGTTTCGAGTCTGGCGGCACGCCGGCGGCAATCCCAACGCTCACCTACGAGGGCTTTCTCGAGAACCATCGGCGCCACTACCGTCCCGACAACGCCTACATCATCCTATACGGCAACCTGGATGCCGACCGCTTCCTCGGCTTTCTAGACGAGCGCTATTTGGCGCCGCTGGCCGCGAAAGAGCGCGGGCCGCTGGACATCAACCCGCTCGGGCTGCAGGCCCCCGTGGCTCCCGCGCCGGTTGTCGTGCCCATGGCCACCGCGCCGGAGAACGCCTGCGCCGCCGTGGGCTTCGTCATCGGGCGCGCCGCCGAGCGCGAGCGCATTGTGGCCGCCGACATTTTGATGGACGCCATCATGGGGGCCAACGAGTCGCCCCTGAAGCGGGCGCTGCTCGACGCGGGCATCGCCGACGACGCCATCGGGTACGTGGCCGACTCCGTGGCCCAGCCCTTCGCCGTGGTATCCCTGCGGGGCGCCCGGCCCGGTGCCGCCGAGAGGCTGCGCGCCATCGTTGCGGCCGAGGCCCGGCGCCTCGCCGAGGGCGGGCTCGACCGCGAGCTGGTGCGGGCGGCCCTCTCCCACGCCGAGTTCGTCATGCGCGAGCGCAACTTCGGCTACCCCGACGGCGTGGTGCTGGCCATGTCCGCCATGGCCGGATGGCTGTACTCCGACGACGACCCGGCGGCCTACCTGCGCTTCGAGGACGTCTTCGCCAGCCTGCGCGAGAAGGTGGAGGAGGGGTACTTCGAGGCGCTTTTGCGCGAGCTGTTCCTGGATAACGACCACCGCGCCTGCGCCGAGGTGGTGCCCACGGAAAGCGACGAGGCCGCCGAAGAGGCCGAGGCAGCCGGCGAGCGCGAGGCGGCCGCCGAGCTCACCGAGGACGAGGCCGCGTCTATCCGCGAGGCCGTGCGCGCGCTGCGCGAGGCCCAGGAGGCGCCGGACGCGCCGGAGGCCCTCGCGAAACTTCCGCAGCTTTCGCGGGCCGATATCGGCGAGGCGCCCGCCGAGGCGATGTGGGAGGTGGGGGAGTGCGGGCCCTGGCGCCTCATCCGCCACCATCTGCCCTGCCGCGGCATCGCCTACGCCTACCGCTACTTCGCCATGGACGGCCTCGCCTTCGACGAGCTGCCCTACGCCACGGTGCTGGCCTGCGTGCTCGGCAAGTTGGATACGTCCCGCCACACGGCGGCCGAGCTGGACACGCTTGTCCAGGCCCATCTGGGCAACCTCGGGTTCGCCGTTGAAGTGCACGAGGACGCCGAGGACCGCGAGCGGCTGCGGCCGATGTTCGTCATGGGCTCCTCTGCCCTTGACGAGGAGGTGCCCTGGGCGGCACACCTGGCCGAGGAAGTGCTGCGCGAGACCGATTTCTCCGACATCGAGCGCATCCGCGACATCTTGGGCCAGCGGCGCATCGCCATGGAGCGGGCCTTCGCCTCGGCCGGCCACAGCGCCGCCATGGCGCGGGTCGCCTCCTACTACCTGCCGGCCGGGGTGGTGCGCGAGGCGCTCTCCGGCGTCGGTTTCTACCGCTTCTTGAAGGAGCTGCTCGCGAGCTTCGACGAGCGGGCCTGCGAGCTTTCCGCGAAGCTGGCCGAGCTGTCCCGCCGCCTGTTCACCGACGGCGGCTGCACGCTCTCCTTCGGGGGCGACGAGGCGGCGCTCGCTGCCTTCCGGGAGGCGTCTTCGCCTTTCGGCGGCATGGCGGGCGCCCCGGCGCTCACGGTGCCGGCGCCTGAGGATGGGCACGAGGCCTTCGTCGTGGCGAGCGACGTCACCTACACCGCCTGCGGCTGGGACCGCCGCCTGCTCGGCGAGCCCTACGGCGGCGCGTGGCTTTTGGCCTCGCGCATCCTGTCCTACGATTTTCTGTGGACGGAGGTGCGCGTGAAGGGCGGCGCCTACGGGGCCGGCTTCCAGACGACGCGCTCGGGCTCGAGCCGCTTCTACTCCTACCGCGACCCGCGCATCGACGAGACCGTCGAGCGCTTCCGCACCTCCGGCGACTGGCTCGCCGGCGTCTTTAACCCCACGGAATCGGAGATGGACGGCTACGTGGTCTCCACGGTGGCCTCCCTGGACGCGCCGGCCAAGGCCCGCGAGCTTTTGCGTCGCCAGGACGGCCTATACTTCTCCGGCGCCACCTTGGAAGACCGGGCCCGGGTGCGCGAGGAGGTGCGCGCAGCCGGCATCGATGACGTGCGCGCGCTGGCCTCCTCGGTGGACGCCATCGCCGGGGCCGGACCGGTGTGCTGCTTCGGCAACGGCGAGGTCATCCGTGCCAGCGGCGAGGGATTCAACGTCGTCGACCTTCTGGCCTAAAGGGTGCTGAGGGGCGGCCGCCGCGACGGCTCTGCGGGCGTCGGCGACTGGCAACGGTTCTCCGGGTGCCTGCGCGGCGCCCCTCGCGCGGCGCCTTCGCGTGGTGCCCGGATGCAGAACTGGTGCAGCGGATGCGCGCCGCGCGGCCCATCGGCTATAATAGGGCAACCCCAAACAGAAAGGATGCAAGCTCCCATGGCGAATTCCAAGGAGTTCTCGCATATCACGGTCACGGCCGACGATGACGACGATGTGGTCATCCAGGCCGGCGTCGTAGAAGAGCCGGCCGCCGAGGAGCCGGTCGAGGAAGCGCCCCTTGAGGAGCCGGTCGACGAGCCGGGCGCCGAAGAGGCCGACGACGCGGTAGCGGAGGCTGTGGAAGAGGCCGCCGTGGAAAAGGAGGGTGCGGGAGAGACCGCCGATGCCGTCTCCTACCATGAGACGACCCTCGATGACTTGGAAGCGACCAAGATGTCCACGACCCAGAAGGTCATCATCGTCGTGGCCGTGCTGGGCATTGTCGCCTTTGCGGCCTGGTACCTTTTGGCCCACTAGCCCCGTGGGCCTTCGAGAAGCGAGAGGAACAGCGAGCACATGGTGAGAAGAAGCAAGCGCAACCGCGACGCCGGCATTAGCGCCGACGACGGCAATGCCATGGGCCTCACCGAGGCCTTCCACCCCGTGTCGGCGGATGGCTTCACCACGGCCATGCCCCCCGTGGACGAGGGCGACGGCTCTGTCGTCGGGGAGGATATCGTCGTCGACGAGGAGGGCGTCTTCGAAGAGGTGGACTTGGGCGATGGGGAAGTACTCGACGACGAGGGCTTGGCCGCCGGCGAGTCGTTTCCCGATGAAGCGGTCTTCGAGGACTTCTACGCCGGTCGTCCGCTGGACGCCGACGGCGCCGATGCCGCAGACGCCGACGGCGCCGATGCCTCGCCCGTGCCCGACGCTGTGCCCCTCGGCGTGGTGACGGCCGACGTGGCGCCAACCAAGCCTGCGAGCAAGGCCGCCCATGGCGCGAAGAAGGGCGACGGCGCCTCGCGCGGGCGCCATGCCAAGCACGCGAGTGAGATGAACGAGAAGGCCCGAAAGAAGGCGGAGCTGCCCGAGTACATGCGCAAGTCGCGCCGTATGCGCCGCATTCTTATCGTGGTCATCATCCTGCTCGTGCTCATTCTGGCCGCCATGGTCTACTTCGGCGTTCAGCTGTACAAGGAGGCCTCTTCCAGCGCGGTGCAGCAGGCGCTCTCCTCGGAGCAGGAGGTCGCCGCCATCGCCTCCGAGGACGCGACGGACTCCGCCGATGCCGCCAAGGTGACGACGGTGCCCGACTTGGTGAGCTTGCTGGGCCACACCCAGCAGGAGGCCATCGACATTCTGCAGCACGGCGCCACGGCCGCCGAGCCCCGGGCGGTGAACGAGGAGGGCAACCCCATCAAGAGCGAGGTGCGCGTCGCGCTCACCGCTGAGCCGGCTGACAGCCGTACGGGTACGCCCACGGTGTATTTGGGACTCGACGCCGACGGCAAGATCATTCAGGCGGGCTATTCCACGTCCACCAGCTCGCTCGGCTACGGCTCCCTCAGCTTCGCCGATGCCGTGCGCACCGAGCACATCATCGAGAAGACCCTGGCAGAAGCCGGCGTGTCGGTGCCCGAGGGCGCCGTGGAGCTGCCCGAGGACGCGGAGTCCTACACCTCCTTCGACACCGACGGCACGACCCGCACCAAGGAGTACTGCTCCTTCAACGGCGAGGTGGACATCGACGGTGCGCCCCATGCCTGGTCGGCGGTGCTCTCCTACGACTACTCCATGGCCAACGCCTCGGACAACTTGGCCGACACCGTCCGCACCATCTTCATATATGTAAACTCCTAGAATTTCCCTTGCGCGGGAGCGACGGCAACGCTATACTGGGCAAGCTGTCAATCAAGCGAGGGCGAAAGCTCTCCACCTGGTTCGGCGCCTTCCAAGGTTGCTGATGGGTACCCGCAGATAGAAACTTTGCGTGTAAGCCCGCCGTGCGCCTTGTTGGCCCGGCGGGTTTTTATGTGTGAGAACACGAAAGGGAGGTGAGCGCGATAGCTGCTCAAGAGCCCCGGCTCAACGATGAGATCACCACGCGCGAGTGCCGTCTCATCGATTTCGACGGGAACCAGATGGGCGTGTATCCCACGCACCAGGCCCAGCAGATCGCCGACGACATGAATCTCGATCTGGTGGAGATCGCTCCGAACGCCACGCCGCCCGTGTGCCGCATCATGGACTACGGGAAGTTCAAGTACGACCAGGCCATCAAGGCCAAGCAGGCTCGTAAGAACCAGAACAAGATCGAGGTCAAGGAGATGAAGTTCCGGCCGAAGATCGACGTGGGCGACTACACCACCAAGAAGAAGCACGTGCTGCGCTTTTTGGAGGCCGGCAACAAGGTGAAGATCACCATCATGTTCCGCGGCCGCGAGATGGCCCACCCCGAGCAGGGCCTCTCCATTCTCGAACGATTGGCCGACGACCTGAAGGACGTTGCCGTCATCGAGAACCAGCCGAAGATGGAGGGGCGCAACATGCACATGCTCATCGCGCCTCTGCCCGCGACCGCGAAAAAGAAAAAGGATTCCAAGAACGACGAAGGAAAGGACAACTAATGCCCAAGATGAAGACCCATCGCGGTATGGCCAAGCGCGTCCGCAAGACCGGTACCGGCAAACTCATGCGCGCCAAGGCGTTCAAGAGCCATATCCTCACCAAGAAGAGCCCCAAGCGCAAGCGCAACTTCCGCCACGAGACCGAGGTCGCCAAGGCGGATACCAAGGTCGTCGAGCGCCAGCTCGGCCTTCGCTAGTCCCATTCGTCTTCAAGGAGTGATTAAGATATGCCTCGTGTAAAGCGTTCCGTCCATGCCCGCAAGAAGCGTCGTACCGTCCTCAATCGTGCGAAGGGCTACTACGGTGCGAAGTCTCGTTCCTACCGCGCCGCGAAGGAGCAGGTGCAGCATTCGCTTCAGTACATGTACCGCGACCGTCGCAACAAGAAGCGCGAGATCCGTCGCCTGTGGATCACCCGCATCAACGCCGCGGCCCGCATCAACGGCCTGTCCTACTCGGTGTTCATGAACGGCCTGAAGAAGGCCGGCGTCGTGCTCGACCGCAAGGTGCTCGCCGACATGGCCGTGAACGACCCGACGGCCTTCGCCGCCCTGGTGGAAGTTGCGAAAAAAGCTGTGGCTTAATTTGCTTCGTTCGAAAGAGCGCACAAAGAAAGGACCCTTCGGGGTCCTTTTTCGTTGGGGGAGTGCGAGCGGGGGCTAAGCGCTTTGGGCGACGAGCTTAAGCTCGATGCGGGCGAAGGCGTCGTCCAGCTCGCCGAGAGGCTCCTCTTTGATGCTCTTTTCCGATAGGCCCTCCTCACCCATGAGCGTGCGGTAAAGGTACAGATCCGCCGCCTCGCGGGGGGACGCGGCGTTGGAGATGACGGCCTCGATGCCCGCTTCGTCCAAGGCCGCGAGGCCCTCGGGGGTGAATTGACGGGCTATGAGGGCATCGACGCCCATTTGCTGCAGGATGGAGGCCCGCTCGCGCGGAGTGAGCCCCATGTTCGGCACGTTGCTGCAGCCTGTGACGACGCCGCTTTGCGTGGTGTAACAGGCAAAGCTCGAGCAGGTGGCCGCAGCCGCGGCTATATCGAGTCCGTCGCAAGCGACAGCGATCTTCATGCAATATTCCCTTCCCCAGAAATACTGAGGTTACAATACCCGAACAATCCTCCGCTGAATGTGGAGTACGGCAAACGGAGGGTATCTTCCCGGCGAGCAGCCCGAACGTTGGACGGCTTGCCCGCTCGCGGGCGCAACGGGCCGCTGTGGTTCGGCTGCCACCGCCATGTTCCGGCAATGGTCGGCTTGTGCACGACTCCGTAGGGGCCGACTTCGGTCGGCCCTCTCGGCGATGGCGATCCTTGCGACAGGGAGCGACCAAGGTCGCCCCCTACGGAAAACTTATGACGTAGATGCTCTTAGCCGCGGCGCTTGCCGCCGCTGCGCTTGGCGGCGACGGCAGCGCGATGGGCGCGACCGGGGCGGAAGTCGCTCGACGTACGCGGCGCGCCGCTTGCCGCCGCGGAACCCGTCTTCGCGCGGTTGCCGCCCTTGGGCGCTTTGGATTTCGGAGCCGCCTTAGATCCCGTCCCGCTCTTCCTCGAGCTGTGCGCGGCGCCGGCGCTCTTGCCGCCCTGCTTCTTGCGCGTGCCGCGCTGGCGCGACTCGGCGGCAGCCTGCTCGGCACGCTCCTTCTCCTTGGCGCGGCGCTTCTCCTTCTTGGCGAGCTCGCGGGCGGCCGCTGCCAGCTCGGGGTCGCGTCGGGCATTGGCCCGCGTGGCGCGCTCGGCTGCGGCCTCGGCGGCCTCTTCCAAGTTGAAGCCCGCGATCTCGATCTCGGGGATGTCGCGCTTGATGAGCTTCTCGATGGCCGCCAGCTCGTCTTTGTTCTCGGGGCTGACGAAGGTGATCGCGAAGCCCTCGGCTCCGGCGCGGCCCGTGCGGCCGATGCGGTGCACGTAGTCCTCGGCCTGGGTGGGCACGTCGTAGTTCACCACATAGGACACTTCGTCGACGTCGATGCCGCGGGCCAGCACGTCGGTGGCCACGAGGATGTCGGTCTCGCCGGAGGCGAAGTTGTCCAGGGCGCGCTTGCGCTGGTTCTGGGAGCGGTCGGAATGGATGGCCTCGGCGTGGTAGCCGGCTCGCTTCAGCTTGCGGCAGGCAGCATCGGCCCGATGGCGCGTGCGGGCGAAGACGATGACGCGCTTGTGCCCCCGCTCCTTCAAAAGTGCCGCCAGAAGGTCGGGCTTCAGGGTGTGGGGCACGTGCGCGATGTACTGTTCCACGGTGTCGGCCGTCTCGCCCTTCGCGGCGATCTGCACAATGGCCGGATCGTCCAGCATGGCGTCCACCTGGTCGAGCACGCCCTTGTCGATGGTGGCCGAGAACAGAAGTGTCTGGCGGCTTTTCGGCGTCGCCTCCACGATGCGGCGCACCGAGGGGAGAAATCCCATGTCGAGCATGCGATCGGCCTCGTCCAGCACGAGCACTTGAACCTGGGAGAGGTCGACGGCCTTCTGGTTCATGAGGTCGATGAGGCGCCCCGGCGTGGCGATGAGCACGTCCACGCCGCGCGCGAGGCGGTCGATCTGCGGCTCGATCTTCACGCCGCCCACCACATTGGCGACGCGCAGGCCGCGGGTGCGGGCGATGGTTTGGCAGACTTCCTGAATCTGCATGGCCAGCTCGCGGGTGGGGGTGATGACGAGCATGGCCGGCGCCTTCTTGCGCTCGGCGCGGGCGAGGACGTCCAGGCTCGGCAGCGAGAAGGCGGCCGTTTTTCCCGTGCCGGTCTTGGCGGCGGCGATAATGTCGCGCCCCTGGAGGACGAGCGGGATGGCCTGGGCTTGAACGGGGGTCGGCTCGGTGTAGCCGAGATGATCGACGGCGGCAAGAACGGCGTCGGAAAGGCCGAGTTCGGCAAAGGTGGTCATGAAGCTCTCTTTCGTGGTTCGGATCGTGGCGGTAGCGGTTGGGGCGTCCTAGCGGACGTGGGCCGGCTTCTTGCCCCAGTAGAAGTGCAGGAAGTGCTTGGCCCGCAGCTTCGCGTCTCGCGGCGGTTCGCGCCGGATGAGGGCGAAGGTGGCCCGGGCGATGTCCTCGGCGGCGTTGGGGCGCCGCAGGATGGAGGCGTTCATCAGCATGGCATGGGCGCTCGCAGAGTGGTCGCTGATGTGGCGCAGGGTGTCCAAGAGCTCGCGAGGCGTGGTGGCGGCCATAGCGGCTCCGGCGGCGGTGAGCATGCGCACGTTGGCCTTCTCCTGGCCGTAGGCGCGGCCCAAGAGGATCATGGGCGCATGGGCGCACAAACACTCGGTCACCGTGAGGCCTCCCGGCTTGCAGATGACCACGTCGGCGGCCTCCATGAGCTCGGCCATGGCGTTCACGTAGCCGAGTACCGTGACGTTGGCCAGGCCGTATTCGGCCACCTGGCGCCGCAGCTCGCGCTCGTAGTCCTCGTCGGCCCCGGCGACGATCACCAGCTGCATCGAGGGCATCGCGTGCATGAAGGGGAGCATCTCCCCGATGGCGGCACGGAAGTGCACATAGGGTTGGGGGAGCTTCGCCCCGGCGAGCGCCAGCACCACCTGTTTGTCCTGCGGCAGTCCGAAGGCCTCGCGGGCCTTAGCGCGGTCGTAGGTTCGCGAGAAGGCGGGGCTGGCGGGGATGCCGGTGATGAGGATGCGGTCCTCGGGCACGCGCCGCGGGCGCAGCGTCTCGGCCATGGACTCGTTGGCGACGCAGAACAGGTCGGTGTGCAGATGGGGCCACAGCCCCTCGGCCTCGTAGTCGGTGGGCACGCAGACGATGGGGAAGCTCTGGCCCGTGATCATGCGAGCGCTCACGGCCACGTTGGCGGCGGTGATGTGGGTGGCGACGATGGCCGCCGGCCGCAGGCGGCGCACGTACTCGGTGAACTTCGGGTACATGAGGCGCGCCCAAATGGTGCCGCCGCCCCACAGAAGACGCCCAGTGAGGGTGTAGCGCCAGGTGAGGTCGTAGAAGGGACGCGTCCAGCCGGTGAACATGGAGGCGGTCTTGTCGCCGTCGAACACGATGCGCCCGAAATCGAGGATGTCGAGGACGCGCACTTCCGAGCGCGCTTCCAGCGAGTTGTCGTCCCCGGCCGCGCGGGCGGCCTCGCCGGCTTCCTCCAGCGCCTCGGCGATGGCGTTGGCTGCCGAGCGGTGGCCCGAGCCCACCGAGGCGTGCACTACGAGGATGAGCGGCCGGGCGACGGCCTCCTCGGCCGTGCGGGCCGGTTCGGCCAGGGCGCGCGCAATGGCCTCGGCGGCCGTGGCGCCTTGGGCGCCCGTGGCGAGGGGGGAGGGCGAGGGCTCGGCAGGGACGGCGAGCGTCTGGGCGGGGGCGGGAGCGATCGGAGCCGAGGGCTCCGTCGATTTCGATGCAGGTGTGTTCATGGAAGCTATCATAGCCTATTTTCCCCGCATCGGCCCCGCGTCGGCGGCAAGCCCGCCAAGATGCCAGAAAATCCGCTTATGGGTCGCAGGGGCTTTTCGCCGATTCGGTCAAAGTTTTTCTCGGGGGATTTTCCGCGCCCCCGCGTTCATTTAAGATAATGGACGCGGTCAACAATGGACAGGAGGTTTGTCTTCCCATGACCGATATAGCGACAGTTTCCAACGCCGAGGCCACGGCTGCCGCGGTGGATGCGGCCCGGCGCGGCGAGGGGGTGGCCGTGCTCGTCCCGTGCTACAACGAGGCGCCCACCATCGCTAAGGTGGTCTCCGACTTCCGCGCGGCGCTGCCCGAGGCGACGATCTACGTCTACGACAACAACTCCACCGACGGCACCGCGGACATTGCCGCGGCGGCCGGGGCGGTGGTGCGCCGGGAGTCCCGCCAGGGCAAGGGCAACGTGGTGAGAAGCATGTTCCGCGACATCGACGCCGAGTACTACCTCATGGTCGACGGCGACGACACCTACCCGGCCGAGGCCGCCGGCGACCTTCTGGCCCCGCTCGCGGCCGATGCGGCGGACATGACCGTGGGCGACCGCATCTCCAACGGCGCCTACGGCAAGGAGAACGAGCGGCCCTTCCACAACTTCGGCAACAACCTCGTGCGCCGGCTCATCCGCGTCATCTACGGCTACGCCTTCGAGGACGTCATGACCGGCTACCGCGCCTTCACCCGCGCCTTCGTGAAGACGATGCCCGTCATGAGCGGCGGCTTCCAGATCGAGACCGAGATCTCCATCTGGGCCGTGGACCGCCGCTGGCGGGTGGCCGACGTGCCCATCGACTACCGCGACCGGCCCGAGGGCTCGGAGAGCAAGCTGTCCACCTTCTCCGACGGCATGCTCGTGCTCGCGGCCATCGCGAGCCTGTTCCGCGACTACCGCCCCATGGCCTTCTTCGGATGGCTCGGCCTGGCGCTCGCCGTGGTGGGGCTGTGCTTCGGGCTGCCGGTGGTGGCGGAGTACCTCGGCACCGGCTACGTGGCGAAGCTCCCCTCGGCGGTGCTCGCCGTGGCGCTCATGATCGTGGCGGCGCTCTCCTGGACGGCCGGCCTCATCCTGGACACCGTGGCGAAGTCCCACCGGCGCCAGTGGGAGATGAGCGTGTACCGGGTGATGGAGGCGGATGCCGAGCGCTAGGGCCGTCGCCGAGAAAAAGCGAACGACGTCCTTGCAAAGTGCGGTGCACTCTGCCATACTATGCAAGCTGTTTTAAGCGGTCCCCATAGTCTAACGGTTAGGACGCGGCCCTTTCAAGGCTGAAATACGGGTTCGATTCCCGTTGGGGGCACCACTTGAGAATCGCTGAACCCCGCTTGCGAGCGGGGTTTCTTTATGAAAGGCCTCAGGGAGAATACGATGGGAAAGCTCGTCCAGCAGTTCATGAAGTTCGGCGTGGTGGGCGTTATCGCCTTCGTCATCGACTATGGCCTCATGGTGGCGCTCACAGAGCTGGCCGGCGTGAACTACCTCATCAGCGCCACCATCTCCTTCACGGTGTCGGTCGTCTTCAACTACCTGGCCTCCATGCGCTACGTGTTCACGCACAAGCAGGGGCTCTCGCGCCGGCGCGAGTTCGTCATCTTCGTGGTGCTCTCCGTGGTCGGCCTGGGAGTGAACGATCTGCTCATGTGGCTCGGCTCGTCGGTTCTGGGCGTGAGCTACCTCATCGTGAAGATCGTTGCCACGGCCATCGTCATGGTGTACAACTTCGTGACGCGCAAGATCTTCCTCGACGGCGACACCGGCGCCGTTCTCGAGTAGCTGGCCCTCGCGACGATCCGAGGGCGAGCCGTTCCTTGGGCAGGAGCCGATTCGGTAACGGGGTGCTTCTGCGGGCGCAAGAGCCGTCGCGTGGGGTATTCTTTCGGGGTGCCGTTTTCGAAAAACTGGTAGCAACTGCCACTTTGACCCCGAAATGGCCAGCTCTGTTTCTCCCTTCCCGCCATTTCTATCCTCAACTGGCATTTTTCTGCCACTTTAGGCTCAAAATGGCAGATGCGTTTTTTGCCCATCGACCATTTCTGGGTCGAAGTGGCATTTGCCCCCAGTTTTCGAGTACTGTGTCCGAAAACGAGTTGCGAACGGCGCTCCCGCGGGATGGGGAGAAGGCATCATCTCTGGTAGAATGGGCGAAATCCTCGGGCTCCTCTCTGCTAGGCGCTCGGAAAGCTCCGGGTCGCTTTATTCAAGGTGCATCGGGAAATTCGCAGGTCGGCACTGGGCTGGTCGCTCGGTCGGCGTTGCGTCGGCTGCTTGGTTAGGAGGCTAGTCGTGGTTCCTTCCATAGAAGAGGGGAGAATCGTCCTCATTGCGAACCCCGTGTCGAAGAGCGGGCGGGGGGCCGTGGCCGCCTCCGAGGCGGCGCGGCTTCTGCGCGAGCGCGTGGGCGACGGGCGTTTCGGAATGCTTACCACGGCCTGGGCCGGCCACGGAGAGTCGCTGGCTCGCGAGCTGGGCCCCGACGTGGGTTGCGTCATCGCGCTCGGCGGCGACGGCCTGGTGAACGAGGTGGTGAACGGCCTTATGGCCCGCGCCCCCCAGGATCGCCCGGTCCTGGCCGTCATCCCCGTGGGCTCCGGCAACGATTACGCCGAGACGTTGGGCATGGCCTACTCCGTCCCCACGGCGGTCACCGAAATTCTGCGCTTTCAAACGGTGCGGGCCGACGTGGGACGCGTCAACGGCCGCTACTTCGCCGAGACGCTCTCCTTCGGTTTGGACGCCGCTATCGCGCTTGACACCATGGACCGTCGCCAGAAGTCCGGCCGCGCCGGCACCATGCTCTATTTGGAAAGTGCCGTCGATCAGCTGTTCCACCACTTGCAGGTGTTTTCCTTCAAGATGGATGTCCTGGGGGCGGAGCCGGGATGCGCCCCTCATCCGGAATGGGACGATGCCTATCTGGTAGCCGTGCAGGTGGGGCCCACCTACGGTGGCCACTTCCGCATCACACCCAAGGCGCGCCTCGACGACGGGCTGCTCGACATCTGCTGGGCCACGCCGGAGCTTTCGCCCATGCGGGCGCTGGCGCTCCTTCTGCGCGCCCGGGGCGGCAAGCACGCGGGAAGCGACCACATCCATTTCCGGCGGGCGTCCTCCCTCGTGCTCGACTTCGAGGAGGAGCCGCCGGTCCAGATGGACGGGGAGCCCCTCTTCGGCACGCACTTCCTCATCGACTGCGTCCCCGACGCCCTTACGGTCATTGTGGGCCAGCGGTAGGACAATGAAAAAGCCCCGCGGGGGCGGGGCTTGCGCGTTGGAGATGGTGCCCTCGACAGGATTCGAACCTGCGGCACCTTGCTCCGGAGGCAAGTGCTCTATCCCCTGAGCTACGAGGGCACGAATTCAGGGTCCCGCCAGGCGGGTGCTGCGCTATTATAGGGCAATTGTGCCGCCGCGGACGGCAAATCCGCAAAATACCCCTCAGATGGAACGAGAACGGAACAGGAGCCCCCAGTGATTGATACGTCCACCAGGAACGATAACGCCGCGTCCGACCGCTCCGTCGACACGGCGAAGGCTCAGGACGCGGCGGCCCCTGAGGTCGCGACGGCTCCCGCTTCGGCCCCGTGCGCCTCGGGCGCGCCCGGCGAGGTGGTGCCCATCGAGCGCATGAGCTTCGGGTCGGCGGCCGTGGGGCACCTGTCTGACGGCAAGACTGTGTTCGTGGAAGGGGCCGTGCCGGGCGATGTCGTCCGCGTGGAGCTGACCGAGGAGAAGCCCCGCTTCGCCCGCGGGCGTGCGGCCGAGATCCTTGAGGCCTCGCCCGACCGCGTGGCGCCCCCGTGCGCGGCGGGCTGCGGGGGATGTCCCTGGGCGCCCCTCGCCTACGAGGCTCAGCTTGTCGCCAAACGGGCGAACGTGGTGGACGCTCTAGTGCGCACGGCCCATATGGACGCGGCCCGCGCCGAGGCCCTTGTCGGTTCCTGCGTGCCCTCGAAACGCCAGTGGGGCTACCGCAACAAGCTGGAGCTGTCCTGCGGCGCCGACGGTGCCGGTCGCCTCATCTTGGGCATGCGTCCCGAAGGGGGCGCCGACGTCGTCTCGCTGGACGCGTGCCCCTTGGCCCACCGGAACATCGAAGGTGCCCCCAAGGCGCTTAGGGGCGCGCTACGCTACCTCTCCGGCGGCAGCGACCTGGGCCTGTTCCGCGTGGGGGTGCGCGGCAGCCTGCGCACCCGTGATGTGGAGATCGCCCTGTGGACGACCCCGGGTCCCTTCCCGCGGGCCGCGGCGGCCAAAACCCTCGCCAGCGCGCTGAAGAACACCTCCGTCGTCCGCGTCATGGCCGATCCCGGGCGCGCGCGCAAGGTGAAGAAGGTGGAGGCCATCTCGGGCAAGGGCTGCTGGGAGGAGGAAGTGGCGGAAAGTCGCCTCCTTCTGAGCGCGCCCTCCTTCGCCCAGGTGAACACGGCTCAGGCCGAGAAGCTCGTCGAGCTGGTGCTCGCGGGTTTGGAAGTGGAGGCCGGCGACTACGTGGCCGACCTCTACGCCGGCGCCGGCACCTTCACGCTGCCGCTCGCCCGGGCCGGGGCCGAGGTGGTGGCCGTGGAGTCGGCGGGCAGCTCCGTGCGCGATCTGCGCCGCAACGCCGAGCGCGCCGGCGCCGACATCGACATTATCGGCGGGGATGCCGCCCGGGAGCTTCCCGAGCTGGGGGAGTTGGACGCGCTCGTGGTGGATCCGCCGCGCGCCGGACTCGCCGACGGGGTCGTGGCCTCCATCGCCGCCGCCTCGCCGCGGCGCGTGGCCTACGTCAGCTGCGACGCGTCCACCTGGGCCCGCGACGCGGCCCGTTTCGAGCGGGAGGGCTACCGTCTTATCCGCGTCACCCCCGTCGACCTCTTTCCGCAGACCTACCATGTGGAAGTGGTTAGCATTTTCGAGCGGTCCGGCTCCTAACCTGCTAGAATCATTCCCCGTATGCAATGAGACGCATTCGCGCCCGCAGCGCCCCCAAGCGCCGGCCGTCCGCGTCGCCGAGAACAAAGGAGGAGCCCCATGGCTCTCTACACCCCGGAATATCAGCCCACCGGCGAGGAGATCGCCGTCATCAACACCTCCAAGGGCCCCATCCGCGTGCAGTTGGCGGGCAACGACGCCCCCATCCACGTCGGCAACTTCGTGGAGCTGGCCCAGAAGGGCTTCTACGACGGCCTGAAGTTCCACCGCTACGTGCCCGGCTTCGTCATCCAGGGCGGCTGCCCCAACACCCGCGAGGCGACCCCCGAGCAGGTGGCCGCCGGCCGCGCTCCGGGCATGGCCCCCTTCGGCACCGGCAACCCGGGCTACTCCATCAAGGAGGAGTTCACCACCAACCCGAACAACTCCCATGAGGACGGCGCGCTCGCCATGGCCCGCTCCATGGATCCCAACTCCGCCGGCTCGCAGTTCTACCTGTGCCTGGGCCCTCAGCACAACCTGGACTCCGGCTATACCGTGTTCGGCCAGACCATCGAGGGTAAGGACGTCATCGGACAGCTGCGCGCCGGCGATGTCATCGAGTCCGTCGTCATCGAGAACGCCGCCGAGTAAGTACCGCCCCGCGAGAGGGGTCGGCGCCCGCCGTCCGAGCCGTCTCACCCCACTGCCGCGCCGTCTTAGCGGCGCCCCGAATGTCGAGTGAAGGAAGTCTATGAACAACGAGTTATTCGATCGAGCAAATGAGCGCTACCGCCTGCGTGACTACCGCGGCGCGCTGATGGCTTTCACGGAATGCTTGCAGGACACGAACTTCCCGCTCACTCCCGGGGAAATGGGCCTTCTCTACCACCAGATCGGCAACTGTCTGGTGAAGCTGAAGAACCCGCGCGAGGCCATTCAGGCCTACAGCCAGGCCACGGCCGATACGGCCTATCGGGCGCTGGCGACGGTGGAGTGCAACCTCGGCATGGCCTACGCGTCGCTGCGCGACTACACGAACGCCATCAACTGCTTCGAGAAGTCGGTGGCCGACACGACCAACCCCACTCCCTACAAGTCCTACATGGGCATGGGCAACGCGCTCATGAAGCTCGGCAAGTCCGCCGAGGCCGGCGTGGCCTTCCGCGAGGCCGCTCTGGACGAGTCGAACCCCGACCCCACCAAGGCGCTTTTGAACCTGGGCGTGTGCTTCATGGCCCTGAACCGCCCGGCCGACGCCGTGGCTTCCTACGAGAGCGCGCTGCAGTTCGACATGCAGCCGGCCACGCGCAACAAGTTGCAGGCGAGCCTGGGGCAGGCCTACGTGGCCTGCGGCCAGATGGAGAAGGCGGTGCATGCCTTCGAGGAGGCCATCGCCGACAAGACGTACTACCTGTCCGATTCGGCCAGCGTCGACTACCAGCGCGCCGTGGGTGCCGTGGCCCAGGGAACGTCCGAGCAGAACCAGGCCACCCAGGTGCTGCAGCTGGCCGATATGTCGGGGCTCGACGTGGCCGCCGACGGCACGAGCGTCTACGACGAGGGCGCCTACGAGGGCGGCGACGTCTCCGAGGCCTTCTACTACGACGAGGGCACCTACGAGGCCGACCCGGCGAGCTTCCCCGGCTACGTGGGCGCCTACGAGAACGTCGACAACGACCGGTTCTTCACGGCCACCGACGCCGAGCTCGAGCAGTGGTCGCGCGGTCTGGCCAAGCAGGACCGCAAGCGCCGCAACGTCGGCTTGAAGATCCTGCTGTTCTTCGTCATCGTCATCGTGCTGGCCGCTGCGGCCGGCGTGTTCGCCTATACTCAGGGCTACGGCTACCCCACGGTGCAGACCGTGACCCGGGAGCTGTTCAGCGACCCGTCCGCTGCCGCTGACAAGGTGTTCTCCGCCGATGTGGACAAAGACGCCATCCCGGCCATGCTCGATCCGGTGGTGTCCGATTCCAACGTGACTATCGACGGCGTGAGCCGCTCCATGACCGAGTCCACGGTGTACGCCACGGCCAAGACCGAGGAGGGCGGCGAGGTGCAGTACCGCGTCTCCATGGTGCGCGACGGCATCACGTGGAAGGTCAGCAACGTGGAGCTGTACTTCCCAAGCCAGGCCTAAAGCGCATCGGGCCGTTTTCCGATTTCAGCAATCCCGGCCCGCGCCTTGCGGGCCGTCTGCAAGCAAGACCCTCAAACGAAAGGATTTCCATGGCTATCCAGCAGACCTACTCCATGATCAAGCCCGACGGCGTGCGCAACGGGCACATCGGCGAGATCATCAACCGCTTCGAGCGCGCCGGCCTCACCATCGAGCGCATGGAGCTGGGCATGGTCACCCCCGAGCAGGCGAAGGCCAACTACGCCGAGCACGAGGGCAAGCCCTTCTACGACGGGCTGATCGCGTACATCACCTCCGGCCCCGTGGTGAAGATGGTCGTCTCCGGCGAGGGCGCCGTGGCCAAGTGCCGCTCGCTCATGGGCGCCACCAACCCGGCCGAGGCGGCCCCGGGCACCATCCGCGGCGATTTCGGCCTCATCATGGACGAGAACGTGATCCACGGTTCCGACAGCCCGGAGTCCGCCGAGCGCGAGATCAAAATCTTTTTTAATTAAAAAAGATTAAGCCGACACTGCGAAGCCCCAATGCACCGATATTTGGCGCTTTCTCGCTTGCCCTCACGTACCTTAGTACGCTCGGCCGTGAGACGCGCCAACTATCGGCACCTTGGGGCTTCTCGCTGACCTTGCCAACAATGTGAGTTGGCAATGGCTCTATCGGAAAGCCCTGAGAGGGGCTTTTTGCGTTTCCGTCTGGTTTTTCTGGGCCATCGGCCTGAGCGAGGGAGCGGGGCGGCGGAAGAGCCGTTACTATGGAGGGGAGACGGAACCGTTGCGCGAACCGTTGCGCGCAGGACGTAAGGAACAAAATCGCCTATGCTGTATCGCGTCATTGACGAGACGGAGATGCCGGCGCTCGTCGCCGCCTTCATGGAGCGCTACGAGGTGGTGGCGCCGGTCAAGCGGGGGAACAAGTACGTGTTCTCGGCCGTTGATTCCTTCGACGACATCGCGCTGGACTATCCCACGACCATCGCCTCTCCCAAGAAGTACCTCCTGCCGGCCAAAGAGACCCTCTTCGAGTTCGATGCCGAGCGAAACGAGGTGACCGACTACGCCGATGAGGTGCGCCCCCGGGTGCTCTTCGGCGTGCACGCCTGCGACATCAACGGCCTCGCGAACTTGAGCAGCGTCTTCAACGACCCGCGCTATCCGGATCCCTACTACGCGGCCCACGAGGCGGCAACCCTCATCGTCGGCGTCGCCTGCATGCCGTCGGCGAACTGCTTCTGCAACCTCATGGACGCCGAGGAGGCGCGAGCCGCCTACGATCTGTTCCTGACGAACATCGGCGGCCGCTACCTCGTCTCCATCGGCAGCGTCGTGGCGGCGAACATCTTAGAGGCGGCCTGCGATGTCCGCGAAGCCACCGACGAGGACCGCATCGCGTTTCGCGCCGCCACCCGCGCCCGCCAGGAGGCCTTCAACCGGGACATCCCCGACATCCAGGAGATTCCCATGCTCATGGACGCCTTCCACGAGGACGCCTTCTGGGAAGAGCTGGGCGGCCGCTGCCTTTCCTGCAACGCCTGCGCGAATGTCTGCCCCACCTGCTACTGCTTCGATATCCGCGACACGCTGGATCCGGGCGCGGCCACGGGCCGCCGCGAGCGGGTGTGGGACGCCTGCACCTCGCCGCAGTTCGCCATGGTGGCCGGCGGCCACAACTTCAGGCCCACGCCGGCATCGCGCGTGCGGCACCGCATGTACCACAAGCTCAACGGCTTTCTGGCCAAGCACGACCGCAACCTCTGCGTGGGCTGCGGCCGCTGCGTTTCCGCCTGCAAAGTGGACATCAGCCCCATCGAGGTGCTGAAGTTCTTCGACCGAAAGGGGGCGTAAGGCGCCATGGCGAACGACAACATCGTGGCCGTGCATCCCTTCCACGACGCCGGACGCGAGGCCACCGGCGCCGAGCTCATGCACGCGAACCCCTACCGCCCGTGGCCGGCGCGCATCACCTCCATCACCGAGCTTACGCCCACCGAGAAGCTCTTCGAGTTCCGCTTCGTGGACGAGCGCATCCGCGAGGCCTTCCGCCAGGAGCCGGGCCAGTTCGTGGAGCTGTCCATCTTCGGCGTGGGGGAGGCGCCCATCTCCATCTCCTCGTCGCCCACAAAAAGCGGCTTCATCGAGCTGTGCGTCCGGCGCACGGGGCGCTTCACCGAGCGGCTGCACCAGATGCAGTGCGGCGAGATCGTCGGCATCCGCGGGCCCTTCGGCCGCGGCTTCCCCATCGATAAGATGCGCGGCCACGACGTGCTTTTGGTGGCCGGCGGCCTCGGCATCGCGCCTTTGCGCTCGCTCATCAACAACATCCACGACGAGCGCAGCGAGTTCGGGAAGGTCACCATCATCTACGGTTCCAAAAACCCTTCCGAGGTCATGTTCCGCAACCAGTTCGAGATGTGGAAGCACCGCCGCGACTTCGAGCTGCACCTGACCGTGGACAACGCCGATGAGGGGTGGGACGGGGAAGTAGGACTTGTCACCAAGCCCTTCGAGCATTTGGAGATCGATCCGTCGAACACCTTCGGGGCCCTGTGTGGGCCGCCGGTGATGTACCGGTTCGTCGTGCAGGAGATGCGCAAGAAGGATATCCCCTACGATCGCATCTACATGAGCTTCGAGCGCCACATGAAGTGCGGCGTGGGCAAGTGCGGGCACTGCCAGGTGGGCCATCAGTACTGCTGTATCGACGGGCCCGTATTCAACTATTGGGAAGCCAAGAACATTCAGGGGTCGATGTAAATGAGCGAGAACCTGTCACCGACCGCCGAGCGCCGTGCTCCCCGCGTGGTCGTAATCGGTTTGGCCAGCTGCTTCGGCTGCCAGATCAACATCACGAACATCGAGCGCCACCTTATGGACGTGCTCGGCCAGATCGATTTGGGATACTGGCAGCTGACAAGCTCGGTGCCGATGCCCGATGAGTTCGACGTTGCCGTCATTGAGGGCGCTGTCACCACCGAGGAGGCGGCCGAGATGGTACGCCGCGCCCGCGAGCGCGCGGGGAGCGTGATCGCCATCGGATCGTGCGCCGTCACCGGCGGCATCCCCGGCATGGCCTCGGGCGATCTGGCGGGTCATGTGGAAGCCGTCTACGGCGATGTGGCGCCCGATGCCTGCGGCGACCTGGTGGCGCCGCGGCCCGTGTCGGACGTGATCGACGTCGATTTCGAGGTGCGCTGCTGCCCCATCGACCCTATGGAGTTCGTGCGGGTGCTGGACGCCGCCCTCTACGGGAGCAACCGGCTGCCGGCCACCTCGGCTCTGTGCGGCGAGTGCTCCCGCAACGAGAAGGGGTGCTTCTACAAGCAGGGCATCATGTGCCTGGGGCTCGTGACCCGGGCCGGCTGCGGGGCGAAGTGCCCGGCGCTGGGCCGTCCCTGCAACGGCTGCGCGGGGCTCTCTCCCGATTCCAACGTGGAGGCGGCCCGCTACGTCGTGGGAAAGCGCGGCCTTGAGGTCGCGCGCTTCGACGACGCCCTGGAGATGTTCAACGCCGTGGCGATAAGCGCCGCGCAAGGGGAGGAGTAGCCTCATGGCCGCTACCGAGATTTCCGTCGACCACATCGCCCGCGTCGAGGGCCACGGCGACATCCGCCTCGTCATCGAGGACGGCCAGGTCACGACCTGCGAGATGGCCGTGGTGGAGCCGGCGCGCCTGTTTGAGTCCATGGTGCGCGGGCGCTCCTTCGAGGAGGTTCCCTACATCGCCTCCCGCGTCTGCGGCATCTGCTCGTCGAGCCACGTCGTCACCGACCTGCGCGCCATCGAGCAGGTCTTCGGCGTGGAAGTGACCGACCGCACCGAGGCTTTGCGCGAGCTTCTGCTCTACGGCTCCTACCTGCAGAACCACGGCACGCACCTGTTCGTGTTCGCCGCCCCGGACTTCTTGGGTCACAAGTCGGTGTTCCCGCTGGCCGAGGGCAACCCGGAGCTGTTCGAGCGCGCGCTGGGGCTGAAGGCGCTGGGCAACGAGCTGTGCACGCTGGTGGGCGGCCGGTCCATTCACCCCATCACGGCGGTCGTGGGCGGCTTCACCCACGAGATCTCCGCCGACGAGTACCTCCGTCTGGCCGAGGCCATGGACGACACGAGGGAATTCGCCCTGGCCAGTGTGGACTTGTTCCGCGACTTCGACACGGTGGACGTGCAGACCGAAGGCGACCTGCTCGCCATGGTCGCGCCGGGAACCTACCCGGTGTGCACCTCAGACACCCTGCGCTTCGTCCGCGCCGGCTACGACTTCAACGCCCAGGACGTGGAAGAGGAGATCGAGGAGTACCCGGTGGGGCATTCCGCCGCCTTCCTCGCTCGGGCCCGTCGCACGGGGCGCCCCTACATGACGGCGGCGCTCGCCCGCGTGAATGCCAGCTGGGACGCGCTTTCCAAGGACGCCCGCTACGCCGCCGCCAAGGCGGGACTGCGGCCCCCGGAGTACAACCCCTTCGCCAACAACATCGCCCAGGCGGTGGAGCTGGTGGACGTGCTCGACCGCTGCGCCGCGCTCTGCCGCCGCCTGGCCGCCGACGAGTTCGAGGGCTTAAGCGCGCCGGTTCCCTTCGAAGTGTGTGCCGGTCGCGGCGTGGGCTTCACCGAGGCCCCGCGCGGGGCGCTGTTCCATATCCTGGACATTGACGGCGACGGCCGCATCGAGCGCGCCTCCATCATGACGCCCACGGCCCAGAACATCGCGAACCTGGAAGCGGACATGCGCCAGCTCGCCGGCAAGATGGTCGCCGGCGGCTACGACGCCGACCTCATCACCCTGGAAGTGGAGAAGCTCGTCCGCGCCTACGACCCCTGCCTCTCCTGCAGCGTGCACTAAGTTTTGGCAATGTAGGGCTCGGAGCCGCCGGGGTGGCCCGCGCGCAGGTTGCGCAGCGAACGGAACAGTCCAGTGGACTGTTCCGCCGAGC
>OLRU01000928.1_pt1 | contig 28623 bp, 42 predicted proteins | sample 1672961 | NCBI WGS metagenome assembly OLRU01 (sample SAMEA3136741, study PRJEB25190) | human gut metagenome | biome: human gut; feature: human-associated habitat; material: faeces | place: Austria | collected 2013
GTAGCGGCAGCGCACGAAGCAGTCGTCGCAAATTGCGACGACTCAAAACACGGCAATCGCGGGGAGCACGCCTTTATTAACTGGTGTGCCAGTGTAGGCTTAAAAAAAGATGCGGCTTACCGCCTGCTTCAAGTCAACGCCCTACTGACCGGCGCAACGCCTGAAGAGCAGGCCACGCTGGAGGCTGCGAGCCCCTCTCTTTTGTACGCCGCCGCCAGGCCCTCGGCCCCTGCCGAGCTGGTGCAGGGCGTAAAGACTGGCGATATCACCACGCACAAGCAATATCAGGAGCTGCTGGCCGAAATTCGTACCCGCGACGCCAAAATCAGCGAGTTGACCGAGGCCAGCGAGGCCTCCGACCGGCGTGCCGATGCAGCGGAGCGGCGGGCCCGAGAGGCGGAGGCACAGCGTACCGCCGTGCTGGACAAGCAGGGCGAATATATTACGCGCATCCATGCCCTGGAAAGCCGCCCGGTGGAGGTGGCCGTGCAGGAGCCGGACCCCGCAGAGGTGGAGCGCATGGCAGAGGAAAAGGCCAGGGCCATGACGGCCGAGCTTCGCGGGCAGCTGAAAACAGCGGAAGGCAATATCCAGAGAATGAAGAGCATCCGCGACAGCCTGCAGAGCCAGTTGGAAGACTGGCGGCAGGCTGCTTCCCACCAAGCCACCGCCTTGACGGCAGAAAACGTGCTGCCTATGGCGCAGGACCTTGCAGGGAATATCAAATCACTATACAACACGTTTCTGCTGGCGGCCCATGGCCTGCACGGCGAAGACTACCGCCGCTGTGCCGCGCCGCTGGCACAGGCGCTGGAGGAGGCGCTGGGCGGCCTGCGCGCAAATACAGCGCAATACACGGCAAACCGATATGAGGAGGATGAGGACTTTGAATGAAAAGATATTGGCGGCCCTGATGAAGGCAGCTTACAAAGGCGGCGGCCTGAAGGTGTGGCGGCTGGAATGGCATGTGACGGACTGCCTGATGCTTTCTTCCGGCTTTTGGGCCGTTTTGATGGCTATGGACGACATGCCCGGCAAGGCGCTGGGCCTTCTGGCAGAATGGATGCGACATCTGCCGCTGATGAACGAAGCCTATCTGCTGCAGCACAAGCAGGAGCCGGAGGAGCTGAACGTGCAGCACGAGGGCATGCGCACGCTGCTGGAAAAGGAAGAGGACGGCGCATTTTGCGTGGATGTGAAGCTGACGCCCTTCTGGGTAGGCGAGAAGCGCGCGGCCCAGCGGCGCGATAACCGCCGGATGGTGTTCTTCACAAGCGAGCTGATAGAACTGGCCGCTGCCTTCCCACAGACGGGCGCCGTGCAGCAGGACGGCGGGCTGGCCCGGTGGTACCACCCCGAAAAAGGCATCTGGGTATGGCTTGCCGCCCGCCGGGATGTGGAGCCGGAACGCGCCGCTGTGCTGGAGAGGTACGACTGCTGGGGAGGTGGCGGCCATGGTGGCACAGTGGCAGGCAGAGCTTGACCGGCTGGCGGACAGGGACGAGCTGGAGCAAAAGCTGGCCGCGGCCATACAGTCAGGCACGCCGCAGCGGCTGGAGGCCAGCATGCTGTGGAACGCGGCGGCATTGGAAGAAAAGCTGGGTGCCCTGCAGAAGCACATTGCCCGCCTGCTGTTGGACGGGCACACCTCCGAGGAGGCGATGCGCGCGGAATACGGCCATGTGCTGACGGCCCTGCCGGTTTTTCTGGCGGACCTGTGCCTTCTGGCGAAACTGACGGGCTGGGCAAGGCCCGGCGATATCCTCACGCAATGCGCCCACACCTTCGAATTCAGCATTAACCTTCTTTTGAAACAGGGAAAGGAGAATGGAGCATGAGCAATTTATTCGCGCCAGTACAGCGCCAGAAAATGAAGCTGCGCATGGCGCTGACAGGCGTATCGGGCGGCGGGAAGACGCTGGGGGCCCTGTACCTCGCCTACGGCCTGACGGACGACTGGGGCAAGGTGGCGCTCATCGACACAGAGCGCGAGCGCGGCCGCGCCTATGCCAGCCGCAGCGACCTGCCCGCCCCCACGGGTGAATATCTGTATGCCGGGCTGTATGCGCCGTACAGCCCGGAACGGTATAAGGAATATGTGCGGCAGGCCGCCGAGGCCGTGGGGCCGGACGGCGTGGTGATTGTGGACAGCCTGAGCCACGCATGGAACAACGAGGGCGGCGTGCTGGAAATAAAGGACCGCATTGCGGCGCAGGCCGGGAAAAACAGTTACACCGCGTGGAACGAGGCCGGGCGGGAGCAAAACGACCTTATCAACTATATTCTGGGCGTGGACTGCCACACCATCGTCACCATGCGCAGCAAGATGGAATACGCCATGGAGCTGAACGAGCGCGGCAAGCAGCAGCCTGTGAAGATAGGCCTTGCGCCGGTGCAGCGCGACGACACCGAATACGAGTTCGACATTGTGATGAACATCGGGCGGGACCATATAGCGACTACCAGCAAGGATGTCACCTTTCTGGACGGCTTTGGGGCGGTGATTACGCCGGAGCTTGGCCGGCAGCTGCGCGCATGGCTGGCCGACGGGAAGGAGCCGGAGCGCTGGTTCTGCGCCGATTGCGGCGCGCGCATCCGGGACAGCGCCAGGGGCACCGCACGGGCCCGCGCCGCGGCCACGCAGGAACACTTTGGCCGCGCGCTGTGCGAGGCCTGTACAAAACAGGCCCTGCGCGAAGAACGAGCCGCGCAGGCCCGGAAGGAGGCGAACGGCAATGATACCGGCCAGCCGCCGCAGGGCTGAGAAGAACCGCTTGCAGCAGGCGCGGCAGCGCCGCGGGCTGGATTGGGAAAAGGCGCTGGCCGCGGACCTGAATGAAGAGGGCTGGGCCCGGTGCTGGCCCGCAGGCTGGGGCGGGCAGCCGTGGGACATCTCCGCCGTGCTGGAGGGGTACGCCTATGCCATCGAGTGCAAGCATATCGCCCGCGGGAACCTGGGCTACTCGGCATTCACCGCGAACGAGATAGAAAACCTGTCCAGACACGAGGACGCCGGGGGCATCAGCGTGGTGGCCGTGCTGCGGGACGAGCCGGAAACCATGCGCTTTGTGCCGTGGTTCGCCATTCGGGAAGCCGTGCTGGGCGGCGGCCGCGGAAGCGTGAAGCTGGAGGAATACCCCGAAACGCTGAACGGCACATGGGAGGTGCCGCACCCATGATGATGACACTGGACGGCGAGTGCCGGCTGGCAGATGTGCCGCGTGAGCTGTACGAGCGCCTGACGCGGGAGCTGACGGTGCCGAACCCGGCATGGCAGACGGCGCTGCGCCTGGGCCGCCCCGCCTACGGCATCAAGAAGCACCTGCTGTTGTACCGCGTGGAAAACAGCGAGCTCATCCTGCCCCGCGGCATGGCCATGCAGGTGTGGGCCCGCAAGCCGCACGGCGCCGTGAGCAGAGACCTCACCCACACCTGCACGCCGGTGGAGTTTGCGCATTGCGCTATCCGCCTGCGGGACTATCAGGCGCAGGTGGCGCGGGATGTGCTGGGCAGCCGGGTGCCGCAAGGGGTGATTTGCATGCCCTGCGGCGCAGGCAAGACGGAAACGGGCCTGTACATTCTGGCGCAGCTGCGCCAGCCCGCGCTGTGGATTACCCACACAAAAGACCTTCTGGAGCAGACTGTGCAGCGCGCCCGGGCGCGCCTGGGCCTTGAAGGGCCGGAGTTGGGGGTATTGAGCGGCGATGAACGCCGCCCGGGTACACATCTCACTGTGGCCACGGTGCAAACACTGTACCGCATGGAAATGGACGGCCTCGCCCACCTGTTCGGCGCCGTTATTGTGGACGAGTGCCACCGCGTGGTGAATAACCCGGAAAAGGCTAGCATGTTTGCCGCTGTGCTGGCCCACCTGCCCGCAAAATACCGCTATGGCCTGACGGCCTCCGAGCACCGGGCCGACGGGCTGGAGGCCACCATCTATCAGGTGCTGGGGCAGCGCATCAGCGGCGTGGAGCAGGCGGCGCTGGAGGCCGCAGGCAATGTCGTGACGCCCACTGTACAGCCTGTGCAAACTGCGTTCCGTTACATGCCTGCCCCGCGGGAAGAGCGCACAGATATCCAGCGGCTGCTTCGGCACATGGCGGCTGACGAAGGCCGTGCACTGCTGATATACAGCTATCTGGAGCATGAGCTGCTGGACGGGCACACCTGCCTTGTGCTGGCACAGAGCCTGGCCATACTGGAAAAGCTGTTTGCACTGGCACAGCGCGCAGGGCACCCCGCGGCCTATATCAGTGGGGCGAGCAAAAAAGCAGACCGCGCCGCAGCCATTGCGGGCATGCGTGTGGGCACGCTGCGCTGCCTGTTCGCCACCTATCAGCTGGCAAAGGAGGGGCTGGACATTCCCCGCGCGGACAGGCTGTTTCTGGCCAGCCCCGTGCGGGACAGCGTTATCGTACAGCAAAGCGCCGGACGTATCATGCGCCCGGCGCCGGGTAAGGCCGATGCCCTGATATACGATTTTGTGGACAGGGCCGTGCCCGTCTGCCGCAGCCAGCACACCGCGCGGCGCAGAGTGTATCGTGCACTTAAATGCAGTATTCGCCCGGATTTTAACATAAAAGAAAAGGAGTAAGAGCAATGAGTATTTTTGACACACTGAAAGCAATGAACGAGCAGTACAAGGCCACCCAGGCGGCGCCGGACAACGCGCGTATCCCGGACGGCAAGTATCGCGCCATCTGTAAGGAGGCCCGCCTGATAGAGCCGTCAGAGACAAAGCCCATGCTGCTTTCCTGCAGCTTCATCATCATGGAGGGCGATTACGCGGGCCGCATGCTGTTCATCAGCCAGCGCATTGTGGCCGAGCAGACGGCCTTCTCGTACCTGAAGCGTTTCATCGCGCAGATGCAGGTGCCCGTTACTGACTTGTATCAGCTGGAAGCGGCCCTGCCGGAATTTACCGGCCGCATCATTACCGCCAGCGTAGTGACGAGCAAGGCCGACGCCCGTTACCAGAACGTCTATGTGGACGAGTACATCGGGAAGGGCGACATCACGCCCTACCTGAAGCGCGATGCGCAGCAAAAGCCCTTCGGGCCGGCCGCAATAAACGGGTTCCAGCCGGTAGACATTGACAACGACGACCTGCCGTTCAATTAAAAAATAAGGAGCGCACCCATGCTGAAACCGGAAAATATCCCAGACGAATTGAAAACACTGCCGCGCTGGGTGTGCTACCGCCTGCCCGATAAAACACCCCTGAACCCGCGCACCGGCGGAAATGCGGGAAGCACGCTGTCGGGCACCTGGGCCGATTACGAAACAGCAGCCGAGGCGGTGACACGCCTCGGCTGCACGGGCATCGGGTTCGTGCTGGGCGGTGGCATTGTGGGCATCGACGTAGACCACTGTATAGACGGCGCTACCGGCGAGCTGAACGAGGTGGCGGCAGCCGTGCTTGCGGCCACAAAAAGCTATGCGGAGCTTTCGCCGTCCGGCACCGGCCTGCATATTCTGTGCAGGGGCAACAAGCCCGGCGCCGCGTGCAAAAACACAGCGGCGGGGTTTGAAATGTATGCGGAGGGCCGGTATTTTACCGTGACGGGAAATGTGCCCGGCGAGGCGAGGCCCTTCTGCGAGGACCAGGCCGCGCTGGACGCTTTGTACAGGAAATATCTGAAGAAGGAGGCCGGGGCGCCGTCTGCGCAGCGCAGCCTGCCCGCGCCGCCGGCACTGGAAGACGCCGAGCTCGTGCGCCGCGCTGCGGCAGGCAGGGACGGCGCGCGCTTTGAGGCCCTGATGGCGGGCAGCTGGCAGGGCTACTACAAGAGCCAGAGTGAGGCTGACCTTGGCCTGTGCAATCTGCTGGCGTTCTGGTTCGGGGCTGACGCCGCCCGTATGGACAGGGTGTTCCGCACCTCCGGCCTGATGCGCAAAAAGTGGGACGAAAAGCACGGCAAAGAGACCTATGGGCAAATGACCATCGGCAAGGCGGTGGCAGACTGCCGCGAGGTATATTCCCCACCGCAGCCGGACGCCGCGGGGATGGACGCCTTTTTCGCGCCGGGGGGCGCCGCACCGGCGGGGAGGCACAAGCGTTATACACAGGACGACACAGGCAACGCACTGCGGTTTGCCGATGCTTACGGCGAGCGGGTGCGCTACAGCCACACGGACAAATGCTGGTTTGTATGGAATGGCGCGTGCTGGCAGAGGGATGAGACCGATATCGTCAAGCGGCTGGCGGACGCCCTACTGGACGGCATGGAAAAGGAACTGTTCGGCCTGCATGACGAGGATACCGTCAAGGCCTTCAAGGCGCATCTGCGCCGCAGCCGGTCCAGCCGGGGCAAGGAGGCCATGCTGAAGGAGGCGCAGCATCTGGACGGCATCCCCGTGACGCCGAACATGTTCGACCGCCACAAGGGCCTTTTGAACGTGGCAAACGGCACGGTACGGCTGCGCACCGGCGAGGTGCAGGAGCACCGCCGCGAGGATTACCTGACGCGCATTGCCCCGGTGGAATACAGCGCCGGGACCGCCTGCCCGATGTGGGAAAAGTTTATCGGAGAAATCACCGGTGGCGACGCCCAGCTTGCACATTATTTGCAGGTGATGGTGGGCTATATGCTGTCGGGTTCGACGCAGGAGCAGTGCGTCTTCTTCCTCTATGGGGACGGGGCCAACGGCAAAAGCACCTTTCTGGACACGCTGGCCGCCATGCTGGGCGATTATGCCATGAACGCCCAGGCAGAGACGCTGATGGAGAAAAACCGCAGCCAGGGCGGGGCGCGCAGCGACATCGCCCGCCTGAAGGGCGCGCGTCTGGTGACCACCAGCGAAACAGACGAGGGCGTGTTCCTGAACGAAAGTCTTATCAAGCAGCTGACAGGCGGCGACGCCATCACGGCGCGCTTTTTATACGGCAAGGAGTTCGAGTTCCGCCCGGAATTTAAAATCGTGATGGCAACGAACCATAAGCCGCGCATCCGAGGCACAGATACCGGCATCTGGCGGCGCATCCGGCTGGTGCCCTTTACGCAGGCCATCCCGGAGGAGAAGCAGGATAAACGCCTGCCGGAGAAACTTCTGGCCGAGCTGCCGGGCATCCTGAACTGGGCGCTGGAGGGGTGCCGCCAGTGGGTGGAGGCGTCTAAAAGCAGCCGCAGCGGGCTGCCGGAATGTGAGGCTGTGCGCACGGCGACGCAGGAATACCGCACGGAGCAGGACAGGCTGACGGTGTTTCTGGACGACTGCACCTACCCCAGCGCCGGCCAGACGCTGCAGGCGGCCGTATTCTACCGCATATACCGCGCCTGGGCGCAGGACAACGGCGAGAGGTTCCCTGTGAGCAGCCAGCGCTTCGGGCGGGAGATGAAAAAGCATTTCGCGGCCCGGACGACGCGTGCCAACACAGAATATCTGGACATCGGCCTGACGCACAGCGGGCACAAATATCTCAACTGGACGCTGCAGCCCGCGCAAAACCGTCGCGAGCAGGCAAAAGGGCCGCTTTGGCAGCAGGAAAGGCTGCCAGAAAGCTGAGGTGTGGTGGATTGTGGTGGTTTTCGGCCTTTTTGTAAAACTTTTCTCCTGAGCAGATTTTTTTCTTCTCATCTAGGGACTTTTTTATTTTCTATAAAATCCACCACAATCCACCACAGAAAAAATAAGGTTGCTGAGCAAAAATGAAAAGCAGGGAGGCTGAAGCTATTGTCGAAATTTATCATTAAAAATTTCATGAGTGGAATTTGAGTTATGGGCAGTCAACACTTGTTGTGCTAATTCTAATGAGATATAGCTTTAAAAAACCACCAATAAAGGTGGGATAAGATAAAAAACTATCACTTTTTTGAAAGGAGTTTGGCCATATCAGTGTACAAAAGACAGAGCTTATGCATCTCTTCAGAATTTAAATTTTCCAGAATTTCTAATGAAAACTTACCTCGAGTACCATTAAACGCAATATGAAATGTTGGAGGCGTGTCCATTGGCGGCTGCTTTTTAAGTTTCTCCTTTAGAAGCTGTAAAATTTGGGAAAGTTTGCTTTTTAAAGCTTCAACAATAAAGTCCGTGGAGATAGAAAGAAATAGGTTTTCAGCAACCCATATAATCACATCTGGAGGTATTGGCCCGCCTATCTCATCGGGGATAGTGGTTACACGGATTCCATCCTGAGAAAGCTGATCAAGTTCCTCAAGGGTGGGCTCAATCTCGCGGCAGTCTACACAATCTATAGTAATAGCATCTGGAGAAATCCCAATGTCATGAGAAAACATTTAACTCACATCCTTTCTTAGAACCAAATGATACCATAAACCGATGAAAAAAACCATTATGAAAGTGGAGGAATGACCTTTGGACTGGAGAAAAGAGGCTGAGAACGAGCTGAAGGCACATGAAAAGCGGAAGGCGGCGCTGCGCAGCCTTTCCGAAGAAATTCGCGAGCTGCAGGCGCGCACATATGGCAGCACGGCTCCGGCCACAGACGCGGTGCCTGTACAGGGCGGCACGAGCACGGCTGAGGGGCGGCTGATTGCGGCCATAGACGAGCTGGAACGCAAGAAGGAGGCCTACCGCGCCACCAAGCGAAAGGTGGATGCGGTAGAGCGCGGCTTAACCACCCTGACGGTACAGCAGGTGGATATTCTGGACAGGTTTTTCATTCACCGCACGCGGGGACATGTGCAGGCGCTGGCTGAAGCATACCATGTGGAACAAAGCCGGGTTTATACTTTGAAGGATGATGCCGTGCGGGATTTTACGCTTGCCCGCTATGGAGTAGTTGATTCCTGAAAAAGAGTGGAAAAAAAGAGGAGGTTTTTTTTAAAAATCTGTGGTATGATGATAAAAAGAGAAGCCGGGGAATTACTCCCCGGCTTTGTTCTTATCAATATAGCTGGCAATAAATTTTTTGATTTCGGTAGTAGGTGTGGTTTCGTTCTTTTCACACGCGGCGCGGAAGGCGGCAAGGACATCCGGCTTCAAATCGAGTGGAAACCGAACATAGGTTTTGCGGTTGTATTTCTGCTGGCTTTCATACTTTCCACCCATAGTTACACCTGCTTTCCATAAGCCTGCAACAACCGGCTGCTCACCTGCACCAGAACTGTACCGGACAGCAAAACCGTGATGAGCTTCAACCACGCAGGCCAGTGCAGGGCGACGCCAAAAACCAGAGACACGACAAGCGCCCAGAAGGGCGTATCCTGCTTCTTCATTTGCTATTTCCTCCAATTTGTTATATACTATAATTGTCCCCCAAAGGGGGCCGGGGCTTTCGCCCCGGCGGGTTGAGGTTTTAGGACTTGAGTGCTGTAATTAGTGCGGCGACCGCTACAATCGCTTTGATTATCAGCTCTGCAAGTTCCTTGGGCTTCAGCCCTTTTTGTTTGGGTTTCCTGCTCATGGTGTTCACCTCCCTTCCATGATTATAGTATAATACACGGACGTGTATTTGTCAAGCGATTTTCCATGGATTTGTATATATTTTTTAGCCTGCGCTTTTCGGCGCGGGCTTTTGTTTTGCCTGAAGGGAGGCGGTATTTCTGAAAAATCCCCGTTATGCGAATGGGGCCCTGCGGAGAAAATACCGTGCCAGACTTAAGGCGATAGGTGGCGAATGCGGCATATGTAAGGGACGCTTTGGGCCTATCCATTATGATGAGCCTTCGGATGCAGCGCATCCGCTGTCTTTTGTAATAGATGAAATAAAGCCTGTATCCAAGTGGAGACAATTTGGGTATTCATCACCGCGTGCAGCTGCTGAGGATTGGGAAAACCTCCAGCCCGCCCATTATTTCTGCAACGCACAAAAGAGCAACAAGGTGTATGGAGGTGATAACCCCAAAATAAGATATTGCCCAAAAATCAGTGATGGGGAATGGTAGAGGGGGAGGGGGCCCATCCCCCCTACGCGGCGCCCCCGCAGCCGTCAGCGCCGATTTACACACAGGGGATTTTTTGAAAGGGGGAGCGCGGGATGGTGAGGATGAAAGCGGCGACGGCCAGGGGAAACCGATTGGAGGAGTTGAAGGCGCTGGCGCGGGTGCTGGCGGAGAATATCGACGCATGCGAGGACGCCCGCGCGCTGCCGCCGCTGGCCAAGCAATACCGTGAGACCATATATGAAATTGAAGAGATAGAGGGGAAGGAAGGCAATGGCGACGAGATCAGCGAGCTGCTCTCGGCAAGGCAGGCTGACGGGAAGCCAGGAGCCGTGCGAAAGGCGCGCGCCGGCTTACCGAAGCAGTGACGGGATGGACGCCGCCCGGCTGCTGCACATAGGCGGCACGCTTTTGGACCCGTGGCAGAGCGACATTTTGGCCGACTGGATGGGGCGGGACGCGGCGGGCAGATGGGCCGCCCCCACCTGCGGGGGAAGCGTGCCGCGCCAGAACGGAAAGAGCCTGCTATTACAGGGGCGCGCGGAGGCGGGCATGCTGATGTTCAACGAAAGTGTCATTTATACAGCGCACCTGCAAAAAACGGCCACCGAAACCTTTGAGGAAATGCGTGATTTTTTTGAGGGCCCTAAATTGCGCGGACATGTGGCAGAGATAAAAACGGCCCTGGGCCGTGAACAGATTATTTTGAAAAGCGGCGCGCGCATCAAGTTTCTGGCCCGCACCCGGAACGGCGGGCGCGGGCAGCACGGAGACCTTTTGATTTTTGATGAGGCACAGGAGCTGGACGAAACGCAGCAGGGCTCGTTTTTGCCGGCCATCTCTGCCAGCCTGAACCCACAGACCATTTATGCAGGCACGCCGCCGGGGCCGGACTGCGCGGGAACGGTTTTCCGCAGCCTGCGCCAGCGCGCGCTGGAGGGCGGCTTGAAACGGACGGCGTGGTTTGAATTTTCGGTGAAGGACATTGGGGATGTGAAGGACAAAGGGCGCTGGGCGGCCACGAACCCCGCGCTGGGGCGGCGCATTCAGCTTTCCACGATAGAGGGCGAGGCGGAGCAGCTGGACGCGGACACGTTTGCGCGCGAACGGCTGGGCTGGTGGAGCCCGGCGGGCGCTGAACGCCTTGACTATGCCATAGACCGTGCGGCATGGGAAAGCTGTGCCAGCGATGCACCGAAGCCGGAGGGCAAAACGGCCTACGGCGTGAAGTTTGCGGCGGACGGCAGCGCAGTGTGCCTGTGCGGCGCGGTGCTGCCGAAGGCGGGCCCCGCGCGGGTGTCGCTGATAGAGCTGCAGCCGGCTGGGCGGGGGCTGGCGTGGCTGGCTGAATGGCTGAACACCCGGTACGGCAGGGCGAGCTGTGTGGTGATAGACGGGAGGGGCGGCGCGGAAGTGCTGGTGGAGCGCATCCGCACCGTATGGAAGGCAAAAAACTCGGTGATACGCCCGGCGGCGCGGGAGGTGGTTGCGGCGGCGGGTGTTTTTATCAACAGCGTCAATGAAGGCGGGCTGACATGGTACCGCCTGCAGCAGGGGCTGAACGAAAGCGCCGTGAGCACGGTGAAGCGGCCGGTTGCCGGGGGCTTCGCCTTCGGCGGCGAGGCCAGCCTGCCGGTGGAGGCCTGCGCGCTGGCCCTGTGGGGCGCGAAAGCAAGCAAACGTGACCCGACGCGCAAAATGCGCATCGGATAAGGGGGAAACCAATGACAACGCTGAATTTTGGAGACGTGCGGGGCCTGACGGGCATGGAGCTGAATAAGCTGCACGAGCTGGCGGACGTGTACGCGTACCACCAGGGCCGGAACGCGATTAAGGATAAATATTACGAGGGGCACGTTACCCTGAGCGATGTGAACATCGGCATTGCGCTGCCGCAGGGGTTCGGCAGGCTGGAGGTAGGCTGCAACTGGGGGCAGAAGGCGGTGGATGCCCTGGCGGCCCGCAGCATGTTCGACGGCTTTGTGGGGGCCGCGGGCGGCACCCCGGCGCTGGAGGGGCTGGTGGCGGACAACCGCCTGCTGGCCGAATATGCCAAGGCGTGCCGGGATGAACTGAAGTACGGCTGTGTGTTTGCCACCCTTTCGGCGGACGGGAGGACAGGGTGCAAGATACGCTTCCATTCCCCCGTCGCGGCAGCCGCCCTGTGGGACGGCGAGAAGGGGCGCATCGGCTGCGGGCTGGCCATTATCGACACAGTGCCGGATGAGAAGGACAGGGGAAGCTGGCGGCCCTCTCTGGTCAATTTTTACACGGAGGACGCGGTGCTTGTACTGCGTGCGGAAGGTGCCCTGTGGCATGCGGAACGCCACCGGCACAAAATGGGCCGCCCTTTGATGGAGCCGATGATATGGAACGCGACCAGCGCGAAGCCGTTTGGGCGAAGCCGCCTGAAGCGGGCCGTCCGCTCGCTGATAGACGACTACATCCGCACGGTGGCCAATGCCACGATTGCGCTGGAGTTCGACACCACACCGCAGAAGTATCTGCTGGGTGTGACGGACGAACAGTACGATGCCATTATGTCGGACAAGTTCCGGCAATATGTGGGGAGCATTCTTACTGCGACCACGAACCCGGAAACCGGGGAAAACCCCGCCTTCGGCCAACTGGCACAGGGCAGCCTTGCACCGCATGTGGAAAAGATGCGGATGACGGCCACCCAGTTTTCCGCGGCCACGGGGCTGACGGTGACGGACGTGGGCGTGGTGAACGACGCGAACCCCACCAGCAGCGACGCGATTCTGGCGCAGAGCCAGAGCCTTGTGCTGATGGCACAGGAGCTGAACACCGGGAACGGCGACGCCCTGAGAACCATTGCCCTGATGGCGCAGGCCATTGCCCGCGGCGTGACGGCAGAGGAACTGACAGAGGAGGAACGCGAGGTTATGGCGCATTTCAAGAACCCGGCCATGCCGAGCGTAGCGGTGACGGCGGACGCGGCGATCAAGATCGCTTCGGCCCGGCAGGAATTTGCCAGCACCGACACGTTTCTTGAGATGATAGGCTTTGACCAGGCGGACATCCGGCGCATTAAGGCGCAGGAACAGCGTGTGCGCGGGCAGAGGGTGCTGCTTGAGGAGGCGGGGGCGAGCGATGCGGATACCGGAGAAGGCGTGGGCTGATTATGTGGAGCGGCTGAGCCGCCTGAACGAAAGGGCCGGGCAGCTTATGGCGCAGTACATAGAACGGCACGGCACCGGGGACGCGGCGGCGCTGGCGGACTATGCACACGCCCTTGTGGTGAAGTACGGCGAAGGTAACGCGGAGCTGGCGTGCCAGATGTATGACGCGATGGCCAAGGCGGCCGGCGCGGCTGTGCCGCCCGCGGCGCCCGCCGAGCCCGCAGGCTATGGGGAGGTGGCGCGGATGGTGGAGGCCATGCGGCGCAGCCCGCCCCTGCTGCGGGGCGGGGTGAGCCGCCTTGTGAAGCGGGCCGGGGCCGACACCACACTGAAGAACGTGCAGCGGGACGGGGCGGAATTTGCATGGGTGCCGCACGGGGACACCTGCCCGTTCTGCCTGATGCTGGCAAGCCGCGGCTGGCGGCGCGCGGGAAAGAAAACCCTGCAGGGCGGCCATGCGCGGCACATCCACGCGAACTGCGACTGCGAATACGCCGTGCGCTTTGACAGCAACACCAACGTGGCGGGATATGACCCGGAGAAGTATCTGGCGCAGTATAATGCGGCGAACGGCGACATCAACGCCATGCGCAGGGCGCAGTACGCACAGAACAAGGACAAAATCAACGCGCAGAAGCGGGCGGCGTATGCGGAGAGGCATCCCAAAAAGAATCAAATGGTTATCAATGGAAAGACACAAGGTGTCCCATTGAATATCCGTACTGCCTTAAAAGCCAATCCCAACTATGCTAATGGGCGCGAATACAAGATAAACTGTCAACGCTGCGTTCAGGCGTACGAGTTTCGCAGGCGTGGTTATGATGTTGAAGCGTTGCCAAAACCATCTCAAAATAATATAATTAAATGGGGTAATGAATGTTTTGTGGATTCGAACGGGAACACACCCCAATTTGCTTTCTATCAAACCAAAAAGAACATACAAACAGAATTGCAAAATGCACCAGATGGAGCGCGGTATATAATATATGTCCAGTGGAAAGGCCGCAATAGGGTAGCCCACGTTTTTATCGCCGAAAAATCTGGAAGTTCAATACACTATGTTGACCCACAGACTGCGGACGGCGATGTTTCAAGATATCTAGACTTAGGACGGGATGGTCGTTTTGGATTTTTACGGATAGATGATAAACGCTTGACCACGGATATGCAACTTATAAATGCCACTGTAAGGTGATTTGTATGGATAAATTACAGTTAATTAAGGATTTCTTTGAAAAAGATGAAGAATTCCCCGCCAAAGTTCTGCACATTGAAGAACTTGGCCAAGACATGTATGAAGTTGAACTTAAAGATGAAGAAGGCAAATACATGACACAAGTTGGAATTATCGATGGCGTAGGTGTCCTCGTGCTTCCGGAATAAGCTAAAGCCAAACCAGTAGATGTTGATGGAGAACAGATTCGAGCGGAAGTTCACTGGTTCCAAAATGGAAGCAGTAAAGTGAAATTCAAAGTAAAGGAGTGGTTGTACGATGAAGATTGACAAGGTTCGTTATATTGGGGAAACGGTGCCTCTTGAATTGACACACGGCAAAATCTACAGCGTACTTTCCATTGAGCGCGGTTGGTACCGTGTTGTTGATGATACTGGAGAGGACTATCTTTACCCTGCTGGGAATTTTGAGGTTGTAAAAAGCTAAACCACGATGCAAAAGCACCGTGGTTTTTTCATGCCCGTTTCCAGCGGCCTTGCGGCCGGACACTTCCCGCGTACAGGTGCAGGGCTTTGGATGCGGCACACCGGCCAAGGCTGTGTAGACGGCTAGGCGCGGGCGGCTGGTGTAGAGAGAACATTGCGGAATGCTGGCGGGAATGGTATACTGAATACATCTAAACAGAATGGCGGGAACCCGGACGTGAATTTTGTATGCAGGCTGGATAAGGAACTGTATAAGGTTGTATCGGATGAGATACAGACGGATGAAGTTATTATTACGAACCAGCAGATTTTGCATGTGAATGAGGGGCATCCTGGCACTTACGAACGTTTTGCGCCTCATCTGCAGACGGTTCTTGAAGCACCGGATTATATTCTGAGAGGGAACAGGCCCAACACGGCTCTGGTGATAAAAAATATATTTTTAGAGGATGCTGCCGGTAGCAGGCTTGAAATCGTTCTTCGCCTGAAAGTAAGCGGCGACCCTGAGAACTATTCAAATTCAATTATCTCCATGTGGCATATCAGTGATAAACGTTACCGCCGCTTATTGCGGCAGAGTGAAGTGCTTTACAAACGTGAATAGGAATGTTATAATGTGCATAGGATAAGAAAGGTGTTTGAGGTGGTCAATTTCGTGGCAGCCACACGCCGCTGGTACCGACAGGGGAAACCCGAGAGATGCAGGAGAACGCCACGCCTGCCAAACACCGTTCTGATAAGGGGGGTCGCAGAAATGCGGCTCCTCTTCCTTTTAAGGGCCGCTCACCGCAAGGAGAACGTGGATTGAAAAATATACAGAGAGGGATGAAAAGTATGGGCTTCACTTTAACTGAAAAAGAAGTTCTGGAGTGGCGAGAATTGGCCTTTGCCGCGAAGCCGTACCGAGATGATGATGAGCACTATAACTATTTGGACTGTCCCGGAGACCCTGCTCGGGAACGTGCGAGTGCCGCAGTGCGTATGCTAAAACGCGCCGGCCTGTGGACAAAAGAAGACGAGAAAAAAGCGTTTGGCTGAACCACCACCTGTGGGCGGTGGTTTTTTTATGCGCTTTTGCACTTGCCTGCAAAGGCGCTTTTTCATGCCTGCCGCTGGCCGCACGAGGCCGGGGCGGGCATTTTTATTGCCCGGCGGCGGGGCTTACCGGCCGCGCAGACAGGCGGAGACGACCGCCTTACAAAGTCTATCTGAAGGAGCGAAAGGAGAAAACGATGAAAACAGAGGAGCTTAAGGCCCTGGGGCTGAACGACGAGCAGGTGCAGAAGGTGTTTGCCATGCACGGTGAGGACGTCAACCGGGAAAAGCAGGCAGCCGCAGAAGCAAAGGCACAGCTGACAGCGGCGCAGAGCCAGCTGCAGGAGGCAAACAGGAAGCTGGAGGGCTATGACCCTGAGTGGAGGCAAAAGGCCGCACAGGCGCAGCAGGAGGCCCGGCAGCAGCTGGACGAGATGAAGGCGCAGTATGCCGCGGGCAGCGCGGCGGCGGGACTGAAATTTACCAGCGGGAGCGCGAAGAAAGCGTTTTTGGCAGACCTGGCCGCGAAAAAGCTGCCGCTGCAGGAGGACGGGACGCTGCTGGGCCTTGAGGACTTTGTGAAGGCGTACCAAAAGGCAGACCCCGGGGCATTTGCCGCAGACGGCGGATACCCCAGCGTGAAGGATGGCGGCGACCCGCCCAACAGGCCGGGCGGCACGCCCAGAGAACAATTTGCCGAGTGGTTTTCACAGGCAGTAAGGTAAAGGAGAGAAAATAATATGGCATCTATTGACATCAACCGCACAACCACGATTGCCCTGCCGGGCGCTGTGTCCGGCGAGATATGGCAGAAAACGCAGGAGGCGTCTGCCGTTATGGCCCTGGCGCGCCAGGTGCAGCTGCCGGGGCTGGGCATGACTATCCCCGTGATTACCGGAGACCCCGAAGCCGGCTGGGTGGGTGAGACGGAGAAAAAGCCGGTGAAGCGCGGCACGCTGGCAACAAAGCAGATGACGCCCTATACGCTGGCTGTTATTGTGCCGTTTTCCAACCAGTTCCGCCGCGATGTGCCCGCGCTGTATGACGCGATTGTGCAGCGCCTGCCGGGCGCGCTGGCGAAAAAGTTTGACGCCACCGTGTTTGGCGGCACCGCGCCGGGCTCTAACTTTGACACCCTGGGCGGTTGCACGGCGCAGAGCATTCTGACAAGCGCCTACGGCGGCCTTGTGGCTGCCGATGCGGACATTGCCGCACACGACGGCATTTTGAGCGGCTGGGTGCTGGCGCCGCAGGGCAAGGCCATTCTGCTTTCTGCGGTGGACGGCAACGACCGCCCGCTGTTTATCAACAGCGTGGCAGAGGGCGCCGTGCCGATGATACTGGGCGCGCCGGTGCGCCAGAGCAAGGGCGCATACACCGCCGAGACGGCCTCTGCCGACGCGGTGGTGGGCTTTGCAGGCGACTGGACACAGGCCGTATACGGCACGGTGGAGGGCGTAAAAATCGCCATTTCCGACCAGGCCACCCTGACGGACGGCGAGAGCACCATCAACCTGTTTGAGCAGAACATGTTTGCCGTGCGCGCCGAGATTGAAGTGGGCTTCCGCTGCGACACCACCGTGTTCAACAAGCTGACCGGCAAGGCGAAAACGGGGGCCTGAGCATGGCGGAGTTTATCAACAGCCTGACGGGGACGCGCATGTGGGTGGCGCCGGAGCGCGCGGAGGAATATGTGCGCGCCGGACACAGGCCCGTGGAGGACAGCGCCGGTGCAGGGGCCAAAGCGGCCCCTGCACCGGTAAAGGCGCCGCGGGCTGCCGGGAAGCGGCAGCGCGCGCAGAAATAAGGCGGCCCACACTTCCCGGACAAGGGGGGGGGCGGCGGCAAAAGCCCCCGGCGCCTCTGGGGAAACCATAGTATACAACGGATGGGAGAGAACGACGAATGAAGTACGCCGAAGCGGCAGATGTGGAGGCGGGGTTCCGCCCCTTGAGCGCGGAGGAACGGGAGCGGTGCGAGGCACTGCTTGAGGAGGCGGCCCTTATCATCGACGCCTGCGGTGCGCAGGTACAGGCCGGCGCCAAGAGGCTGGTATCGTGCCGGATGGTGCGCAGGGTGCTGGGCGATGGTGAGGGCGGCGCCGCGTTGTTCCCCACGGGGGCGACGCAGGGCAGCGCATCGGCGCTGGGCTACAGCCAGAGCTGGACGATGAACAGCGGCAGCGTGGGAGAGCTGTACCTTTCGAAACTGGAAAAAAGGCTGCTGGGCGCCGGCAACAAGATCGGCGTCCGCAGCCCTGTGGAGGAGGCGCGCCATGATACGGGGGATTGACATTACGCTGTATGCGAAGAAGCAGGCCGGCGTGGATGCGTTTGGCGCACCCGTTTGGGAGGAGACGCCGGAGACGGTGCCAAATGTGCTGGTGGGCCAGCCAAGCGCCGAGGACGTTGTGAATGAACTGCAACTGTATGGAAAGCACATTGCCTACACGCTTGGCATCCCCAAGGGGGACACGCACGACTGGGACAACGTGACGGTGGAGTTCTTCGGGCAAAAGTTCCGCACCTGCGACGGTGTGACGCAGGGCATTGAGGCTATGGTGCCGCTTGCATGGAACAAGCAGGTGAAGGTGGAGCGGTATGAGTAAGCTGCGGGTGGAGCTGAACAGCGCGGGTGTGCGCGAGCTGCTGCGCAGCCCGGAGCTGCGAGCCCTTGTGGAAAAGCATGCCCGGGCGGCGCGGCAGCGGGCCGGAGACGGCTATGAGGTGTATACGGCGCAAACGCGCGTGGTGGCGCTGGTGGGAACCGCCACCGGCGCCGCCGAGGCCGACAACTTGAAGAACAACACGCTTTTGAAGGCGCTGAGGTGACCGGGATGATAGAGGAAACGGTGAAAAAGCACCTGGCCGCGAGGCTGGACGTGCCTGTGTACATGGAGCTGCCGGAGAAGCCCCCGGCGGCTTTTGTTCTGGTGGAAAAGACGGGCGGCGGGCGCAGCGGCCACATTTGCACCGCCACGGCGGCCATACAGGCGTATGCGGGCACGCTGCTGGAGGCGGCACGGCTGAACGAGGCCGTGAAGCGGGCCATGGACAGCCTTGCCCTGCTGCCGGAGGTGTGCGCCGCGAGGCTGAACAGCGATTACAACTTTACAGACACCGCGATGAAGAGATACCGCTACCAGGCGGTATACGATATCACGCATTATTGAGAGAGGAGAGACGGAAATGGATTCGAACAAAGTGACCGTGAGCAAGCCCAAAACGGGGGGCGCCATTTTCCGCGCGCCGCTGGGTACGGCGCTGCCCACGGATGCTTCCAGCGAGCTGAATGAGGCCTTCAAGGAGCTGGGCTATGCCAGCGAGGACGGGCTGACGAACGAGAACAGCCCGGAAAGCGAAAGCATCGGTGCGTGGGGCGGGGACGTGGTTTACACATACCAGAGCGCGAAGGAGGACACGTTCACCTTCACGCTGATAGAGGCGCTGAATGTGGAGGCGCTGAAGGCGGTGTACGGCGACGCCAATGTGACGGGGACACTGGAAACCGGCATCACCGTAAAGGCCAATAACACGGAGCAGCCGGCCTGCGCATGGGTGGTGGACATGATTCTGCGCGGGAATGTGGCCAAGCGCATTGTGATACCGAACGGCAAGGTGAGCGAGGTGGGCGAGATTACCTATGCGGACGAGGAGGCCGTGGGGTATGAGACGACCATCACCGCGGCCGCGGACGGGGACGGCAACACGCACTATGAGTACATCAAGGGGGCTGCTGGAGCATGATAAAGGGAAAAACCAAAACCGGCTTTGCGTTTGAGCTGGAGGAGGCCGTGCTGGACAACATGGAACTGGTGGACGCGCTGGCCGGGATGCAGGGGGACGACCCGCTGGCCCTTTCGGCGGTGGTGCGCATGGTGCTGGGGCCAGCGCGCGGGGCGCTGTATGAGCACCTGCGCACGGAGGACGGGCGCGTGCCGGTGAACGCCATCAGCCAGGAAATCATGGATATTTTTGAGGCGCTGGGCAAACCGGGAAAAAACTGATAGCCCTCGCCGGCATGATGGCCGCAGATGAGGACGCGCTGGCGTGTGATTTTGCGGAGACGTACGGGATATTGGACATGCGGGCGCTGCCGGCTGGGAAGCTGGCAACGCTTGCGGCCGGTTTGAGGGGAAATTCCCGCATTAAGCTGCGCCTTGCGGGAGCGGCGGCGCCCATTGACGCCCTGCTTTTGGCGGCGGCAGTGGACAGGCTTTCCTTTCTGGTGTGGGCGCAGACAAGAGATGGAGCGAAGGGGCGCCGCCGCCCCGGCTCTATTTTGCAGGCTATTCTGGGGGAAGGGGCCGCGGCCCGGCCCATACAGGCATACCGCAGCGGGGAGGATTTCAGCGCGGCGTGGGCGCGCATTACGGGGAGGTGAAGGAAAATGGCCACAGAGCTGGCAAAGGCGTATGTACAGATTGTGCCGTCCGCCCGGGGCATTCAAGGGAGCATCACAAAGGCGCTGAGCGGCGAGGCAAGCGCGGCGGGGATATCCGCCGGGCAGGACTTTGGCAGCCGGATGATGGGCACCCTGCGCAATGTGATAGTAACGGCGGGTATCGGCAAGGCGCTGGCGGCGACGATTTCAGAGGGCGCGGCCCTGCAGCAGAGCCTTGGCGGTGTGGAGACGCTGTTTAAGGAGAATGCCGCCCAGGTGGCGGCCAGCGCACAGGAGGCGTACCGCACGGCGGGGCTTTCGGCAAACGCGTATATGGAGACCGTCACCGGCTTTTCGGCCCGCCTGCTGCAGGGCCTGGGCGGAGACACCGCCGCCGCGGCCAGGCTGGCCGACACGGCCATTGCCGACATGGCGGACAACGCCAATAAGTTCGGCACAGACATGCAGACTGTGCAGGACACCTATCAATCTCTGGCGCGAGGCAACTATGAAATGCTGGACAACCTGAAGCTGGGGTACGGCGGAACCCAGGCGGAGATGGCCCGGCTTATCAATGACTCCGGCGTGTTGGGCGACGCCATGACGGCCACGGCGGAAAATGTGAACAGCATCGGCTTTGACAAGCTGATAGAGGCCATTCATGCGGTGCAGGAGGAAATGGGCGTCACGGGAACCACGGCCCAGGAGGCGGCCACCACGCTGACGGGCAGCTTCAACGCCATGAAGGCGGCGTTTTCCAACGTGCTTGGGAATCTGACACTGGGGAAAGATATTGGGCCCTCTTTACAGGCGCTGGCGCAGACCGTGACGACCTTTCTTGTGGGGAACCTTATCCCCGCGGTGTGGAATATTCTGAAAGCCCTGCCGGGGGCCGCTATCACCTTTATTCAGACTGCGGTGCCGCAATTGGCGGCGGCCTTTCTGCAGTTTCTTCCGCAGCTGCAGGCAGGGCTGACCGCCGGGGGGCCGCAGCTGCTGCAAAAGGGAACGGAGCTGCTGAACCAGCTTGTAAACGGGATTTTTATGGCGCTGCCGAATATCTTCAGGGCGGGATATTCTGCCATTGCGGAATTTGGGAACAGCATTTTTGCAAACCTGCCCCATGTGCTGGAGGCGGGTAAGAATATCCTGATGAACATTGTTTCGGGCATAGCGCAGATGCTGCCGCAGCTGTGGCAGAGTGCGGCGGGCATGATAGCCTCGCTGCTTACCGGCCTCGTGCAAAACCTACCTCAAATTCTGGCGGCGGGCTTTGATTTGGTGGTGAGCCTGATATCCGGTATTGGGAACGCACTGCCAAGCCTTGGCACTGCGGCAGGGCAGGCGGCACGCAAAATATGGGATGCTGTTAAAAATATCGACTGGCTGCAGCTTGGAAAGGATATCATCAGCGGGCTTATCAACGGCATTGGCGCGATGGCAGGGGCGCTGTGGGATGCGGCTGTCAACATTGCAAAATCGGCCCTGAACGCAATCAAGAGCTTTTTCGGCATCGCCTCGCCCTCGAAGGTGATGCGCGACGAGGTGGGCCGGTGGATACCGGCGGGTGTTGCGGAGGGCATTGAGAAAAACACAAGGCCCATTACGTCGGCCATGAACAGGCTGGCTGGCCTGACCGCCATGCCTCTGCGGGGCGGGCTGACGGACCTGCTGGCTGGAAGCAACGCGTTAAGCGGCGCGCCGGGCATGGCTTTGCAGCCCGCGGGGGGCGCACCTGTGCTGCAGCAGACTATTTACACGCACGACAGCCTGAGCCCCGCGGAGCTGACGAGGGAGGCGGAGAACTTTTTGGCGAGAGCGAGGTGGAAAAACCCGTGAATAAGGACACGGTGGTGACCTACGAGAGCGGCGGGCGCCGCATTGTGCTGCACAGCGCACACGGCAGCGCGCTGTGGGTGACGGAGATTACGGGCGCGTCCAGCAACAGCGTCGCCATCAGCGAGACACAGGGGGCCGCGCAGGTGGGCTCTACCATCAGCAGCCAATCTGTGCAGCCGAAGGACATCACGGTAAATGGGGCTGTGCTGAAGGAGCTGGAGAAAAACCGGCGCGCCATACTGGCGTGCATAGCGCCGGGAAGCACCGGGCGGCTGACCATCCGGCAGGGCAGCGAGGGCTGGTATATAGAAGGGGCGCCCAAGACCACGCCGGTATTTTCAGACGGCGCCAGGGTGCAGAGCTTTCAATTCGTGCTGCACTGCCCTTACCCGTATTTCAAAAGCACGGACGGCGGCAATTCACAGATAGCGGGGCTGACCAGGCTTTTCCGCTTTCCCTGCCTTTTGGAAGGGCGGTGGTATATCTCCAGGTATACCGAGAGCTTTTTTACGCCTGTGGAGAATACCGGCACGGTGCCGCTTGACTTTGAAGTGACATTTACGGCTGTTACCGCGGTGACGAACCCGGAGATATACCATGTGGAAAAGCGCACGTTTATTCGCATTCACAAGGTGCTGGAAGCGGGGGAGAGCATCACCGTTTCCACCATATACGGGCGCAAGGGGGCCATGCTGCGGCAGGCGGACGGCACGGAGAGCAACGCCTTCCGCTTTTTGGACATTGACAGCGATTTGAATATGCAGATGGAGCCGGGGCGCAACACCATCCGCTCTGACGCGGAGCATAACCGGGAGGGGCTGCGTGTGCAGGTGATATTGCCGAAGGGAGGCCTGCCGGGGATATGACCTTGTATGTGTATGATAAAGCCTTGCAGCGCGCAGGCATCGTAGAGGATATCCGCAGCCTGCAGTGGCTGGAGGAGTATCAGGACGCGGGAGAGGCGAAGCTGGTGTGCAGCGCGACGGAGAAAAACCGCGCCCTGCTGGCGGACGGAAACCGGCTGTACTGCACGGAGCAGGCGGAGAGCGCCATTGTGCGGCAGGCGGAGCTGACAGACGATGGAAAGGACGCGGAACTGACTGTGCGGGCTGTGTTTTCGGCGGCGCGCTGGGCTGACCGTGTGGTGATGGCGACAGAGCAGATAGAGGAAGCGGAAGCCGGGATGCTGGCCCTTGCGGAAAAGCACCGCCGGGGGCTGCCCGGCGCGACCGCAGCCGCGAAGGGGCTGGCCGTGCCTGTGGACACGCAGGCGACATGGAGCGGCGTGCTGGAGGCATGGCAGACACTGGCCAAAGCGTCCGGGCTTGGATTTCGCGAGATATTTGCACCGGAGACGGGCGTGGAGACCTTTGAAGTATATAAAGGCACCGACCGCACGCAGGGAGACGCCTACCGTGGATATTTTGGCGACGATATTGACAACCTCACGGACATCCGGATTGTGCAGGGCTCGGACGGGTGGAAGAACTGCGCCATAGTGGGCGGAGAAGGCGAAGGGGCACAGCGGAAGATTGTGACGGTGAGCCTGGGCACATACACAGGAGATGATCTGCGCGAGCTGTGGGTAGACGCCAAGGATATTGGCAGGAAGTATCAGATTGCCGCGCCGGACGGCAGCGGCGGATACACATATACCGACGCCACCTATACCGAGGAGGAATATGCCGCAGTGCTGGCCGCGCGCGGATTGGAGAAGCTGGCTGAATGCTTGCAGACGCTGGAGGTGGATGCAACCATCGGCCAGGGCCTGATGCAATACGGACGGGATTATGCGCTGGGGGATATTATCCCATTGAAGCTCACCCGGTACGGCCTGAGGCTTTCGGCCCGTGTTTCGTCCGTGCGCACCATTTACGAAAGCACCGGCAGGAGGGTGACCGCCGTGCTTTCTGATTTTGAGCTGACAAAGGAGGTTTCGGGATGATTTGTTTTCCCCTTGACAATACGGAATATGAAGCAAAGGACATGGGGGCATACCTTGGTACGCGCACGCGCGGCGTGTTTTCTGCGGAAGGGAACCTTGCCGTCTCGGCCGGCGCGGGAGGGCTGACGGTGACGGTGGCGCCCGGGCTTGCATGGCTGAAGCGAGATGAATACTGGGGGACCGCGGCCCTGAATGAAGCGGTCTTTTCCCTGACGCTGGATGCGGCGGACGGCGTACTGAAGCGTATGGATGCCATTGTGTGCCGCCTGGACAAGGTGGGGAACAAGGCGGAGCTTGTTGTAAAAAAAGGCTCCTTTGCAGAGGCGCCCACGGTAGCGGCGCCGGTGCGCGATGAAAGCTATGATGAGCTTTACCTTGCCACTGTGCTGGTGGACGCGGGCGCCACGGACCTGAGCGCGGAAAGCGTCACGGACCAGCGGCTGAACGAGGAATACTGCGGGCTGATGCGGGACGGTGTGACGGGCATTCCGACAAAAGCGATGCAGGAACAAGCTACCGCCCTGTTTAACAGCTTATATGAGCAGCTAAGGGGCCGGGCGGAGGAATTGGAGCAGGTGATAGAGGGCATTGTACACGGCAGCGAGGTGATGCTGCGCGCGGTATACGACAAAAACGGCGACGGCGTGGTGGATGAGGCCGCGGCGGTGCAGGCGTACACCCCATCGCCCCCATCGAGCGGAGGAAGCCCGTCAACGGCCAGCGAGACGTTTGACGGCCCTGTGCGCCTTTCGGTGGACGAGGCCACGGGCGCCGTAACGCTGCACGCGGTGAAGCAGGGCCTTGACGAAGAGGGTGCACCAGTGGGCGCAGAAATCATCGAGGAAGTGCCTGTGGAGAATGCCGCCAAGCTGGGCGGCAAGCCGGAGGCAGAGCTGAGCGTGGGCAATTCGGCCAAACTGGGCGGCAAAACGCTGACTGTATCTGTTTCGGGCACAACAGGAACAATTGATTTTGCATAAGGAGGAAAAACACAATGAGAAAACTTATCTGCGGAAATGGAAACACCTATGAGGTGCACGACGAGACCGTCTGCTGCCCTTCGGGCAGTGCGAATGTGCGGAATTACTTTGAAATCTACATGCCGGAAGAGGCAATGACGTTCGACCAGTTCGAGGCATTTTGCAAAAATGAAGAGGCTATGGACACGCTGCGCCTTCAGAGCATGCAGGGCGATGAGATACTGGCCCTTTCGCACTACACTGTGCCCGCCGAAATTGCCAAAAAGCGCGTTGCGCTGTACAACAACCAGACGGGCAGGCCCGCGGAAGAGGTGCGCCTGTATGCCAGAATGGAGCAGCTTACCTATACCGAACAGAAGCTGGCCGAACTGGGGCTGATGTGAGATGGCGCTGGAATTGAACGGCACAAGCATCCCGGCCACAGGAAACTTGAATTTGAATGGCACCTCACTGACTGTACTCAATCTGAATGCGACGGAGGTATGGAGAAAGGTGACGGACGTGAACGTGCTCAAGGCGGGCGCCTATACGGTATCGGGGAAAAATGGCGGCTCATATGCCAATACGTCCCAAATGTCCGCAAATTCCAACGGCGGAAAAACCGATGTGTATAACCATGCTATCTGCATCAAGGTATCGACAGGCGACCATACAAAGCTGCAGCTCGCCGGCAGCATGAAGCGCGCGCAGTATGCCATGTCCCGTGTGCGCGTGGGGAAATCTGACCCCCAGCTGTACAACAACCTGTACGGCGGAGAAGGTGAAGGCCCCGGCGATGAATATCTGGAATATCACTCCGGCTGGAATGGGAACCGCTGGATAGAGAGCCTCTCATTTTCACGGACGGTGACAGTGCCGAAAAACTCGACCATCTACATCTCGCTGCAGGGCACGAACACGACAAACGACTGGGCCAACTGGGGCACGGCAGAGCCGGTGCTGACAAGCATCATACTGAAACCGTAAGGAAAGAGAGAACTGTGAAAAATACCGGAAGGGGGCACTGCAAATGGCCCTTGTGATAAACGGCACAAGTATTCCCACAAGCGGGAAGGTGGTGTGCAACGGCACTTCGCTGAAACAACTGAATATCGGCGGCACGAAGGTGTGGAACAGCGGCATAGACCTGATAGCTGCTAACAACTGGACAAAAACTTCCTCGCAGGATGGCTTCTGGGGCAGTTCCACTTCACAGCTATGGCTGCGCGCCCAATGGCGTACAGACTGGTGGAACTGGATTATCGTGCGCAGCGCGGCGCTGAACCTTACCGGTTATACGCAAATTACTCTGCAATGGGACAACAACGGCGTAAGCGGCCCGAACTGGATAGGCTTTGGCGGGTTTTCTACGAATGCGAATCTGACGCAGGATGACTGGATTACCACACACATGAGCGCCGTATTGGACACAACGCAGGATGGCGCATCCGGCACAAAAACATTTTCTATTCCCAGTCAGTTTAGAAAGAACGGTGTGTATTTTTACGCCGAGCGCCACTTCTACAAAGCAAACGGTACAAACGAATATCTGAGGTTTTATAAAATTCTGATTTCATAAGGAGGTACAAATAAATGGCACAAGATGAAAAGTACGTCAATGCAGACGCAGACGCAGGCCCCGGCGCTGACATACCGGAGGATGCACGAGAGGAGGCTGCGCAGATATGATAGGCTCTAACCTTGTAACAAAGCGCATGCAGGCGTATGCGGGCAACTACACCAAGGGCCGCAGCCGCTACGGCAAAATTACAGAGATTACCGTGCACCATTGCGCGGGTATCATGAGCATTGATGACCTGGGCCGCCTGTGGCAACGTGTGGGGCGCGAGGGCAGCAGCCATTATGGCGTAAGCGGCACCCAGATAGGCCAGTATGTGAGCGAGGATGATATAGCCTGGACAAATAGCCACTGGGCGTCCAACTGCCGGGCTGTAACCATTGAGACAAGCAACAGCGGCGGCGCGCCGAACTGGCCGGTGGCTGATGATACGCTGCAAACCCTCATCAAGCTGGTGGCAGACATTGCACGGCGCAACGGCCTGCACCCTCTTGTGCTGGGCAAGACACTGACATGGCACAGCATGTACTCGGCCACAGCCTGCCCCGGCCCTTACCTCAAAGGCAAGCTGCAATATATTGCGGATGAGGCCAACAGGCTCAATGATGTCACGTTTGACGCTGTAACGCCCGGCCGCAGCTGCATTGTGGCTGTCACCGGGGCTGACGGCGGCAACCTCACGGGCGGCGACATCAGCTATTATCTCAGTCAGTGGGTGCGGGACAGCGGGCTTGACCCCAACACCGCGATTGTAGTGCGTGACGGTCTGGTGACAGTAGGACCCATCAGCAACGGCGACCAAATATTGCTCAAAAAATACAGCTATGAGCAGGGTTTGGACTGGCAGTTCGCAGAGTACATAGAGACGCCGGAGGAACCTGCAAAACCGGACAAGCCCGCGACAAATGAGCTGGAGACATTGCGCGCAGAGTTGGAGGCGAGCAAGGCCGAGGCAAAGGCGCTGCGCAACAGCCTTGCCAGCATGACAGCAGAGCGCGACACAGCGTTGCAACAGGCCCAGGAGGCCGGGGAAAAGACCGAAGCTGCAACAGAACGTGCAGAGCATGCAGAAGCCAAAATAAAGGCCGCACAGGCGGCGCTGGAGGGCTGACAGGTGGAACTTTTGCAAGACATCATTACGGCGGTGCTGCCCTTGGTGGCGGCCTTTGCGGGGTGGGCGGCGGGGCGGTTAAAAAGCAACGCAAAAAAAGACAAAGCTATGGAGCAGGGCCTGAAGATGCTTCTGCGCGCCAAAGTGATAGACTTAGGCTTACACTACATCGAAACGGGCGAAATACCACCCTATGGGATGGAAACTCTGAAAGGCTGCTATCATGCGTATGAGGCGCTGGGCGATGGCGACCACTCTGTGGGTGACATTGTGCGGCGCTGTGAACAGCTTGAGATTCGCAACGGATAAAGGAGGATTTATATGGACGTATCTATTTTCGGGCTTGCCACTGTGGTGGCCATCACGGTACTGTGCTATCTGGTGGGCATCGTCGTGAAGGCAACGCCGTTTGACAATAACAAGTACATTCCCATTGCCTGCGGCTTTGCAGGCCTTCTGTTGGGCCTTGCGGCCCTCTATGTGGGTATGCCAGATTTCCCGGCAACAGACCCCATCACGGCCGCGGCCGTAGGTGTGACGTCCGGCCTTGCCGCTACGGGTATTGACCAGGCGGTAAAGCAACTGAAGAAATAATACAGGCCCCGGCATTTGCCGGGGCCTACTGGTTTTAAAGAGGAAAGTACGGTGGAATCATGTGTTCTTTCATATAAAGGACAATGGCACTGATAATCTGGCCATTGGAAGGCGGATCTAGCAATGTTCGGTTCATTAGATGTTCCATCGTGGCGCGGCCTTCTCCATTCCATCCATCGCAGATGCTGCGGCGAATACTGGATTCGATGCTTTCTGCTGACACTCCGCACGCTTCTGCCACTGACGGATAGATTCCCTTAATAGTTTTAGTGAGCAAAGACATATCGTGATATGCTGTTACAATGGCTAGGCCAAGGTATTTGTAGGCCACATAATTTGGAGTGATGCCCATGGCTACTAAAATTCCCGACAGACTGCGCATATATTATCCGCCCACTTTCTACAGTTTTCGCGTTTCAGCATAAGCAAGGGATTCCATAAAAGCAATCGAACCGAAGGAAGTTTTTGGAAATCGCTTGTTTTCGCTGTTTTTCGGTTGGTAGTAGAAAGTATATCAGATAGTTC
>OLRU01000950.1_pt1 | contig 28077 bp, 31 predicted proteins | sample 1672961 | NCBI WGS metagenome assembly OLRU01 (sample SAMEA3136741, study PRJEB25190) | human gut metagenome | biome: human gut; feature: human-associated habitat; material: faeces | place: Austria | collected 2013
TTTCCCGTCCTCAATGTCATCAATCATTCTCTGAAAATCCGGCCTGTCAAAGTTCATTCCAGACCATCCATCGTCTAAGTAGTATCCCAAAGCGATACAATTACATTTTGCCCCTGTACCTTTTGATTTTGCCCCTGTACCTTTTGATTTTGCCTTGAACCTTTTAACTTTGCCCTACACTTTTTGATTTTGCCATACTTTATAATTTTGCCTCGCTCCGCTGTTGCCGTACATTTTAATTTTGCATAGAGAAAGCCGGACAACCCGCAATTCGCAAGATGTCCGGCCGTGTTCTGTTTCCTTTATTTCACACTGATCTCTGTCCCGTTCTTGAAGGTGAACCTCACATCCTTCTTTGAGAAAACAGTCACATAGTCGAGAAGGTTGAACCAGAGGTCATCCGTGAATTCCTGTACATCCTCATCCATCTCTGCCAGGTCGTGAAGGAACGCCTCGATCATTTCCCGCTTTGCCTGACGCTCCATGATCCTGCCGCTGACCTTATCCAGCCGTTCCTTTGTCCTGTCATAGCGTTCGGAGAGAGCATCGTACTTCTTTTGGTAATCCTTCTGATTCTGTGCAACATGGGCGTTCTCGCTGATGCACTGCTCGACCAGTTCCGTCACCACCATGACCTCCTGTTGCAAGGCTGCCTGTTCTGTCTCCAACTCCGCAGTATCGTACATCTCGTCCTTGATGGCTTCAAAGGTGGCGATGATCTCGTCCCGTTCCTCTCCGAGAATCCGCAGGGCTTTAAGGTACAATGCCTTGATGGTTTCCTCGTCCAAATGAGGCGCGGAGCAGTTCTTTCCGTCATCGTACTTGTGATTGCACCGCCATATGACCTTCCTGTACTTGTCGTTGGAGTGCCACACCTTCGAGCCGTAAAAGCCGCCGCAGTCACCGCATCGGATTTTGCTGGAGAAAATGCTCACGCAGCCGTGCCGGTCCGTATCACCGAACCGTCTCTGCATCTCCTTCTGCACCCTGTCAAACTGTGCGGGAGGGATAATCGCTTCATGGTTTCCTTCCACATAGTATTGCGGCACCTCGCCCTCGTTCTTCTTCTTTTTCTTTGTCAGGAAGTCAGTGGTGTAAACCTTCTGGAGTAGGGCATCTCCTTTGTACTTTTCGTTGGTAAGTATGCTCTCGACCGTTTTCTTGCCCCAGTTCTTTTTACCTCCCGGCGTCGGGATGCCCTCCTCGGTGAGCTGTCGTGCTATCGCATACGGCGTTTTTCCCTGCAAGAAAAGCCCGTAGATTCTGCGGACGATCACCGCCTGCTCCTCGTTTACTACCAAATTGCCGTCCTCGCCTCGGTCGTATCCGAGGAACCGTTTAAATGGCACTGTGACCTTGCCGTCCTGGAAACGCTTTCTCTGTCCCCAGGTGCAGTTCTCCGAAATGGATCGGCTTTCTTCCTGTGCAAGGCTTGACATAATGGTCAGGAGCAATTCGCCCTTGCCGTCAAATGTCCAGATGTTCTCTTTTTCAAAATAGCACTCCGTACCGTTCTCCTTCAGCTTTCGAATGGTCGTGAGGCTGTCTACCGTATTCCTTGCGAATCTGCTCACGCTCTTGGTCACGATGAGGTCGATCCTTCCAGCCAGGGCATCTTCGACCATAGAATTAAAACCGTCTCTATGTGTCGTATTGCAGCCGGTTATACCTTCGTCAGCGTACACGGCGACAAACTCCCAATCCTCGCGCCCCTTGATGTAATTCGTGTAGTAGTCCACCTGCGCCTCGTAGCTCGTCAGCTGTTCATCCCTGTCCGTTGATACACGGGCATAGGCGGCAACCTTACGCTTTTTCCTGCTGCCGAGGGGAGAGGCTGTGAACTTGCTGATGGTGGCTGGTATTGTGATTACGTTCTTTGCCACTTTTTTGCCCTCCCGTCTTTAAAAATGTATTCCAGACTTCCGTCTTCCAATGCTGTGATGTGGTCGATCTGCTCTGTGAATGCTTTCCCGTCAAAATCCTCCATGCCGAGGATGTAGGCGGAAACCTTGCGGATGTTGAAATCCGCCATGTCCTGACCATTGCATTCCGTCCTGACCTTGTGCTTGCCGGAGCATCGCCAGTACACATATTTTCCATATCCGCAATATCTGTGGTACAGGTTTCCGCAGCAGGCGCACCGAATCATCCCGGTGAACTCATCCGTGGATGTGGTCTCGTGCCTGTTGCTCCGCAGCTTGAGCGTCTCGTATGTCCTGACCGTACCGTCCGTCAGATGGAAGTCAATACTGCCGGAGGCTTGAACCACCATGCGGCCGACCGTTTTTGTGAAGTAATCCTCGTCAAAGGTTTTCTTCCCCATGACCCGGCAGAAGATGTCCCTGATCTCTGAATCGGGATAGTTGACACTGTCGCAGGTGATTCCGTGATTGCTCTTTGCTCGGCAGTACCAGTAAAGGTGACCGCCGTCCGTTGTATCGCTGATGGCTCTGCCAAACCGTCTGCCACACTTGCCGCAGAAGATTTTCCCGTCGAACAGGTTTCTTGGACGCTTGCTCTCCGGCTTTAGTTTCTTCGGCTTGACCGGCTTTGGCGGCATCTGCCACTGTCTGACCTCGCCGCCGTAAAGTTGCATCTCAATGCTGCCGTCCATGAGCGAGGTGATTTGCTTAACATCCCTCTCGAACGCTTCTTCATCGAACCCGTCCGTTTCCATCAATTCGGCGCAAATATCCATCAGCTTGTGTTCGGGATAATTGTGGCTCTTGCAGGTGACTCCAGGCTCTTTCTTACTGCGGCAGATCCAGTCCACATATTCTTTGCCCCTGACCCTACCTTTCTTCCTCGTAAAGTTCGCCCCGCATACGGCGCATTTGAACTTTCCCGTAAAGCAATATGTCGGGTTCACCAGCGAAGCCCGCCGCTCCATCTCCGCTTTGACCTTTGCGTAGGTGTCGCGGTCTATGATTGCCTCGTGGCTGTCAGCCATGTAATACTGAGGCAGCTCTCCTCGATTCGGTACTTTCTTCTTGGTGATGGGATCTTCGATGTAGCACTTCTGCCTACGGATGTCCCCGGCGTAGACCTCGTTGAAAATCAGCTGCCGCACTGAGGCTTCCTGAAAGTCATTTCCCAGCGTGGTACGGATGCCCGCCTTGTTCATGCTGTCTGCAATGTCCCGCAGGGTAACGCCATCGATGTACATTTGGAACATCCATCTGACCGCCTCGGCTTCTTCTGGAATGATGACGTACTTTTTCTGCTCGTCATCGTATTGGTAGCCGAGGATGTGCTTGTTTGCCGCACCGATCTCACCGTTTTTGAACCGCTTGTGGATGCCCCATTTCACATTTTCGGAAATGCTCCGGCTCTCTTCCTGGGCAAAAGAAGCGAGGATGGAAAGCATCAGTTCTCCATCCCCGCTCATCGAATTGATCTGCTCTTTTTCGAACCGAACCTCCACACCGATGTCCTTCAAATGTCTGACCGTATTCAGCAGGTCGACCGTGTTTCTCGCAAACCTGGAAATCGACTTGCAAAGAATGATGTCGATCTTGCCAGCCTCGCAGTCCTCCAGCAGCCGACCGAACTCACTGCGTCCTGCGACGAGAGTGCCTGTTATGCCGGAGTCAGCGTACACGCCCGCATATTCCCATTCCGGATTCTTCTGGATGAGATCGCTGTAATAGCTTACCTGTGCGGAAACGGAGTGAAGCAGCCGCTCGGTGTCCTTGGAGACCCTTGCGTAGGCCGCCACTTTTTTCTTTGCCGGGAGTGCCTTGATACCCGGCTTGATTCTCGTGATTTTCGGCATGAAATCAACTCCTTTCCGACACTATATATCACTCTAAAAGCCAGTTATATCAAGGGCTTTCCCGATAATAATGTAGACAAAGTTGGCTTGTATTTTTCGAGCAGCATTGTATCAATTTTAGTGAACTCTTCCTCTGAAATGACGCCCTTCTTAAGCATTGTTTTCGCCGTTCCAAGGCACAGAAGGTACATTTTCTCCGCATGAAATTCCGCCTCATTCATCCGCTCCACCTCCGAATCGATCAGAGATATAGCAGGCGTGAGAACAATACTTCCGCTTGGAGTTGCCATAGGCAGAGAATGGCTTACCGCAGTGCGGACATGTGTACTGATACACTGCCTTTTGATTCAGCCGTTCCGGATGCTCCTTCCACCACTTAACGCGGCATTCTTTTGAGCAGAACACGCGCCGTTTCATCCCGTCCACCTGGATCAGTGGCTTTCCACACTCACGGCAGACATCTGCTGCATCGGTATTCACAACCGGAATCGGCTTTTTTATTTCCTGCAGACCGTTCCTGCGGCAAAAGGATATGACCGCATCCCTGGAAACATCGACCTGCTTTGCGATTTTCGCATAACTCATACCTTCTCTCCGAAGGTTCCTGATCTTTTCTTTCTGAAATTTATCCATGACTGAGACCTCCTAAGTCACAGTCAAAAGATATGCGCCGGATTTTAACCTCATAACAAAAAAGAGCCTGTGGACACTCCGCAACGGGAATGCCCACAGGCTCAGATAAATTCAGATATTCTTCGTTATACACGGACGGTATAGTCGAGCGAAATCCATCCCGCGCCGCTCTTTAAGCGTCCCCATCCTGCGGTCGAGCCCTTGCCGGACTTGACCTCTACGATGGTATAAACGCCGACAGGGATATACTGCGTCCTCGCATAGTCCGTACCGGGACCCTTACGGATGTTCAAATCGCTGATGCTGACCTTCACGAGGAACGGAACCGCCGCCGTGGAATCGGATGTTGTTTTCGGTGTGTAGATGTTTACACCGTTTACATCGAACACACTATATCCCGGATTGGCATCCGCGCACTTCTTGGCGTTCTCAAGGATCTTATAAGCGCCTTTCTGCGTTTTGGCGTCCGCCCAGGTCTTACGGACGCGGTACCAGGCGATAGCCGTTTCGCTTTCCTTCACATCGAACTGCGTAAGGTTCCACCGCTCGATGATTGAGCAGAGGTTCTGCACATAGGTAAGGCTTGTGGCATAACCGCCGTCCTTGATGATCTGCGCCGCTTTCTTGTAGTCGGTGCAGCCCTTCAGACCGTCATAGCGGAGTTTGCTGCCGTTCTTCGCACCGAGCAGATAGGCAGAATGATCTGCAATGGAGTCCTCCACGCACGGGTATTTGCGGAAGTCCGCTGTGATAGTGGTATAACTGCCGTCTGCATTCTGCTCCTTCGTCTGCTTGGTGTACTTGCTCTTACCGTCCCAAGGCGAGCCGCTCCATGTGTTGCCGGAGAGGGAGCATTTCATCCCGAACACGTTATTGGCGTTCTGCGCCAGCTCCGACTTGCCATAGCCGGATTCGAGGATGAACTGCGCCATCGAAACCGAAGCGAGGATGCCTGTTTTCTTCTGGTCTGCCGTAAACAATGTCCCCACACTCTTTACAACATCCGCCTCGGAAAGCCCGGAAAAGGCGGAAGCCTGTGTTCCCTGTGTAGTAGTGGAACCATCAGTACCCCCGGTACCACTGCCGAGAGCCGCTGTGACCTTCTCGGCAAGATCGCCCATCCTGGCATACATCCAGTTGCCGGGACAGCTTTTGTTTGCAAACCACCGATGGACGGTCAACACCATCTCGCCGGATTTCGGCTCATAGGCGAGCGTCTTATCCTTATCTCCGAGCCACAGGAGTTTCGTCTTTCCGTTACGCTTGCAGATATCCACGCATAGCTTGATGAGCGTCTGATATACGATGTCGCGGAACGCATACGGCTCCGTGGTATCGGACGCGCACTCGATGGTGATCGCCCTCTGGTCATTGGCATTGGAGGAAGAACACCAGGAGCGGTTCTTCTCCTCCACATACATTCCGACACGGCCGTCCTTGTCGATGCCGTAGTTGCTTGATGCCTGCGTGGAGGACTTGGCGAACCAGTCCCCAAGCCCCTCCGCCGTACACTGACCGACCACGCAGTGAGGAGTGATGCGGTCGATGGAATGTGTCCGCTGTCCGGAATGGTTCGGGCTGAGTTTGGTGTAAGCCACCATTGAACTGTTTGTGTATGCCATTACTCGTCACCGTCCTTTCCATCGGTGTCGCGGTCATGGAGCTGCTCCAGCACCGCTTTCAGCTTTTCCGGTATAGGCAGACCCAGGTGCGCGGCATTCTCCGTGAGAGATACGCCCTCGTTGGAGATGTAGAAGAAGATCACCGCAGTGCGAAGGACGCTGCCCGTGCCGATGACCTGCACATCGAGGATATTGGCAATCCCCACGAGCAGAAAAATAAGCACCTTGCGGCAGATACCCTTGAAGCCGACCTCACTGGACAGCTTCTTGTCCGCCACAGCGCACATGACGCCCGTGATGTAGTCGATTGCTACGAACGCCACAAGAGCGATGAGCAGACCGTCACAGCCGCCGAGGAAGTAGCCGAGCCATCCGCCGATTGCCGTAAAGATGAGTTGAATGGTGTTCCAGAATTCTTTCATACGCTTGTACCTTCCTTTCTCTGGTTGAATTTTGTGTATGAAAAAAGCGACTGCCCGCTGTGGACAATCGCCATTTCCCGATAATATTGTATTGTTTGTGTTTTGCCTTACAGGGTGATTTTCTCCCCGGTTATGACATCGCAGATCGTGGTTCCTTCTCCGAATGCTGCCTTTGCTTCGGCAATCGTCTCCGCATCAAACCCTCTGTGGCTGTTGCGGTAGGCTTCCAGTTCCTTTGTGACCTGTTTCTCTCGCTTTGCCGCTGTTGCTTCCGGCGAAAACCATGCCGCTCCCGCAAAGGTCAGTTTCTCGACCACATCCGCCGGGAGGTATGAGCCGTTCGTTTTCCACTTGGCGGCCCCGTCATCCTCCACCTCGATTTTGTCTGCCTGGTCTAAAAGCCGCTGTGCCTCTTCGCGGGCGTGCTTTTTCCAGAACTCTCCAAGTTCTCCGTTCCATTCTCTTTCAAATCTTGTCATTGCCGTGTCCTCCGTTCGTTTTGGTATGTACATATATCACTCTGAACGGCACATTTATCAAGTTAATTCGGAGCATAATCTGTACAAATATCGGAGGCAAAAACTGTGTATTGTTTTCATAGTGTCAGACCTGTTTCGGCAGCCACTCCCACAGCCGCAAATCCTCCTGCCCAAGGGACCACATACACATCCCACGGAGCTTCCACCGATAAGCCGCCTCGTTCGCCCAATAGACGAGGGAGTCCACGTCCTGGTAGTAGAGGATGGAGAATCCGTCCGCATCGCCGAGGAACAGCCGTGATATCCAGATGTTGATGTCCACGGGAATGACCGTGGCTTCATAGTCGTTGCCGCAGGAAAGCGAGGTCATATCGTCCGAATGGAAAAAGTCATAGTCCATCGAAATGTCCTCGCTCCTGGTGGATGACTCCTCCACATCAGCCGTCAGCGTGAACACCTGGAACTCGCTGTCCCATGTGCAGTTCGAGCGGGATATTCTGCCGTAGGATTTCTGCGTTCCGTCCGGCATGACCACATCGAACCGCTCATAAGGCTCATAAGTCCATGCGTCTCCAAGTCGCATCAGTTCGCAGACCGTCCTGTTGTCGGAGCGGTACCCTGCATAACCGCCGGAGAAACCGCTGACCGTTGCCGTGAACCGCAGAGTATAGGACGAGCCGGAATAGACGCGCACCTTGTTCCCACGGATACGCATCTCCACCGTGTACATATTCGGATCAGTCCGAAGGGCTGCATTCGGAGTCCGCGTGATCTCCTGGCTGTAGCTGCCAAGGAGCGTGGACCCGTTGTATAATTCCACCGCCTGACTGTCGTAGTTCAGACAGCAGAAAAGGTTACCGCAGAACACGCCCGCTTTGCCGCTGCCGTTTGCCGGGAAAGCCAGCCTTGCACGGAGGTGGATGTCCGAGAAGCCGTTATACTTCCACGCAAGCTGACCGCTGCCATCAAGCTGGGAGTAGACGCGCTCCATCGAATATTCCTCAGACCGCCAGACTTCCCAAGAGCCTGACAGCACCGTCCAGTAATTCGTTTCCAACACGCCGTAGTCACGGAAGTCCTCGTACCATACGAGCGCCGAGTCGGGCTTTCTGCGGAGCATCTCAAGCGTCAGCCGGAACCCTCTGTCGGGGCCGACCCAATCACCGTTCACGTCCTTGAACCGCCGTGGCGAGAAGGAATATATCGCTTCTCCTGCGGACGGTGCTTCAGAAAAGGATGAGCAGACGCGAAAACCGTAAAACTGTACGCCCTTCACATCGACAGAAATCGACAGCGTATGCGTCCCCGCCGAAAGGCTCACGCCGCTTGCAAGCGCAGTCCAGAAGGTGCTTCTCCAGTACGGCCACCACAGGCGGCTCTCTGTAAAGTGCGTGGTCGCTCCATCAAGCGACACATAGATGCCGCTCTTGTCCCAGAAGGGATAACAGAGCCGCACCGCCACATCGTAAGTTCCCGCTGTGCTGACGGTAAATCTGTATGTGACCGAGCCTTCATCGCCGAGCGTGGCGATGCCGTTCTCAATGGACACGATGCCGGACGCACTGGCATAGTTGCCGCCGTCATGGTCAACTATGATGTTTTCAAACTCCGTTTTCTGCTGCTTGCTATAGGCGGTCAGATAGTGCCTGCCGTTGTATGTCCCACTCATCTGCGGGTACTCGTGGCTGTCGGCGTCCCGTCCTTCCATGTAGTCGTACACATGAGGGAGCGCCCACGGCACTTTGTTGTTATCGTCCCAATAGCCCACGAACGGGATAAACGGCTGCGGCGGCTGATCGTCCGTGAAGTTATACACGCCCTTTAGCCAGTTCTGCGCGGCATAGTAGGTCTGTGAAGTCCCGCGATAGGTTTTGCCGATGTTCGCGGGCTTGTCGTATATCTGCCAGTTCCAGCCGTAGGCGGGCATTCCGAGAAACACTTTCTCTGTGTCCATGACCTGTGAAGCGTAATCGTAGATGCCTTCCAGCCATGAGCGTGGGGACACCGGTCCCGGCGCGGAGCCTGCCCATGCCATGCCGTAGCTCATGATGGATGCGGTATCGCAGTAGTTGTTGAGGTCGGCATACACGCACCAGTTCTCGCCGCCGACCGAGCCGTTGACGCTCGTCATACCCGGCAGGCAGATGTTCATCAGTTTTGAGGAATCGTATGCCTTGACCGTGTTGTAGATATTGCGGAACATCGCCGTTGACGCTTCGTGCGTGGAATAGCCATCGCCTTTCTCAAGATCGATGTCCACGCCGTCACACCACGGATATTTCTGCATGATGCGGACAAGCTCCGAAAGGAACATATCCTGCGCACCGTTCGTGTTGTCCCTCAAGGCGCGGAAGATGCTGTTCGTTCCGTCATTCGCAACGGTCAGCAGCCACTTGATATGCCGATAGCGGTTGATGTAGGTGAGCATATTGCTGATCGCCACGCCGCTTTCATAAATCTCCCCGGTAGCCCTGACCTTGAAAGAGAACAGACCGATCTGGCTGATGCGGTCACCGTAATCGCGCAGAGCGTTATACATCCTGGTGTTGCCCATGAAAGTCCACACCATGATCTTCTTTCCCTTTAATGTGTCCATCAGAGCAGTCCACCTCCATCGTCCATTTCCTGCATTGAGTATAAAAGCTGCGCGGACTTGCCTTGCGGCAGGGACACGATGTGCTTGGAATCCCACGCCGCGCTATACTGAAAAAATCCGTCCTTCGTTTCCTTTGCGCCGTTCCTTGTGCATTCCCGCGTGGATGCCAAAAGAGCCACATCGTCCCCGGCATACATAGTGTTCGGGAAGGTGGCTTTCTGGCCGCCGACACCCTGCGCCAGCGTGACCGAGCCGCCCTCCATGTCTTTCTTCGGATAGAGGTGGATGTCCAGTCCCGCCGAAGTGCCGCCGAGGTTTAACAGGATCACCGTTTCTTCCGAGCGAACCACGCCGTTGAACCACACGGGATCATTCTCCGATTCTTTCAGGCAAATCTCCGTGTGCGGAGCATAGCCCGTCAGAGCGGAGCCTTCCTGCAGCTGAAGGTCGGTGAACCAGATCGTGCCGGAGCAGTCGGTGACGGTAGGAATGACCGAGACGCTCACGACACGCTTGTCCTGCTTTTTGTTTACGACCTCCGCAAGCCGGATGAAGCGGATATCACCCATCGAGCGTCCACTTGATCTCGCAGGGATGTCCTACCCATCCCGTAGCGACCGCTCCCGCCTGGAGGAGTATGTCCGTCACATAGAGCTTGCCGGTGCAGTTCGTAATGCAGATGCGGACGGTGATGGACTTGACCCTTTCGCCATAGTTCTCCGGCGATATCTTCGCCTGTGTTTTTGAGAAAAATACCATAGTCCACCTCCGTCAATAAAGATCGATGAAACGGCTCTCTGTTGTGCCGTCCTCGTATTCGATGACCACCTCGATGCCGACCTGGGAGGAATCCGAGAGCTTCTCCAAATCCTCCGAGCCGATCTGCGCCGACAGGCAATAGCTGTCACGGTTGGCGGGATACATCGTCTGCGACAGGCTTTTAGTCATGCCGGACACGCCCTCCGCCTTGAAGGACGCCGTGCCGGACGCGCCGTTCTCGCCATCGGCCACAAAGCCGGAACTCGTCCAGTAGGCAAGCCCATCGTCAGCACGGGAGTTTCGCAGGAGGTTGAACGGCACCATTTCACGGATATCATCGTTGGATACCATGCTCGTGCCTTCCAGCGTATCGGCGGCATTGTCCCATTGGCTTGCGGAACTTCCGAGGTTCTTTAATGTCGTGGACAGTTCAAGTACCGTGTTCCACGGCTCCTGCAGGTTGTATTCCCGGCGCACGATACGAGTCGTGACCGAGATACCCAACTCCTTGTCCTCCACGCGCACATAGTCCCCAAGCTCCCACGCCTCATGCTCGTATCCCGTCAGCACCGACAAGTCCATAGCGTTCAGCACATAGGAAATGGTCGGCTTGGCATACTGTGCAAGGCGCATCTCCGCATACTCCTTCATCTGGTACGGATTCGTGAAGGACGAGCAGTCCAGCGTGGAGATGCGGATTTCGTTCGTATAGGAAAAGTCCTCCACATAGGGCTTGCCGTTATTGATGTCGGCAAAGGTCAGCCCATCCGCGCCCACGGCATAGAGCCTGGTCACAAGGCTGCGGGTATCGACCACCCTCTGTATGGACTTCATGTTCTTTCTGTAGGCAAAGAGAGCGCCGCTGTCCTTGCCGTTGACCGTCAGCAGATGCACGAGCCTGTTCGGACAGTCAAATACCAGATCGCCGCCGTGCAGGTCTGCCACGTTACGGAGGATGGACAGCGCGTTCTTTTCGCTGCTCGTCCACGTCCTCTTGGTACGCACATTGACCGTGCCGACCGCCCATTCCGTGCCGGAAAGAGCGTAGGCCATAGCGACCTCCGGGTACTCCGCCTCGAAGGTCTTTTCTTCCTTCAGCACGGAGAAGGTAAGGTCGTAGAACTCCGCCTCGGCATACACCTCCGTGACGGAATTGCCCTCGGTATCCTTGGTGTCCGTGACCGTGCGCACCTTGTAGATATCGTCCACGATCTGTATCTTCTTCTCGCTGTCGATATGGACGCGCTTGCCGTCACGGTACGGAATCTTGAAGGAAAGCGTGTCCTCGCCGTTGATCTCTCCCGTGACGATGATTTCGTAGGCGTTTTCAAGCACCGCCTCCCATGCGCCGTTGCTGTCGAGAACAACGGGACGGGAATAGCCGATCTTCTCATACGGCGATTTCGGTATGTCGTAAAGCCGTATGTCGATGAGTTTCGGCGTTTTCGATGTGTCCGTGGTCGTGAGCGTTACCCGGAAACGGATATACGCCCTGTTGGGAGACGCCAGCTTTCCGTCAGCGGGAACGGCCACCCAATCGCTCCAGGTGATAAGGTCATCGCTCGTGGAAGTTTCCACCAGGGATACGGCGGTCGTGCCGGAGATATACTCGCTCGTCACGGATACACGCCCCGTGCCGGACAGACTGCACTCCGCAGCCGCCGTGGTAAGGATGCCCTCGGAAGGATATGCACCGCTTGATTCACGGAGCGTTACCGTTCCCGATTCTGAAATTCCGTCAACCGTACCTGTGGTATCCCCGGCGTTCGCCATGACAGCGGAGCGGAAATAATCCATGAGGTCGTCTGCGGTAAGAGCCGAATCGCAGTCCAAAAACCAGTCGTCAAAACCGCCCGCGTACCAGTAGGAATTGTTCAGCATTCCCCAGACAAGGTCTGCCGTGCAGGAACGGTTCAGATCTCCCGATATGGTCAGAGCGGAGGATTTCCACACCGAGCCGCTTTCCTTATCGCCGACCACATACCAGGCTTTTTTGTTGTCCGGCTCGATCACCGCCGCGATAAAATACCAGTTGCCGTTGGTCAGCGAAAAGGACGGCGTGACCGATGTATCCAGTATCAGGGAGCCGGAGGAATTATAGAGCATGATCCTCGGCTTGCCCCGGATGAGCGACAGATAGAATATCGGATTGCCCGTTCCCGCTCTCGTGGAAAGAAGCGGCGTGTATGTGTTGCCAACGGAATAAGTGGTCGGTTTCATCCACCCGCCGACAATGATCCGTTCCCCGATATCAGAGAAAATGCTGCCGTCATTCGTGACACGCAGATATGTTTTCTCCGAGGACGGATTATTGATATTCATGCGGAAATATGTGCCGAAGATGCCGTCCGTGAGTGAAGCGGTCGTACCGCTCCAGTTATTGATGTATGCCTTACGGCCATTGCCGGAGGAATCGGCAAGGCAGGTGTCGGCATCGGGAGCGTCCTCGTTGAACCGCCACAGACCGTCCCCGGCAAGTGAAGCCGGGAACTCGCCCGTGAAGTCCGTCTGCTTATTGAGTATCGTTTTTAAGGACATCCGCCGTCACCTCCATCTGCTCTTGGCTTCAATCGCAAGCCTTGTAAACGTGGCGTTGTTCGCCGCCACAGCGACCGTGTTGTTCCCGACAGAGAGAGTCGGGAAGTTCAGCTGCGAAAGGTACGGCAGCCCGTTCCGCAGCACATTGCCGTTTGCGTCCTCCACCCATGCGGTCATCATCTCCGTATCGACCACCAGCGTTTCCGTTGCCGTAAGCGTGGCATTTACCACCTTAAGCTGTGAACCGTTTGTGGTAATGGTGATGTAGTTGCTCACGCCGGAAGTGACCACGCCCTTGATGCGGTACACGGGATTGGATGAGATATTGCCCTTTGTCCTTCTCACCGTATGCGTTCCCGTGGAAGTGATGGTAAACTCCTCATCCTCCACGGCATATCCGAACGGATCGGGACAGAAGAACTTAAGGTCGAAGCTGCCCGCCGAACGGACAAGCAGCCTTTCGCAGTCCACCTTTTCGTTGAGCCTTGCCATGAAATACCTGTCCGGCACATCATCAAGGATCAACTGTTTCAGTCCGTCAGACGGATCGAGCCACAGAGCGACATCATCCAGCACCGAAACGAGAGCCGGGAAGTTCTTCTTCGGAGGGATGCTGCAGGATACATTGATCTCGCGGTAATCGAAATCCGCTCCGAAGTCCGCCACGCCGTATTTGCCGGGAATCGTGACGGCAGAATTGCGAAGGCTCCCGCAGACCTGCCATGAGGTGAGCCGAGCCTTGATGCCCATATCGGCAGACGTCGTATCGTTGTATATAAAGCCCATCAGCCCACCTCCTTAAGCCGTTGAAAAGCGCCCCTGCGCACGGGAGCCTGTCTGTATCAGGTTGTAAAGTTCCTGAGAAATCCTGCGGATATCGTCCTCGCTGCGGACGATCATCTGACCGACTGAAACGAGCGCACCGTAGGAACTGCCGCCGTTCGTACCCATAGCTCCGTTTACTGCGGAGCGCACCGTGGCGTCCGCATCCAGGTTGAAATTGCTCGGAACGGCAGACTGCATATCATCCGCAAGCCCGTCCATCACATCCATGATGCCCTTGTTCAAATCCTGCGCGGCGTTGATAGCGACCTTCGCAGAATCATCGATACCGCCGGCAAGACCCGCCGTGAGCATATCGCCGACCCACGCCATCTCCTTAGACGGCGAGGATATTCCGAAGAAGCCCTTGATCTTGCTCAACAGGTTCGAGCAGAATCCGCTGACCTTGCTCCACAGCCAGGACGCAGCGTCACCGATTCCGTTCCAGATACCCTTGATAAGGTTCAATCCGACCTGCGCCATCTGCGACACGCCGCCCGCAAATCCCTTCACAATAGCGGATATGATCTGCGGCACAGCTTTTACGATTGCCACGATGATCTGCGGCAGGTTCTTTATCAGAGCCACGAACAGCTGAACGCCCGCCATGATGATCTTGTCGATGTTCCCGATGAGAGCGTTCACTATCGATGTGATGATCTGCGGAATGGCATTCACAATCGTGGTGATGATGGTCGGCAGGTTCTCTATCAGAGCGACAAGCAGCCGGACGCCTGCGTCAATCAGCTGCGGTATGCTGCCGAGGATGGCGTTCAAAATCCCGTCAATGATCTTCGGTATCGCCGCCACGATTGCCTGAATGATCTGCGGCAGAGCCGTGATGAGCGAAGTCAGAAGCTGTATCCCGGCATCGATGATCTGAGGGATAGCTCCGATGATAAACTCCACGATAGCCGTAATGATATCCGGCAGAGCTGCCACGAGGACGGGGATTGCGTCAAGGAGTCCCTGCGCCAGTCCCGTTATCAGTTGAAGGGCTGCGTCAAGCACCATCGGCAGATTTTCAATGAGCGTCTGCACGATCTGCGTCACCACAAGCACCATCTGCGGAATGAGTGTCGGCACAGCCTGGGCAATGCCTTGGATGAGCGACACGATGATCTGCATACCTGCGTCCACGATCTGCGGAAGGAGCGTCACAAGAGCGCCGACCAGTTCCGTGATGACCTGCAAAACGACAGGCACGAGCGTCGGGATAGCCCCGATGATGCCCTCCGCAAGAGCGGAAATGATAGACGGTGCGCTCTCAAGCACAGCCGCCGCGATGGTGGAGATCAGCTGAACCGCCTGCGGTATCATGGAGGACACCGTCTCTATGACGGAAGTGACGCCGTTCTTGATTTCTTCCCCGGCCTGCTCATTTCCCGCCACAAGGTCGGAAAGGCCGTCCATGATCTGCGTGATTCCGGGGAGCAGTTCTCCGACCATGCGGTTCTTAAGGCCGCCCAGCGTTCCCTGTAGTTTTGTCAGGCTGTCCTCAAAAGCGGCGGAGGCTGCCACGGCTTCGTTGCTCATTACCATGCCGTAATCCTGCGCTTCCTGCTTTAAGGCTTCCGTCTCCTCGGCGGTCATGTTGAGGACTGCCGCCATATCCGTAGCGGATTTGCCGAGAAGGTCTGTAGCCGCAGACGTCCTTTCCGCGCCCGCCTCCATGTCCTGCAAGGCGGCTATGACGATGGAAAGCTGCTCGTCCTGGCTCTTGCCGTTCAGATCGTCAATCGAAAGACCGACCGCCGCCAGCTTTTCCGCAGCGGAGGATGAGCCGTTCCCGGCATCTGTAATAACGCCGGATAGCGTTTTCATGCCCGCCTGCAGGTTGTTGACGTCCGTGCCGCATCTCTGGAACACATAGTCCCACTCCTGGTAGGATTCCGCGCTGATGCCAATCTTCTGCGACATCTTGTCGATCTCGTCCCCGGCTTCAGCTACATCGTTCGCCATGTCCCACAGCTTTTTCCCGGCAGCGACCGCAGCCGCACCTATAGCGGCAACAGCGGCGGCCATAGCCTTGCCGACCGTCTTTGCGATCTCACCGAGTTTCTGGAACTTGCTCCCGGCATCCTCGGTCTGGTCCCCGGCATCGTCCACTTCCTTTGCAAACTCGCCCGCTTCATCGCCCGCCTCGTCAAAACCGTTCTCTGCGTCCTGGAGAGCCTTGTTGTTGTCCTCCAGTTCGCGTTCCATATCGTTCAGAGCGGCTTCTGCGTTGTTCAGCTGAATCTGCCAGTTCTGTGTGCGCTTATCGTTCTCGCCGAAAGATGTGGCGGCGTTGTCGAGCGCCGCCTTTAATGTCTCGATTTTCTGTTTCTGTGCATCGATCTCCTTGTTCAGCACCTGGTTGCGGGAAGAGAGAGCCTGCACGGATTTATCGTTTTTGTCGAACTGCGAGGATACCAGCTTCATTTCCGAGCCGAGTACCTTGAACGACTGGTTGATATCGGACAGGGCTTTCTTGAATTCCTTCTCGCCCTCGACACCGATCTTCAGACCGAAATTGTCAGCCATGCGTCTTTACCTCCTTCCCGTCAGATTCCGTAGGGGATCACATCGTCAATCGTGAGATTCTGTTTCGGCTTCGATATGCCGTTGTACTGTTTGTGGCATTCCCATAAATCCATAAACAGACCGAACGGCATCAGCCAGAACTCATCCTGCGTAAGATGAAGCTGGCCGATGCCGTAATATAAAAGCCGGGTAAATAACTCCTCGTCACTTACCCGACCTGTGCGTTTTTTGAGTCGTTCTCGCTTTCGATGTTGCGTTTCGTTCCTTTGTACATAGCCTCCATGATGGCGTCCTTGTAGTCCGTCAGTTCCATCGGCGAGGTGAGAAGCTCGACCTCCTCCGTGGTCAGTTCCGGCTTTTTCTCATCGGGATGCTTAAGGTTATGCACAAGGATGGTCTGGTTGCAGAGCAGCGTGATGAGCCACACGATCTCATCGAGAGCCATCTCGAAGTTCTCCGACTTCATCAGCTTATCGCCCAGGTTCTCAAGACCGCCGTAGCGTCCGGCGATCTCCTTCGTTGCCTTGGTGGTGAGGAGCATCTCATACTCCTGACCGCCGATTTTTACGATTGCGCTTCTTTCATCCATGTCTTATGCCCCCTTCGTTACTGTGACCGTATAGGTCTTGGATACGGAACCTTCAACGACTACGATGACCACGGTATTCGTACCCGTGTGCCAGGTAACGGAGTCCCCGCTGTCGATAGCCGTGCCGTTCGCCGTGATGGTTGCGGTCGCTCCCGTAGACGCCGTAGCGGATACTGCGTTCGTGGCGTTGTTGGTCGTAGCCGTGTATTCCGTCACGGCGGAGTTAAAGGCCGGCGAGAGCGACAGCGAACCGATGGATAGAGCCGTCAGAGTCGGCGTGGGATACACAGGCTCATAGACGCTCGAATACCAGTTGCTGATGGTCGTTGCGGGAACGCCGGAATCGTCCTCGGACACCTCCGCTTTCCAGGGATGGTTGCCCAGCCCGTCCACCTTGTTCCTGCGGTAGACCGTACCCTCAATGGTAGGCGTGGAGAACTCGATGCTCTCGCCCTTGGTGGTAAGGTTGGTGGAAGGGATGCCGAACTTCACGCGGTAGAGCCAGAAGTAGCGGTACTTGCCGTTCGCTTTCTTCGCGCGGAAACCGATAGCCACGGGATCGCCGCCGTCCTCGGATGCGGATACCAGCACGTTGTTGTTGTCGATGGTCGCGCCAGTAAGGTCAGCGGCCACCGCAAGGCCAATATTGTCCACGCCGAGGGAGAGCGTCCCTCTCTGGAACTCCTTCACGACCTCCGCCGCGCCGTCATCGGCATAGAGCGTAGCCTCGGCAAGCTCCACGGACAGTTCCGCTGTCATTGCCTTGGCAAGGGACACGGGAGCGCCGTAGGTCTCATTGCCGTTTGCGTCTTCCGTGATCTTGGAATAGAAAAGTTTATCAAGACCGATTGTTGCCATAATGTTCAATCCTCCGTTTCATAAAGTTTCGCCACGTCAATGGCGTAGTGGTGGTAGCTGGTATCGTCCTCGTGTCCGATGTACCGCCTTTCCGTGATAACAAAATCAGCGGTAAGAAGAGCCTTGCAGAGCTGCTTCTTCCGCTGCATATAATTGCCCCTGGAGAACAGGGAGAGCCTCGCCTCCTGCGTCTCGTATCCGGGAGCATCATCCGCATGAAGTCCGTAGTTGTCCGCAAGCGGAGTCACCACCACATATTCATCCGGCGGCTCGTCCGAGAACACACCCGTCTCCACAGGCAGGCCGCAGTCCGTGACCACGGTCTTTATTTCCGATAACAGGCTCATATCCCGTTCACCTCCGATTCCAGTTTTGCCTTCATCGCTTCAATGCAGGCGTTTTTCGATGAGGATTTCGCAGGCTTTAGGAACGGCTTTGCAGGCTGTCCGCTTTTGCCGTATTCGAGTATGGTCGCTATCTTGGCATTGCTCTCGCCATCAGACCTCGGTTCGGCAAAGCCGACCTTCACATTGAAATCGCCGTTCTTATCCTGCAGGGCAGGCGAAGTGCCGAGAGCGGACAAAAGCTGTCCCGTGGAGCGTGACGGCTCCTTCGTGCCTTTGCCGATAACGGATGCCAGATTGGAGCGCACTTTTGATTCAACGACCTCTGCGCCAGCCTCCAGCACCTTCGGAAGTATATCGTCCGTCCTGTCAGCCAGTTTGGATACCTTCATGAGGAACTCCTCCGGCATCTTGAATGTCGCTTTAGCCACTTTGTTTCACCTCCTGCACCAGCGCCTCCAGATACATACCGCGTCCTTTGACATCCTCCACCGAGAAGATCTCGAATGTATGCCCGTCGCAGAGTATCTTCATTTCCGTAGTGACCGTGACGTTCGGTATCACGCGGAAACGGAAAAGGTCGGTGGCGGTCGAGAACTGAGCCATGTTCGCCCATTTCTCGCTGCCGTGCCGTCCTTCCCGGTAAGCGCGTACCTCGGCAACGGTCACATCCGTTTCCGTCTTAAAGCCCTCATCGTCCGTGGTATGCTGTTTCTCCACGATGGTGATGAAGCTGTTCATCTTTCCGAAACTCATAGTCACACCTTCCAATCCCGGTCGAGCCGAAGGAGGAGGTTGACCGTGTTCCATACCTGCTGCGCCGCGTTCGTGTTGTCGGCGAAGAAGCCGCCCGTGGAGCCGTCCCTTGACTCATAGAAGTGGCTTGCCAGCATGATGACCGCCTGTTCCGTGGTCGCGGGCATGGCGTTCTCGGAATAATAGCCCTCCGCGATATGCTGGTAGCTCTCCGCATAGGAAACGGCGGCGGTAATGTACTGCGAGAGCAGTTCATCGTCCGCCGAATGCTCCAGTATCAGGTTGGCTTTTACTTTTTCGAGCAGAGTATCCATCACCGCCGCCTCCTTTCCTTAAGCCGATGCCGCAGGCTTTGTTTCCACGATCTGCATCGTGAACTCCGTTTTTGAGTAGCTGTCAGCCCACAGCGTGAACGATTTCTCCCCGACCAGGTATTTGGCATCCTCCGCCTTGATATAAAGGACGAAATCGCCTGCGGAAAGACCGAGTGCGGTTGCCTCGGTTGCGTCATCCGATGCAAGCGTGGCTTCTGCGCCGGTATCGTCCGTGAACTTCACGCCCTCGATGCTGCCAAGCCCCGTGCGGACTCCAAAGCCCAGCCACTTATGCTTACCCCAAGTTGAGCCGTGATCGGCAACAGCCAGGTCTTTGACCTCGCAGTCAAGCGTGATGGTGATCGCCGTCCCGTCAATGGCAACAGTAGCGTGACCGCTGTTTGCAGCCGTTTCCGAAGTCGGCATGGATGCCGGAGTCGGGCAGGCAAGCACGGACACGCTCCACGCATCGGGAATTACAAGACCTGCGTTCTTCAGCTTGGCGATAAGAGCGTTAAGGTCTGCACGGATATCCGCCGCAGTATTGGTCGTCTTGGGCTTGATGTTTTCCGCACCGGGGAAGCCGGAGAGGGACGCGCCCTCCCCGAACTCCAACACGCCGCCGATGTGGGTAACCTCGCCGCCCTGTTCGGTATAGTTCTTTGCGTTGTACTCACTCATGGCCTTGCCCTCCTTAAGACTTCATCTGCAGGAGCTGGATGCCCTCTGCGAGGATGACCTTGCCGTCCACACGCTCCGTAGCCACATAGCCGATCTGGCCGTTGGTAGCGTACAGTTCATTCAGACGCTGCACGGTTCTGCCCGCACGGTCACCGATCCAGTAGTTCTTGAAATCGCCGAACGCCACGGTGTACGCCGAAGACGCCATCGTAGGCACATACGGAGAGGTATAGAGGTCGTAGCCGAGCAGCTTGTCAGGCTCACCCGCCTGGAGGGAAGGCTGCCACAGGTACACGCCGTTGCCGTCCTTCAGCTTGCGGATGGCGGAGATGGTCGCATCGTTCATGAGGAACTTTGCGTTCCTGCGGTACGGAGCCTTGAGCGCATAGACAAGGCTGATAAGCTCATCCGCAGTGATGGCGTTGTTTGCAGCCGCCGTAACTCCGACAGTACCGCCGCTTGCGGTAAAGATACCCGTAGGCTGATTGGAGCCGTTACCCACGCAGAAGGCTTCCTCCTCGGCAATTCCGAACGCCCTCGCAAACTCCTTCATGAGGTAGTCTTCGATGTCGAAAGCGGCATCCTGGAGAAGCTCCACGCTCACGCGGCAGAGGTCGGTCAGCTTGAATGCATCGATCTGCTTCTGACCGAAGGTCGGATTGCTCTCGGTGTAGGCAGCGTTCTCCGCAGTCCACTGTGCAACGGAATGCCCGGTCGCAACGGGAATCTTGCGCTCGTGCTGTGTGGTGATGATCTTGGCGAGGGAACGGATCACGTTCTCCTGCTCAAGCGCGGACACGATATTGCGCTCGAAATCCTCCGGCACGAGGTAGCCGCCGTCAGCATCGGTGCCTTCGGACAGCACGTTGTGGACGAGAATCTTGCCGCGAAGATGGCGGTCGAAGTCCTCCTTGTACGCATCGGACGCGCGCCCGGTCTTTTCGGGCTTGAGGGACGCAGCCTTTTCGGGAGTCCCGATAAGAGGCTGGTTCACGGGCTTGGAAAGCTCCGCTTCGATGGCGTCCCTGCGCTCCATGCGCTTAATCTCGTTGGTGAGGCTGTCAAGGTCATGCTCCATCTTGGAGTAGGTAGCATCGTCCTCGGCGGACAGCACTCCCATGTCGTTCCTGTGGGTATCGAGGAATCCCTCCATCGTGTTCCACAGCTTGGCTCTCTTGTTTCTCATCTCTGTAATAGTCATGGTAAAAATCCTCCTTGCTTTAAAGCAGTTTTTTGTAAAGAGACGCCCTCAGTTCATCGACCGGGCGTCCTTCGGGTTTCTTTTCAGGCATGACTTTCGCCTTGCCGGAAATCTTGTTGATGAGGGAGCGTTCCACCGCCGATGCGGAGAACTCGTAGCCCTCTGTGTCCGCTGCGGATTCGCGCTTGGCATCCGTCAGGATATCGTCCGCAAATCCAAGTTCGATGGCTTTCTTTGCGTTCATCCAGGTGGTATCGTCCATCATGCGGGCAAGCTGCTTATGCGGCAGCCCCGTCTTGATCTCGTAGGCGTTGATGATGCTTTCCTTGACCTCGGAGAGCATATCGATTGCCTTTTCCATGTCCACGTGATCGCCGAACGCCATCGTTGCCGGGTTATGGATCATCATCAGAGCGGTAGGAGCCATCAGCACCTTCGTTCCCGCCATAGCGACCACCGATGCCGCAGACGCCGCGATACCGTCCACCTTGACGGTCACATCGCCCTTATAGTCCATCAGCATGGTGTAAATCTGACTGGCCGCGATGCAATCGCCGCCGGGCGAGTTGATCCAGATGGTAATGGGACCGCTGCCCGCGAAAAGCTCCTCCTTGAACATTGCCGGCGTGATATCGTCATCGAACCAGCTTTCTTCAGCAATCGTGCCGTACAGTTCAAGAACTCTCTCTGCAGATGGTTCTTCGTCCGTCTGATTTTTCCAATTCCAGAACTTCCTGTTCTTCATCGGATTCGTCCTCCTTTCCGTTGTTTTCTGTATCTGCAAAAGCGCCCGCCTGTGACAGCGGGAGCATATTGCCGTTTACGAGGTAGAGATCGCCGCCGTCCTCCTTGGGGATTCGGTCGAGGTTCTCCAGTTCCCGGATATCGTTTGCCGACATCCAGCCATTCTGCCTTGCCGTGGCGTAGCCGTTCATGCGGCTCTGATAATCGCCGCGGAGCAGTCCTTCCACATTGAACTTCACAAAATATGTCTTTTTTTCATCGGCGGTCAGGAGCGACCGTTGTATCGACTGCTCCCATCTGACCACCCAGGGATCGAGCGTGTACTTCACGAACTCAAGGCTCTGCTGTTCTATGTTGGAGAAACTGCTTTTTTCCAGATCGCCTACCATATGGGGAGGTACACGGAAAATCCTCGCTATCTCGTTTATCTGGAACTTGCGTGTTTCGAGGAACTGCGCCTGTTCCGGCGATATGGAGATTGGCGTGTATTTCATGCCTTCCTCCAGCACGGCTATCTTGTTGCTGTTCGCCGAACCTCCAAAGGTCTGCTGCCAGCTTTCACGCACCTTGCTGGGGTCCTTGATTGTGCCGGGATGCTCCAACACGCCGGAGGGAGCCGCGCCGTTTGCGAAGAACTTGCTGCCGTATTCCTCTGTCGCAATCGCAAGCCCTATGGCGTTCTTTGCCATCGCAATCGGCGAGTAGCCGACCAGCCCGTCAAAGCCGAGTCCGGGGATGTGCAGCACATCGGACGGGCTTAATATGACCGTATCGCCCTTCATGGTCTGCGCTTCATCGGATGACCGCTGGTACTGGTAGTAGAGCCTGCCGTCCGTGTCCCGGTTGACAGTCATCTTGTTCGCCATCAGCGGATAAAGCCCGATGATCTCGTCCTTGCCGTTGCGGATAATCTGCGCATAGGCGTTTCCGTAAAGCAAAAGATGAGTCATCAGCGTTTCTCGGAACACAAATGAACTCATCTCAGGATTCGGCTCGTCATGGAGCAGAAGGTATAACGGATGGTCGATGGCTTTTTCCTTGCCACCGTCCTCCCGGTATCGGTACATATGGAGCGGCAGCCCTGCGATGGCTTCAGACAGGATACGCACACAGGCATACACCGCCGTCATCTGCATAGCACTCCGCTCGTTCACGATCTTGCCGGAAGAAGTACCGCCGAGGTAAAAAGCGTAGCTGCTGCCGGGAGTCCTGTTCACAGGCTTGTCCCTTGACTTAAAAAGCCCCGAAAATATACTCATTTCACATCACGCTCCTTCCTAAAACACCAAGAGTCCCCTGGTGTCATATACGCTTTCGCCCGTGTCGTTCCCACAGCGGATGGCACGGTCAAGTCCCATGATGGTCGCTATCGCGCCATCGATCTTTTCTGTCGATTTTTCCTTGTCCGCCTTAATGTTCCCGGCGGGATCGGTGCGGATATAAATGTTGTCCATCATCCATCTCAAAACGGGATGTCCGCCGTGAGCGATCTTCTCCTCCAAGGTCAGCTTCATCAGTTCCTTGGTAGGCGGACTCATATCCTTGAAACCTTGTCCGAACGGCACGACCGTGAAGCCCATGCCCTCAAGGTTCTGCACCATCTGCACGGCTCCCCATCGGTCGAAAGCAATCTCACGGATATTGAACCGCTCTCCAAGCCGTTCGATGTATTTCTCGATGTATCCGTAATGAACCACATTGCCCTCCGTGGTCATGAGCAAGCCATGACGCTCCCAAAGGTCATAGGGAACATGGTCGCGCTTCACACGAAGGTCAAGCGTGTCCTCCGGCACCCAGAAGTACGGCAGGATACTGTATTTGTCCTCTTCGTCCTGCGGAGGGAACACCAACACGAACGCCGTGATGTCCGTGGTGCTTGAAAGGTCAAGACCGCCGTAGCAGATTCGTCCTTCCAGATCGTCCTCGGAAACAGGGAACGCACAGGCGTCCCACTTGTCCATAGGCATCCATCTGACTGACTGCTTCACCCATTGGTTAAGGCGCAGCTGTCGGAAAGCGTTCTCCTCGCCGGGATTCTGTTGTGCAGACGCACACGCCGCCTTCACCTTGTCTATGCCGACCGTGATGCCGAGTGAAGGATTGGCCTTCTTCCAGACCTCCGGGTCCGTCCAATCCTCGTCCTCCGCCGCACCGTAGATAACGGAATAGAAAGTCGGATCGACCTTCCGTCCCGCCTGTATATCCAAGGCTTTCTGATGCACCTCATAGCAGATGGAATTCGTGTCGTTGCCCGCCGTGGTAATAAGGAAATACAGCGGCTGCATCCTCGCATCGCCGGAGCCTTGGAGCATGACGTCAAACAGCTTTCTGTTAGGCTGCGTGTGAAGCTCATCAAAAATGACTCCGTGTGTATTAAAGCCGTGCTTGTTCGCCACATCCGCCGAAAGCACCTGGTAGGACGAATTGGTCGGCTTATACACGAGCTTCTTCTGTGATTCCAGTATCTTTACTCGCTTGGAGAGAGCCGGACAGAACCGCACCATATCCACGGCAACATCAAACACGATCTTTGCCTGGTTGCGGTCTGCCGCACAGCCGTACACTTCGGCGCGTTCCTCGCCATCGCCACAAAGGAGAAGAAGAGCCACAGCCGCCGCAAGCTCACTCTTGCCCTGTTTTTTCGGAATCTCGATGTATGCCGTGTTGAACTGTCGGTAGCCGTTGGGCTTCAGTATGCCGAACAGGTCGCGGATGATCTGCTCCTGCCAGTCGATCAGTTCAAAGGGCTTACCAGCCCATGTTCCTTTTGTATGGCAGAGCGACTCGATGAACATGACAGCGTAGTCGGCGGCATCCTTGTCATAGCGGGAGGTCTTCGCCATGAACCTGGTGGGCTTGTATTTCTTAAGTTTTCGCATTTGCACCACCTCCCGAATGGCATAAAAAATGACCTGCCTTTCGGCAAGCCTTCCTCAAATCTATCTATACGAGAGACAGAGCCTTCCGGCTCGTCCCTTTGGTTATTCTTTTCGCTGTGTCTTACTGCTGCATCGCCCAGGCGATTGCGTGGCCGTCATCCTCGAACTCGACCTCGCTTGCCGCCCTCAGTCCGATTGTTCCTTCGCAGGTATGGTCATCGTCAAGGAACTCGTATGTTGCTCCGAAGTAGCAGGGCTTGTTCTGCCCGTTGTAGTAGTATCCCGCGATGACCACCTTGTCTCCAAAGGTCAGCAGCTTGCTCCAGCGGCATTCCAAATCCTCCGGCGTGGTGGGATTCGGCAGTCTGTATTTTCTCATTGCTTCGTTGATCGTCATTTTCGTGTCCTCCGTTTGCTTTGTTTTCCCTTTCGGTATGTACATATATCACTCTGAAGGCACATATTATCAAGTCATTTCCGGGAAATATATGTACCAGATATCCGGCACGAGAATTGTGTATTTTATTCCTGCGTGTGACGGTGGATCGTCTCGATGATCTGCTCTTGTTCCTCGGCATCCACACCAATGGACTGGAGCGCCTGTCTCGTACCGCAGTCCGGGCAGATGAGCGTTTCATTGTCCGTCCTCGAAAGAGCCGGAACGCCGTGGTAGGTCTTTCCGCACAGCGGGCAAACCGCCATCCTTATCACATTATCCTTCATAGCCACATACCTCCCTGCATTTATCGTAAGCATCGATCAGAATGTTTTTGTCGAAGTAAAAGGTGTCGTACCCCTCAAGGCAAGTCCTCATATAGAAATTGCTCGGTATGCCGATAGGTCTGTCCTCGTGCATGATGTAGGCGAACGCCGTCACCACTCTGCGCTTTCCCGTTCGGATGCCCTTGTACTTCAGCTTGATATCCTTCTTGTAGTAGAAAGTTGGGAATCCCTCGTAGCGGTCAAGCGCCGTCTCGTCCGATTCCGTCACTTCCCAGATCACCACGGGAACCGAACCGCCCTCACATTCCTCAATCGTGAGGTATGAGCCTGTCTTGCTCCCCTTGAAAAGTAGCTCCCAGCCCGTAAGATTCGCCGTGCCAAGGATCGTGGCGCGCGGACAGCGCATCCGCATCTGCGGTACGTTGAGGTTGCTGCCGTAAGCGATGTAGTATCTCTTTGCCATAGTCGTTACCGTCCTTTCCGAAGGAAATGTCCTTCTACCACCTTAAGCCCGCCGTGGCGAGTTAAGATGTGCCTCTGGGCTGCGTCCTTCAAGCGGCGGCTCTGCCGTGCCTGAATGCCGTGTCCCCGGAAAGGTTGCGGGTAAGGAAATCCCTCGCTGTGGCGAATTCTTCTCCGATGAATCCGAGACGGAGGAGCCAAGTCCTCATGGCGTATTTCGGATTCTCGTTCTGTTGCGGTTTCGGGCTTGCCGTTCTCACATCCTTTGCCATCTGGCTGAGTGCAAGGCAAAGCTGAATGTAGCTTTTCAGCTGTCCTGCGTGGATGCCGCCCTTGCGTTCCGCTGTCGGCTCATCGAACTGGAAGAGTCTAAACTCGATGGTGCCCTTCGTGAAGGTCGCATGGTAGTTAAGCATATGGTAGCGGCTGTCGTTGTAGTGTTGGCTCCTGCCGTAGTCGGCGTTCTGTGAGCCGTACCAGATGTCCGCAAGCGCCGCCATCGTCTTGGGCTTTCTTGCGTTGACCTTCTTAAGGAAGTTCGGGTCCACCGTTCGGCAGTACCTGTCCATGCGGTAGCGGTCGAGCTTCAAAGCCTCGGCGATCAGGCTCTCATGGCTTGCCATGATGTTTGCGAGGTTGCGGAGCGTCTGCGGCGTGTGGCCGTTCGCTCCAATGTGGATGTGTACTCCGCATCCCAGGCTGGCATCGCTCTTCGCACCGTTGTGCCTAAGCTGTCTGCAAAGTTCCTGCAGGGTTTCGATATCACTGTAGTGAAGAATCGGCGTGACCAGTTCGCATTTCTCATCGTCCGGTCCGCTGATGGAAACGTCCCTCTGGAATTTCCACTCGCGGCCTTCTCCGTCCCAAGCCGACCAGGTGTAGTAGCCGTTGCGACCTGCCGTGTTCTCGTACCTGCCTGTTCCGAAGAAGTCGGCGGCAATCTTTGCTGCCTTGCTCCTCTTGATGCTATTCATCTCGACCTCGACTCCGATGGTCTGTTCCTTCATCTCGGTGATCTGTCTCTCTGTCCTTACGTTCATGATGTGTGCCTCCTTGAAATCCTTTGTTTTCCGTGGGTTTCGTTCCCTTCGGTGTGTCTATATATCACTCTGAAGCACACTTATATCAAGTTATTTCTCGCCATAATGTACACGAATATCAGCCTTATATTTCGGCTCGAATTGTGTAGATCAGCCCGTCGTTTTTCGGACGATATCCTCGCCGTAAACCACGTTCAGACCGCTGCCCGTGTCCCACCTCATTAGCAGGGAGCCGGTATCGTCCACACCGAGGACGGTTCCTTTCGTTCCGGCAGGAGGAGCCTGAACATCCTCCATCCTGACCAGCACCACCCGTGTGCCTGCAGGGTACTCCCTGCGGATGCGGTCGACCGTTTCCTTATTCGGAAATCTCATGCTCGGCACCTCCGTTCTTGAAAGCCGAGGAGCCTGTGAGGTTCTTCAGCAGGATTTTTCTGTCGGTCTTGTAGTCCGCTCCGATGAATCCAAGGCGGAGGAGAAAGCAGCGGAATGCGTATTTCTCGTTGTCGACCGCCTTTTCTGTTGCCGTCACCCTCGTGGCGTTCTTCGCCATCTCGGAGAGCTTGCTGATAAAAGTGGTGTAGGCGTGTACCGCAGCCGCATCGACCTCGGTGAACCAGGGGAAGGAAACCTTCTCGTCCGTCACCTCAATCGGAAGGGCATCCGTGCCGACCGCTTTTTGTATAAGCGCAGCCTTGCTTTCCACGATCCGTTTCAGGTTGTCGAGTGCGCCGTCCGTAAAGAAGCTCCTCGGCATCTCGACCGTAAGCCCGTCTGCGGCGGCCTGTGTTGCGGTTTCAGCCTGTTCTTCGGATTCTTCCTCGAAACCGTCCTGCGGCTCACATTCAAAGCCTGCGGCGGCGATGGCTTCAAGCACCTGCTCGACCTCCTCGCTGTCGGCTCTGTCATCGAAGAGGAGCGTCCCATCCTTGGTGACCGTGAAGTAGTCGATCTCGTAGTTGCAGGTCGGCATAAATTTGTATTCTGCCTTCGCTCCTGTGGTATCGGAGATGACCTTGACCAGTTCCTTGCGTTTTGCGCCTGTTATGTTGTACCTGATTTCCATGTGTGAAACCTCCTTTGTGTTTTTTGGTAGGTACATATATCACTCTGAAAGCCAGGAATATCAAGCGTTTTCGGCACATTTCGCTGTAGAATAACCGCCGAATCATTCGCCCTCAAACTGTGAGTAATACACAATGCCCGAAAGCACGAAAACCACGCAAGGCAGAGCCACGCTGTTATGTTGAGCTTCACATAACAGTGTTTATTGGGACAAAGCCATTATGTTAATGGTGGGCACAAAAATGGCAT
>OLRU01000957.1_pt1 | contig 27891 bp, 18 predicted proteins | sample 1672961 | NCBI WGS metagenome assembly OLRU01 (sample SAMEA3136741, study PRJEB25190) | human gut metagenome | biome: human gut; feature: human-associated habitat; material: faeces | place: Austria | collected 2013
GTAAGCGAGTATTCAAACCGCCGCGACTAAAGTCACAAATATAGGGGATAGGCTCCCTTTGCTGGCGTCTGTTTTACAGCCTTACAACTCAGAATTTAATGGAAAAGTTCCCTCATTTCTGATATACTAATACAATGTTGATAAAGTAAAAATTTATTTTGGGAGGTTTAATCATGAGCTTAAATACAGGAATGAAAATGATAAAAACGGAGACAGTAACAGTGGAGAATGCAGCCAAGACTTTAGGCAGCGGCAGTCTCTTAGTATATGGAACTCCAGCAATGCTTTTATTAGTAGAAAAGACAGCCGTTGCGCTCTTAGACGGACATCTCGATGAGGGAATGACAACTGTTGGAACGAATTTAAATGTAGATCATGTTTCTGCAAGCCCAATTGGCTGTGAAGTAAGCTGTGAAGTAACGCTTACAGAAATTGATAGAAAGAAGCTTACTTTTGCTGTTGAAGTGAAAGATCCAGCAGGAGTGATTGGTAAAGGAACACACGAGAGATTCATTGTGGATGCAGAGAAGTTCCAGAATAAAGCGAATGGAAAGTTTGATAAATAATGGCGGCGACAGGAAAGAATAATCAGGGAAAAAATGACTCAAAAAGGAATAATCTGAAAAAGAATGCCACGGATTTTAAGGAAAAGATATCGAACGGTGAGCCAATGCGTCTAAATAAGTTCCTTAGTGATGCAGGTGTGTGTTCAAGAAGACAAGCAGACCGCTATGTGGAACAGGGACGTATTTTGGTTGACGGAGAGCCAGCGCAGATGGGTCAGAAAGTGCATGCGGGACAGGATATCCGTGTGGATGGTAAGCGTGTCAGTGTGAGTCGTAAACAGATTGTTCTTGCGGTGAATAAGCCAAAAGGCATTGTCTGTACGACAGAGAAGCGAGAGAAAGATAATATCGTTGATTTTATTGGCTATCCTGAGAGGATTTATCCGGTGGGACGACTGGATAAAGATTCCGAGGGTCTTATTTTGATGACCAATGACGGAGAGTTGATGAATGAGATTTTGAAGGCGAGAAATTATCACGAAAAGGAATATGAGGTGACAATTAATCGTCCAGTAACAAATGTGTTCTTAAAGCAAATGAGTGAGGGTGTGGAGATTCTCGATACGGTGACACGTCCATGCAAAGTAAAAAGAACGGGCGTGTATACATTTCGCATTATTCTCACACAGGGCTTAAATCGCCAGATTCGCCGTATGTGTGAGGCATGTGGTTACCGTGTAAGAGAGTTAAAGCGTCTTCGTATTATGAATATTCATCTGGGAAGTCTGCCGACAGGAAAGTATCGGGAGATTACCGGGGAGGAGCTTTCTAAGCTTGAAAAACTTGCTGGAAGAAAACCGGGAGGAGTTTATCATGGATAAGCAGGCGAGAATGAAGGAACTTGTAGAAGTGCTGAATCAGGCTTCTAAGGCATACTATCAGGAAGACCGGGAATTATTTTCCAATAAAGAATACGACGAATTATATGATGAATTGCAGGCATTAGAGGCAGAGACTGGTATCGTGATGAGCCAGAGTCCTACACAAAATGTCGGTTATGAAGTACTCAGTGAGCTGGAAAAAGAGACACACGAAAGCCCGATGCTCTCTCTTGATAAGACAAAGAGTCCAGAAGCATTAAGAGACTGGCTTGGTGAAAAAGAAGGCCTTCTTTCCTGGAAAATGGATGGACTTACGGTGGTGCTGACTTATCGTGATGGCGTTTTGCAAAAGGCAGTTACACGAGGAAATGGTGTTGTAGGCGAGGTTATCACCAATAATGCCAGAGTATTTAAAAATCTTCCTGCAAAGATTCCATTTGCAGGTGAGGTTGTTTTGCGTGGTGAGGCGGTTATTAAATATTCGGATTTTAAAAAGATTAACGAAGGCATCGAGGACGTGGATGCCCGCTATAAGAACCCTCGTAATTTATGCAGCGGTTCCGTCCGCCAGCTTAACAACGAAGTGACCGCAAAGAGAAATGTCTTTTTCTTTGCATTTGCCCTTGTAAAAGCAGAAGGAAGAGAACTGGAGAATTCTGTGGAAAGCAATATGCTCTGGGTACAGAATCTTGGATTTGAGATTGTACCATATAAGAGGGTAGACAGAGAGAATATTATGGGGGAGATTCAGAACTTTTCCGAAAAGATTGTGGAAAATGATTTTCCATCTGACGGACTTGTTCTTATTTATGATGATATCGCTTATGGAATTTCTCTTGGAAGAACAGCGAAGTTCCCGCGAAATTCGATTGCCTTTAAATGGGCAGACGAAGAAGCAGAGACCAGGCTTTTACACATTGAATGGAGTCCGTCAAGAACCGGTCTTATTAATCCGATTGCCGTGTTTGAGCCGGTAGAATTAGAGGGAACAACGGTAAGCCGCGCAAGCCTCCATAATATCAGTATTATGGAAGGATTGGAACTTGGAGAAAGTGACCATATCAAGGTTTATAAAGCCAATATGATTATCCCACAGATTGCGGAGAATCTTACAAAAAGCGGCACCTGCCAGCCGATAGAGCATTGCCCGGCCTGTGGTGGTGCGACAGAAGTTCGCATAGAGAATAATGTCAAGACACTTTACTGTGTAAATCCATATTGCAGTGCAAAAAAAGTGAAGCTCTTTTCTCATTATGTAAGCCGTGATGCGATGAATATCGACGGGTTATCTGAAGCAACATTGATGAAAATGATTGAGCAGGGATTTTTATCCGAATTAAATGATTTGTACAACTTAGAACAGTATAAAGAACAAATCATTGCTATGGACGGATTCGGCGAGAAGTCGTATAATAATCTGATGCAGTCTATTGAAAAATCAAGGGATACACAGTTGTTCCGTTTCGTTTATGGAATCGGAATCTTAAATGTCGGAAGTTCAAATGCCAGGCTTTTATGCCGTCATTTTGGAAACTCTTTAGAAAATCTCCGCGGAGCATCCGTAGAAGAAATGACACAGATTGACGGAATCGGTGAAGTGATTGCAACAAGCGTACACGACTATTTTGAGAACGAACACAATCAGAAGCTTCTTGAAAAACTTCTGCCATATTTACATTTTGAAGAGGAAAATGTATCGGCAGGAGGCGAGCAGGAACAGAGCCTTTTAGACAAGACATTTGTTATTACCGGAACAGTAGAGCATTTCGCAAACCGAAAAGAACTGAAGGAAAAAATCGAAAGTCTCGGTGGTAAAGTAACAGGTTCCGTTTCTAAAAAGACAGATTATCTTATCAATAATGACAACATGTCTTCTTCAAGCAAAAACAAAAAGGCAAAAGAACTCGGAATCCCTGTGATTACAGAAGAAGAATTTCTTTCAATGATTGAATAAAATGCTTATATATTATTTAGAAAAGAGATGAAAATACATGCCAATCAGAATAAATGCTGATTTGCCAGCAAAAAAAATACTGGAACATGAAAATATTTTCGTAATGGACTACGAGCGTTCCTTAAAACAGGATATTCGTCCATTGAAAATCATTATCATGAACCTGATGCCTACCAAACAGGCAACGGAGCTTCAGCTTTTAAGGAGTCTTTCTAACACGCCGTTACAGGTAGACATCACTTTCTTAAAAACAGAAACACACGATGCACAGAATGAATCCCAAACCCATATGGAAACATTCTATACCATTTTCCCGGAAATCAGGCAGCAGTACTTTGATGGACTTATCATTACCGGCGCACCAGTAGAAACTCTCGATTTTGAGGAAGTAGACTACTGGCCGGAACTCGTAGAAATCATGGAATGGTCAAAAACACATGTAACATCGACCTTTCATATCTGCTGGGCAGCACAGGCAGGCCTTTACTATCATTACGGTGTGAGAAAAGAACTGTTAGACGAAAAGATTTTCGGAATCTTCCAGCATCACACTATACATAGAAAGACCCCGCTGATTCGTGGATTTGATGATGTGTTCAATGCACCTCACTCCAGACATTCACAGATTGTAAGAGAGGACGTAGAAAAGAATCCGGAACTTACAATTCTTGCAGACTCCGAAGAAGCAGGTCCATTCATCATCATAGCAAAAGAAGGACGTCAAATCTTTGTCACAGGACATCCAGAATATGATGTACTGACCCTTGATGGCGAATACAAACGTGATCTTGCTAAAGGAATGGACAATGTTCCATTTCCAAATCGCTACTACAAAGACGATAAACCAGAACTCGGACCGGTGAAGTCGTGGAGATGCCATGCGAATACGTTGTATACCAACTGGCTGAATTACTATGTATATCAGATGACTACCTATGACCCAATGGAGATTCAGAACCTCAAATAATTGATTCTGGTTTGCGTAGGTAAAGGGGACGCTCCCCAAGAGAGAAGATACCCTATATTTGTGACTCTATCACTTGCGGGTTGAATGCTCGCTTATACGCGCTCGCATTCAATCCTCGTTCTAAGGCCACAAATATAGGGTATCTTCTCTCTTGGGGAGCTGTTTCTTGGCTGCTGGAGCAAAAGTAGAATTTATTTTTTGATAAATTATTTTAGGTTCTTGAAGAAGAAGGGGAAGAAAGCTGGAGGTATTGGCGATAGAAAAAGGTTTAGAGTAGATGAATTTTGGGAAAAGATTGGATTAATAGAGACATAGTGGAATATAGAGCCTTTTAAATATCGAAGCACAGTAGAATACAAATTCAGCTAATCAAAACTTGAAAACAATAGAAAAATAAAAAATAACCTATTTCATCTCTCTCCCCCTGACTCTTTTTCATTTTCTAGAAAGTGTCTATTTAGTTTGAAAAATTAAAAGCCATCTACTTCATTTCCAACCCCACCGACTCTTTTTTTATATACAAAATCTATCCAAAGTCAGCTCCCGAAAAGATAAATAAGCCATATCTGTGGCCTCGGAGCAAAGGTTGGATGCGAGCGTTCAAGCGAACATTCAACCTGCCGCGACTAAAGTCACAGATATGGCTTATTTATCTTTTCGGGAGCGTCCCGTTGAATTCACAAAAAAAGAGCCGGACGATAAGCCGGGTTATGTCGTGAATGATCATCTGTCTAATTCTGCTGTTGCCAGCAGCTTCTAGCGACCCACCTGAAAACAATCCGGGCCAGATTATCGTTTTACATTCGGTCTTGCTTCGGGTGAGGTTTACATGGCATTCTCTGTTACCAGAGAATCGGTGGGCTCTTACCCCGCCTTTCCACCCTTACTGGCATAAGCCAGCGGTATATCTCTGTTGCACTATCTTTGGAGTCACCTCCACCGGACGTTATCCGGCACCCTGCCCTGTGAAGCCCGGACTTTCCTCTTCCCAGACCTTTCGGTAACTAAGGGAAGCGATCATTTATCCGACTCTTAAAAACAATATAAGATGCAAAAAGCATCGCTCATCATTCTAGCAAATAAGGTGAAAAATGTCAAGGTAAGAAGTTTGTAAGGACTTTTATATTCATTTTATGATAGAATATAAAACAAAAAAAGACGTGAAGGAAGGGTAAAGATATGGAAAAGAATGCTAGTATTCTCGTAGTAGATGATGATAAAGAGATTGCGGATCTTGTGGAGATTTATCTGGTGAATGATGGATATCAGGTATTGAAAGCTTCGGATGGGGAGCAGTGTTTACAGACATTGAAGGAACATCCGGAAGTCCGTATGCTTATTCTCGATATTATGATGCCGGGAATTGATGGATTAGAAGTCTGCCGTGAGATAAGAAAGACAAGCAATATCCCGATTCTTATTTTGTCAGCGAAGGCAGAAGATATGGATAAGATTGTCGGATTTGGAACGGGAGCGGATGATTATCTTACGAAACCGTTCCATCCATTAGAACTCCTTGCGAGAGTGAAGTCTCAGATGAAGCGTTACACAACAATTCAGTTAGGGGAAGAACAGCAGCCAGCCAGTAAGGATGAGATTGAGATTCAGGATCTTACGATTAACAAGGCGGCCCATGTAGTGAAGAAGAACGGCAAGGAAGTTGCACTGACTCCGATTGAATTTGATATTTTATATTTATTAGCCTCAAACAGAGACAGAGTATTCAGCACTGATGAAATTTTTGAAAAGGTTTGGAACGAGAAGGTATACGAAGTAAATAATACTGTTATGGTTCATATACGAAGACTGCGTGAGAAGATAGAAGATAACTCCCGAAGCCCGAAGATTTTAAAAACTGTATGGGGGGTAGGTTACAAAATTGAAGGTTAAACGATTTAAAAGCTTCCGTTTTAAAATGGTCATGTACATGTTTTTCAGCCTGATTGCTACCTTTATAACGGAAGGTCTTATATTTATGGGAATCTATTTATATGAGACGGAGATTATAGCCGGTGAATATAAGAAGGTGTGGGGAGCATCCGGGCAGGGAAAAATGTCCTTTGGCACATTTACGATGTCACAGTCGATAGCACTGGATGCCTGGGTTATCGCTATATTTACGATATTGCTTCTGATTATTTATTTTATTCTCATATCAAATAAGTTTGTAACGTATGTAAGAGAAATTATCAGCGGTGTGGAACGTATGAAGTCTGGTGATTTGATGGAGGAGATTCCTGTCCGTGGAGAGGATGAATTTTCAGAAATTGCAGCGTCTATTAACGAGATGCGTCATAATCTTTATGAGACGATGGAAGCACAAAAGGCAGTGGAAAAGACGAAGGACGAATTGATTACGAATGTAGCACATGATCTTCGTACGCCGCTTACTTCAATACTTGGTTATCTGGATTTGCTGACACAGGGAGATTTTCTTACGGAAGAACAAAAACAGAAGTATCTTGGCATTGTATCTTCAAAGGCAAAGCAGTTAGAAACTTTGGTTAAGGATTTATTTGATTATACAAGATATGACAGGAATAAGGTCAAAATAAAGAAGGAGATTCTTGATTTGAATCTTTTTGTGCCTCAGTTAGTTGATGAATTTTATCCAAGCTTCATGGACCATCAATTGGAATGCCGTACTGATTTTTATGAGGGGGCATTGAATATTGAGGGAAATGGCGAGCTGCTTGCAAGAGCGATTGGCAATCTGATTTCGAATGCGATTAAATATGGGGCCGATGGAAAGCTGGTAGAAGTGCATACCGGTTTAAAAGATAAGAAGGCATTTGTGGCAATTGTCAATTACGGAAAGATTATTCCGGCAAAAGACCTGGACAAGATTTTTGATAAGTTTTACAGGGTGGAAAACTCAAGATCATTAAAGACTGGAGGTACAGGACTTGGGCTGGCAATAGCAAAGAACATTATCAACCTTCATGAGGGAAATATCTGGGCGACCAGCGATGAGTCAGGAACCAGATTCCAGATAGAACTTCCGGTTGTGCAGGCTCATATGCCAAATACCGGAAAATAATAGCAAAGATACGAGGAATACAAAATGATTAATGATTTGTTCCGTACTTACAAAAAAATTATATTACTGCTTCTTGTACTGCTTTGTTCGGTTGTTTTCTGGTTCTATGGCTGTCGGCACCAACAGCGTAGTCAGAGTGAAGTAGTAGAGTGGAATAAAAAGACAATAAAAGGGACGAATGGCTATTGTTATAAGTTTAAGACGAGTAATTGTACGGGAACAGTAACTTTTGGGGCGGCAGGTTATGTTGCCAAAGATAAGGAGATGCCGGTTACTTTAGATATCTTTGCTGCAGAGAAAGATTTTACCGGGGTAATGAAAGTCACTCTTCCGGGAGAAAATGGCAAGGGAATTGCCTACCAGTCTGCAGTGAAATGTAAGGCAGGAGAGAAGGAAAAGATTGTTTTAAATGTTCCGCAACTTGGTGATCCTTCTGCAATTTGTTTTGAAATTATGGATTCTTTTGGTGTTACGGAATTGTCAGAAGATGTCTCTTTTTCTGATGCGAAGAATCGGAACGGAGCATTTTCAGAACAGGCGGAGAATCTCATTGGTGTTTTGAGTGGACAGTCAAAGGAGTTGTCTTATTTAAACAGTCTTAAAATAGGAGAAGAATCGGACGAAGAGTCAGTGAAGGTGGTCTGCTATTCAAAAAATAGTTTTCCACAGACAGAAGAAGAGTTTCAGGGGTTAGATGGAATGATCATTGATTCTTTTGATACGAAAAGTTTGTCTGGAAAACAAAAAAGTGCTTTAAAAAGCTGGTTGAAGTCAGGCGGGAAACTACTGATTGCCGGGGGCGGCCAGCAGATAGATTCTTTTGAGGGGCTGGAAAAGACATTTGGAATTATACAGGAAGATGTCGTCGTTTCTGAACTTTATTTGGCAGATGCGGATAATACAGTACAGGAATTGCCGATTCTTATGAGTAATCTTCAGCTTTCACAAAAATATGAATGGGAAGCTTACGGGGATTTCGAACCGGAAATAGGTTATACTGCAGCAGTAGGGAGCGGAAAGATTTCAATCCTTCGTTTTAGCCTGACAAATTCTGCATTTTTACAATGGAGTGTGAGAGATAAAGCAGCAGTAGAGATTCTTTCTCATTTTATGGGAAAAGATGAAGATACCGAAAGCAGCGATACGAGTCTTTGGTATGTAAAAAAGGCATTATATGCATTTATGAAGTCACAGCTTCCGAATACGTTTTTTTATGGGGTATTTTTTATTTTCTATATTTTGCTGATGGTAACCATTGCATATTATTATTTGTGTAAAATCAAAAAAAGGGAATACATCTGGATTATAGTTCCTGTACTTGCATTGGTTTTTACCGTTGGATTATTTATCCGTTCCAGGGGAATGAAAAGCTCTGGCGATAGCTATTTTTCCGCGCTGCGTGTGACGGACAGTGAGAAGGAGCAGGAAAATATTTATTTTCTCTATCAAAATGATGAGGGGGTAGAGGGCAATGTGAATTTTCTTTCGACAATTACTTCCGTCATACCGATGGATTATAATTATCGGACGATTGTAGGAAAAAATATAAAAACTTCCGGAGAAGATATTACGATTAATAATACACAAAAAGGCTTTGATGTTGCCTTTGAAGAGAGTGTGCCAGGAACTTCAAGAATTTTGAAATTGTCAGGCAATACAAAAAGCGCCTCGGAAAAGGAAGTATTTACGCAGGATATTTTTACAACGTATACAAGTTTTTATGGCAATATCACGAATACCTCTTCGAATAATTTTTCCAGAGTTATTTTAATTCGGGGGAATCAGTATGCGATTCTTAAAAGTGTAAAAGCAGGGGAAAAGGCGTCTGTTTCTAAAGATATGGTGAAGTGCTGGAATCATTTTGATGAAGAGAATTCTGTTTTTGGTACAGAAAATGAAAATACAGTTACAGGAAATATTATGGAATATCTCCAACAGACTTACATGAATACGCAAAAGTCAAAAGAAGAACTTTTAGTTGTCGGTATTACAAGTGAGAATGACTTTAAGTTGTTTTCTGATGATAATGTTTTGAAAAATCATGTGACGGTGATGATTAATCATTTTACGTTAGAAGAAGAAACCGGAGATCATATTTTAAATATCAATATGTCCTGTCTGAAACAGGAAGGAGAAGGACTGGCTATAGAGGAAGATACGTTAGAGGAGAATAAGACAGAAGTCAGTTATGTCTTTGACAAAGAAGAAATAGAAGCACTGGCAAGAAACAAGGATAATTTCACAGGAAAGATATATGCGTATAATTACAGTACCGGACAAAGAGACAGGATTTTATCATCGACAGAATCTTATATAACAGGAGAAAGCCTGAACAGTTACTTGTCAGGAGATGGAGAAATGCGGATTACTTATAAGATGGATGCGTCGGATGAGTATGGACCGGCACCGGTGCTGTCACTGATTTATAAGAAGCAGTAAAGGGGGAGAAGAATGCTGGATTTTCAAAATATTTCTATTCAGAGAAAAGGGAAAAAAGTATTAGATGATTTCAGTCTGAAAGCCCCGGATGGAGTGATACTCGCCTTACTGGGTGAGGATAAAGAGGGAAAGTCCACGCTGCTTAAGGCTGCTTCTGGTGGGGAAAAGCCGGAAACAGGAGACATTTATATAGATGGTATCTCTATTTATGAAAAAGGAGAAAATGCGTACTGCAATTTTGGCTATATGTCTAAAGAATATGGCTTTTACAGTCTGTTAAAGGTAGAAGAATATTACGAATTGTTCCTGGCACTGTATAAGGTAGGAGGACGATATTGGAGCCGGAGGATTGAGGAAGTTCTGGAACTTCTTGATATGAAAGAATATGAGGGAGCATTCATCGGTGAACTGCCGGCAGAAACCTTACCGTTTTTATATTTGGGAAAGGCCATTTTACAGGAACCGGAATGGCTGTTGATGGACGAACCGTTTGATAATATGAGTGTGACAGCGAGGAGAAAGATGATAGGAATTTTGCTCGCCCTCCATGAAAAAGGGACTTCCATCATTTTAAATACTCCGATGTATCCAGAAATGATGGGATTCATTACGGATGTTCTTGTTATGGAGTCTGGGAAGAATCTGACCTTTGGTCCGGTAGAAGAAGTGTACGCAGAGGCATTATGTAAAAGTCCTGTACGAATGCATATTTTAGCTCAGATGGAGAAGGCACTGGAAGTTTTGAAAGAGAATCCTCTTGTTGACCGGGTTACGGTAGATGGGGATGATGTGATTTTCCGGTTTAACGGAGGAGAAAAGGAAGAAGCAGAACTTCTTACTGACTTAGTTGCATCTGGTGCATTGATTCATAATTATATGCGGGATCAGGCGGACATAGAAGAAATTTTCCGGAGGTAGTAGTTATGTGGAATCCCTTTTTAAAAGTAGAATGGCTGAAAGAAGGAAGAAATATACGGCTTCCCATGATGCTTATTTTTTATAATGCGATACTGGCATTTATCACAATTTTATTTATGTTTTTTAATGCAGAGTCCTTTCAAGAAGGTTATTCCTACGATACTTCTGCATATCTGTATCAGTTTTTAATTATAAGCACGATTCAGATTGGAATGATATTTGTACTCATGCCTTTTTCGGTATGGGGATTTTATTCAACAGACAGAGAAAAACATATGTTAGAAGAATTTGCAATGATTCCAGGTTCTTCTAAGCAATTTATTATTGCCAGAGTTTCGGTGATTATTGCCGTATATATGATGTTATTTATATCCAGTCTGCCTATCATTTCCCTGTCTTGTATATACAGCGGCCTGCCGTGGAGAAAGATTATCCGTCTTGGGATTATGCTGTTTATCTGTACATTCTGGAGCGCTTCCGTTTCCATTTTTTCCTTTAGTTATTGTAAAAAAGGGATCTGGGCATTTGCACAAAATACAGTCATTGAGGCAGTGTTCATTCTGGGAACGATTTTAGGAACAGAAATTATGCGAACGATATCTATCTCTGTATCAGGAATGGATAATCTGGCACCAATCACGACAAGTATGTGCCTGCTCTTAAGCCTGATAAATCCGCTGGCAGCATATATGGGATATTACGGGAATATTACGGGAGATAGCGGCCTGATGAATCTTTATTGCGGGCGAATCGGCATCGACAGCTCAACCAAGGCTTTCTCGTTCCTTTTTTATAAGGCAGCGAGTATTATGTGCATCCTTATGGGAGTTGCTTTTTTGGCTCTGGCAGTCTGGCAGATGGAAAAGCAGGCAAGAGAATAGTCAGACAGAATACAGGTATAAGAGTAGCCGTCAGCCAATAATTATTTTTAAATTATTGTGAAAAATAAAGAAAAATAGTCCGAATTTTTTTGTAAAAAACAGAAAAAAGAATAAATGAGAGTGAAAACCTGCAAGTTATGCGTATACAAAAAGATTTTCGTATGCTATAATGATGGCGTTTATTTGATTTAAAAACCGAAATGACGTGCGCCAGGCGCACAACCGCACACGGGAGGTAGACATGGACTTAATTTATAAAAGTACAAGAAATAATCAGGAAACAGCAACAGCTTCCGAAGCTATTTTAAAAGGTTTAGCCGGAGAAGGAGGACTTTTTGTTCCTTCCTATATTCCAAAGCTTGATAAATCTTTAGAAGAACTTTCCAAGATGAGTTATCAGGAAGTTGCTTATGAAGTTATGAAGCTTTTCATGACTGATTTTACAGAAGAAGAGTTAAAGCATTGTATTAACAGTGCTTACGATAAAAAGTTTGATACAGAGAATATTGCAGAATTAGTGAAGAAAGATGATGCATATTATCTGGAGCTGTTCCATGGAGCAACTATCGCATTTAAGGATATGGCACTTTCCATCTTGCCTTATTTAATGACAACAAGCGCAAAGAAGAATCAGGTAAAGAACGAAATCGTCATTCTTACAGCAACATCTGGAGATACCGGAAAGGCTGCATTAGCAGGATTTGCTGATGTACCAGGAACAAAGATCATCGTATTTTATCCAAAGCATGGTGTAAGCCCTATTCAGGAAAAACAGATGGTAACACAGCGTGGTGATAATACATACGTTATCGGAATCGAAGGTAACTTTGATGATGCACAGACAGGTGTAAAGAAGATGTTCTCTGACGCAGCACTTGCAGAAGAAATGAACGAAGCAGGATACCAGTTCTCCTCTGCAAACTCCATCAACATTGGACGTCTTGTTCCACAGGTTGTTTATTATGTATACAGCTATGCGACATTATTAGCCCGCGGAGAAATTTCTGACGGAGAGCAGATTAACGTAGTTGTTCCAACAGGAAACTTCGGGAACATCTTAGCAGCATCCTACGCAAAACAGATGGGAGTACCAATCGCAAAGTTAATCTGTGCATCTAACGAGAATAAAGTACTCTTTGACTTCTTCACAACAGGATGCTACGACAGGAACAGAGACTTTATCCTCACAACATCTCCATCAATGGACATCTTAATCTCCAGTAACTTAGAGCGTCTCATTTATCAGACTGCGGGAAGAGATGCCGAGAAGAACAGTGAGTTCATGAAAGAACTGAATACAAACGGTATTTATACAATTACCGATGACATGAAAGAACAGATGAAAGACTTCTACGGAAACTATGCAACAGAAGAAGAGACAGCACAGACCATCAAAGAAGTTTACGACAAAGCGGATTATATCATTGATACCCACACAGCGGTAGCAGCATCTGTTTACAAAAAATATGAAAAAGAAACAGGCGATACCACAAAAACGGTTATCGCATCTACAGCAAGCCCATATAAATTTACAAGAAGCGTCATGAATGCGATTGATCCTTTTTATGATAGTAAGACAGATTTTGAACTCATCGATGAATTAGAGAAACTGTCTGGTGTCAAAGTACCACAGGCAATCGAAGATATCAGAAGTGCAGCAGTTCTTCATGATACTGTATGCGAAACGGAAGATATGTGCAAAGAAGTGAAAAAGATTCTGAACATTAAATAGTAATTTGCCGCAGGCAAAGGGAGACACCCTCAGTAAGATAAACAGACCATATTTGTGACTTTAGTCGCTGCAGGTTGAATGTTCGCTTATGCGCTCGCATCCAACCTTTGCTCCGAGGCCATAAATATGGTCTGTTTATCTTACTGAGGGTTGTGCTTTGGCTGGGAAGATGCCGCTATAGAGAAAGTGACTGTCAGATTGCTCAAAAAGTATTCACAACAGCGTTTACCGTGGGGAAAGTATTTTTATGAAAAGTTAAGAAATATTTAGGGGATATGATGCAGAACATGAAATTATTTTAAAGAAACACAAAAATACTTGGAAGATTGTTGAGGATAAACAGCTAGAGTGTGTTTGAAAAACCATTCCTACAACCTGCACGCCCCAATTTGCGGTATATTTTGCCTTCATTCAGTTGACGTAGCCCGCTACGCCGCCCTCATTCAGGCGAAATCTCCCACAAATTGTAACGCACATCTTGCAGAAAGCATTTTTCAAACACACTCTAGAACCCATTGGCTTACTGCCATTAAATGAAGCAAAAAAGTATACAGAAAAGTAGTACTAACTATAGATTGCAACCCCGAACTTCCCCATCTGCTTTGCCACAAAAAGGGCATTGCAGAAGTCAGAAAAGGTTTGAAAACTACAAGGCGATGAACTACGGGAAAGAAGGGTTTCTTCCAATAGTACTTTTTATGGCTTTTGTGCTGTGGAATTTTGACCATAGAAACTTCGGAGTCGTTTTTCCGAAGTTTCTGTACTATTGGGCAAAATGGAACGTTTAGCACAACAGAATAAAAAGTACTATTGGAAGAAATTCTTCTTTTTGAAATCTGAAAATTGTAGTTTTTAAAGATTTTCGTCTGTTCCCCTCACTTTTTGTTGACAAAGCTTTTTTTTTGGAGTATTCTATTGATAACATGAGATTATAATAGGTTGAGTGTCGCTACTCGCAATGGAGGTGGAGATATGCTATTAGTTACTACAGAAAGAATTGCAGGAAGAGAAATCGAGCCGTTAGGTATTGTAGAAGGTTCTTCTGTCCAGACAGTTCATGCAGGTAAGGATATCATGAACAGTTTAAAAACGTTAGTGGGTGGAGAGCTTACTTCATACACGGAGATGATGGAGAAAGCCAGAACGCTTGCAACAGATAAGATGGTAAGGAACGCAGAGCAGATGGGTGCAGATGCAGTAGTATGTGTGCGTTATTCCTCCAGCGAAGTAATGCAGGGAGCTGCTGAGGTTTTAGTATATGGCACAGCAGTCAGACTGATTTGACGGATATATAAGCGGGATGGCAGTAGATAATAGCCGTCCGCAGTCGGAGAATTCTGCCGGGCAGGATTCTTTTTCTTCGTTAGCTTTTGATTTTATTTTTTTATTGAAAGTATTTGGAGAGAATCAGGAAACAGTCAGAAAGTTTAGTTATAATTAGAGTTGGGAGAACAGAATGGAAGATATAAGAATAGTCTTTTCGAACATCATGGAGAAGCTTCTCAAACAGGCACATAAGAATAAAAATGTGTTAGAGTATAAGGAGATTAACGATGCATTTAAGAATATTGAGTTAACTCCGGAGAAGTTTGAGTGGATTCTTGATTATTTTGAAAAACAGGGCGTTGATGTTTTAAATACCAACGAAGAAGATGACGGTGATGATAATTTTATAGATGATGATACAGAAGAAGTTGAGATCATTGATGATGCTGATATTCTTGAAGGTGTCAGCTTAGAAGATCCAGTTCGTATGTATTTAAAAGAGATTGGTAATATTCCTCTGCTTACAGCAGAAGAGGAAGTATTTCTGGCACAGCGTATCGAAAAGGGAGATGAGCAGGCGAGAAAGCAGCTTATTGAGGCAAACCTCCGACTTGTAGTAAGTATTGCCAAGAAGTATGTTGGAAGGGGAATGTCTTTCCTTGATCTTATTCAGGAAGGTAACATGGGTCTGATGAAGGCCGTTGAGAAGTTTGATTATAAGAAGGGTAATAAGTTCAGTACCTACTCTACCTGGTGGATTCGTCAGGCAATCACAAGAGGTATCGCTGATACAGCGAAGACAATCCGTGTACCAGTACATATGGTAGAGACAATCAACAAGACACTTCGTACTTCAAGAATGTTACTTCAGGAACTCGGAAGAGAACCTACCAACGAAGAGATTGCAAAGAAGATGAATATGCCTGTTGCCAAGATTGATGAGATTTTAAAGACATCCAGAGATCCCGTATCTTTAGATACACCAATCGGTGAGGAAGAGGACAGTCAGTTAGGTGATTTCATTGAGGATGAATCTCTTCTTTCTCCAGTAGATTCCGCATCTTTTTCCATGCTTAAAGAAGAGCTTGAAGAGGCAATGGCTTCTCTTACAGAAAGAGAGCGCAACGTTATTAAACTTCGTTTTGGACTTGATGATGGTAAGACAAGAACTCTTGAGGAAGTTGGTAAGGAATTTAACGTAACAAGAGAGCGCATCAGACAGATTGAGGCGAAGGCACTCCGTAAACTTCGTCATCCAAGCAGAAGCAGAAAGCTTAAGGATTTCCTTGAGTAATTTATTACGGATTTCTACAAAAGAATAACTGTATATTAGAGCGTGTTTGAAAAACCATTCCTACAACCTGCACGCCCCAATTTGCGGTATATTTTGCCTTCATTCAGTTGACGTAGCCCGCTACGCCGCCCTCATTCAGGCGAAATCTCCCCACAAATTGTAACGCACATCTTGCAGAAAGCATTTTTCAAACACGCTCTAGAAATAAGAAGGTCATAAGAGAATGTTTGATTTCCCATGTGGCGGGCAATCAAAAATTTCCTTGTACTGCTTGTTGCCAAAAGATAAATAATTGATTACAATAATGGGAAGACTAAGGAACTTAGGATTCCCATTTTGCTTTATGGAGGTTTTTATGAAAGATGGCTTTTTAAAAGTTGGTGTGGCATCTGTTGATGTGGAGGTTGCCAATCCGATTCACAATAAAGAAAAGGTAATGGAAGTAATAAAGAAGGCAGATAAGAATGGCGTAAAGATTTTAGTTTTTCCGGAACTTGTTCTTACTGCGTACACTTGTAATGATCTTTTTTTACAAAAGACGTTACTTGATGAGGCAAAGAATCAGCTTTTTGCTATTTTAGAGGAGACAAAAGGACAGGATATGGTAATCGTCTTAGGTCTTCCATTAACAGTGAATCATAAGCTTTATAACTGTGCGGTATTTGCACAGGGCGGTAAAATATTAGGCGTTGTGCCAAAACATTATCTGCCAAACTATTCAGAATTTTATGAGGCAAGACATTTTGCTCCGGGAGAAGAGGAAGTAAGAAAGATTCGTCTCGGTGGTAAGGATGTACCTTTTGGGATGAATCTTTTATTTTGCTGTGAGAACATGGAAGAATTGGTGATTGGATGTGAAATCTGTGAGGATTTATGGTGCCCGCTGCCACCATCTACCCATCATGCATTAGCAGGGGCAACTGTAATCTGTAATCCGTCAGCAAGTGATGAGACAACGACAAAAGATACTTACCGCCGTAATCTTGTATCCCAGCAGTCTGCTCGTCTGGTATGCGCTTATCTTTATTCCTGTGCCGGTGAGGGAGAGTCCACACAGGATTTAGTGTATAGTGGACATAACATGATTGCAGAGTATGGTTCTATTTTGAAAGAATCAAGAAGATTTCAGAATAGTTATATCGAGACAGAGATTGACTTGCAAAGATTAGAGGCAGACCGACGAAGAATGACAACTTTTGTGACAGAAGGCGCAGATAAAAATTATGAGAGAGTTTATTTCCGGCTGAAAGCAGAACGAACAGAACTCAGCCGTTATTTTGAGCGTACACCGTTCATTCCTTCTAATAAGATTGACAGAGAAAAGCGTTGTGACGAGATTCTTACCATTCAGGCAATGGGTCTGAAAAAGCGTCTGGCACATACCCACTGTCAGTCGGCAGTTGTCGGAATCAGCGGAGGTCTTGATTCCACTCTTGCAGTATTAGTAACGGCAAGGGCGTTTGATATGTTGAAGATTCCAAGAGAGAATATTGTCTGTGTGACAATGCCTTGTTTTGGAACAACAGACAGAACGTACTCCAATGCAGTAAAGCTCACGAAGAAGCTTGGCGCAAGCCTGCGTGAAATCCGTATTAATAAAGCGGTAGAGCAGCATTTTTCAGATATTGGACATGACCCGGAAATTCATAATGTAACATATGAGAATTCTCAGGCGCGTGAGAGAACACAGATTTTGATGGATATTGCCAATCAGACAAATGGAATGGTTATTGGAACGGGAGATATGTCAGAGCTGGCGCTTGGCTGGGCAACCTATAATGGAGATCATATGTCCATGTATGCTGTGAACTGTTCTGTACCAAAAACTTTAGTAAGACATCTGGTACGTTATTATGCGGATACGAGCGAGGAACAGGAATTAAAAGAGGTACTGCTTGACATTTTAGATACACCGGTAAGCCCTGAATTACTTCCACCGGTAGACGGTGTTATTTCCCAGAAAACAGAAGATTTGGTGGGTCCTTATGAACTGCATGATTTCTTCTTATATTATATGCTTCGTTTTGGATTCCATCCAGAGAAAATTTTCCGTCTGACCAGACAGGCATTTGGAGAGGAATACGATGTTGCAACCTGCTATAAATGGCTTCGTACGTTCTGCTGGCGTTTCTTTGCACAGCATTTTAAGAGATCCTGCCTCCCGGATGGACCAAAGGTTGGTTCTATTGCGGTTTCACCGAGAGGGGATCTGCGAATGCCAAGTGATGCAAGTTCTGCTGTGTGGATGAGTGAATTAGATGAGTTAAAAGAGAAGCTGGGGCTTTAAAAAGAGTGATATCAGTATTTTATGTAATAGAAAATATACCGTAAATTGCGACGCACATCTTGCAGAAAGTATTTTTCAAACACGCTCTAAGACTTGGCTTTGGAAAGTGCATTTTTGATAGCCTGCTGTAAGATCAGGCCAGTATATTTATTTTCTGCATTTAGTTTTAGGTCATCAATTGAAGAAATCTGCTCAAGCTGTGCATTGATTTCTTCAAGAGATGGCTCGAGGAGCGGATACATAGCACTTACACTGTCAGAAAGATGGTTCAAACTGACGGAGGTAATGTGGTCTGTATCAACGGAAACTGCCACATCTAATGTATTATCGCCAAGAGTGATCGTAGAAGTATAGACTCCGGGCGTGTAGACACCTGCGCTGGTTTTGGTGCTTTTTTCTTCTGGAGCAAACATAAAGATTAGAAGAAGAATCAGTATGATACCTAAACAGACGAAAAGAGCAGTATAAATAAGTTCTTTTGCTTTTACGACAACGATTTTTGTTTTTGCACTCAAAAAAAACAGTCCTTCCGATTCATATTTATTAAAGTGTATTCTGAAAATAAAAATATATGATACATTAGAGTGTGTTTGAAACACACTTTAGGGTATTTTTTAAATACGCTCTGAGCATATTTAAATTTATAGCCTGCACAATATTGAATCGATTGAGGAAGAAAGGAGAAGAAGATGCTTGAAGGACAGACTTTTATAGAAGTATTTCCAGACTATACCGTTCCAGATAATTTAAAGTATGTTTTGTCCAATGCGATTGTTTCGAAGGTTGTCATGAAACAGCAGACAAGACAGCTGGTCATTCATTTGAGAAGTGAACATATTATTCCAAGAAAAGTATTGAATAAAGTTGCCTACGATATGAAAAAAGAGCTGTTTGGAAAGACTTCTGTGTTTATTTCTTTTGATGATACGTATGAACTGTCTTCAGCCTATACGTTAGAGAGCATAACGAATGATTACTGGAATAGTATTCTTCATGAAGTGAAAAAAATGGGCCGGGTGGAGTATAGTCTTCTTTCGAATGGAGAGTGGGGATTTGAAGGCAACATCATGACGATCCTTTTAGAAGATTCTTTCCTTGCAAGGGATAAATCCCGTGTTTTAAAAGAATATCTTGAACATCTTTTTTCTCATCGTTTTGGAAAGGAAATTCAGGTGGGATTTGACTTTACCGATGATGCAAAACAGGCATTTTATAAGGCGAGAAACCATAAGCTGAATCTGGAAGTAGATATGGTCATGAGTCAGATCAAAAAGGTGGAAAGTGAGAAAAAAGATTCTGATTCGGAAGATGGAGAAGGTTCAAAAGAAGAGAAAAAACCGCAACGAAGCTATTCTGGGAATTTCTTTGAGGAGCGGGCAAGAAGACAGGAATTTAGTCAGAGACGCCGCTCAAAGGATCCAGATGTTATTTACGGTAAGGATTGTGATGGAGAAGTTGTGCCATTAGAAGAGATTGTCGATGAGATTGGACAGGTTGTTGTCCGCGGGCAGATTCTTAAAATGGAACTTCGAGAAATCCGAAGAGAGCGTACGATTGTAAGTTTTCATATTACAGACTTTACGGATACGATTGTTGGGAAGATTTTTATTGCCAATGACCAGCTGCCGGAATTTTTGGATTTATTTGAAAAGGGAAAGTTCTATAAAGTAAAGGGAATGCCTCGTATGGATACATTTGAACACGACCTGACCCTTTCCTCAATTTCTGGAATTAAACCGATTCCTGACTTTACAGAAAAGCGAATGGATAAGAGTTTGGAGAAGCGTGTAGAGCTGCATCTTCATACCGTAATGAGTGATTTAGACAGCGTGGTTGACATTAAAAAGGTTATTAATCAGGCAAAAGCTTGGGGGCATCCGGCAATGGCAATCACAGATCATGGAGTTTTGCAGGCATTCCCGATTGCGAATCATTGTATTACGATGGACGAACCGTTTAAGATCATTTACGGAGTGGAAGGTTATTTTGTAAATGATTTAAAGAAGCTTGTCACGAATGATAAAGGACAGACATTATTAGATGATTATGTTGTATTTGATTTGGAAACAACAGGTTTTAGTCCAATTCACGATGCAATCATCGAAATTGGTGCCGTTAAGGTAAGCAACGGGAAAATAAGTGACCATTACAGTGTGTTTGTCAATCCGCAGCGCCCGATTCCACTTCGGATTACAGAACTTACAAGCATTGATGACTCGATGGTTGCAGATGCAAAGACAATAGAAGAAATACTGCCGGAATTCCTCTCTTTTTGTGAGGGGTGCAGTCTGGTTGCACATAATGCAGAGTTTGATGTGAGCTTTATCGAAGAGAATGCAAAAAGACAGGGATTTGAAACAGATTTTACGGTACTTGATACGGTACAGATGGCAAGGCTGCTTCTTACGGATTTGAATAAGTTTAAGTTAAATACAGTATGTAAACGATTGAATATCAAGCAGGAACATCATCACAGGGCAGTCGATGATGCAAGAGTAACGGCAGAGGTGTTTCTTCGTTTTGTGGAAATGCTTGAGGAGCAAGACGTACACACGCTTGCCAAATTAAATGATATGGGAGCAATGTCACCGGATCTGATTAAGAAAGCGCCGTCCTATCACGGCATTATTCTTGTAAAGAATGAGACAGGCCGTATTAATTTAAACAGACTGGTATCGGCCTCACATCTGGACTATTTTAACCGCCGTCCGAGAATGCCGGAAAGCTTGATTCAAAAGTACAGGGAAGGACTTATTTTAGGGTCTGCCTGTGAGGCGGGAGAGCTGTTTCAGGCAGTTATCAGGGGAAAAAGTGAAGAGGAATTAGCAGAACTGGTCCGTTTTTATGACTACCTTGAAATTCAGCCAATCGGTAACAATATGTTCATGCTTGAAAGTGACAGGTACGAAGCGAAAACAGTTGAAGATCTGCAAAATTATAATCGTAAGATTGTGGAACTTGGCGAAAGATATCACAAACCGGTTGTTGCGACCTGTGACGTTCATTTCTTAAATCCAGAAGATGAACAGTATCGTCGAATTCTCATGGCAGGAAAGGGATTTTCAGATGCGGATAATCAGGCACCGCTGTATTTTAGAACAACGGAGGAAATGCTTGAGGAGTTTGCCTATCTCGGAGAAGCAAAGGCAAAGGAAGTTGTTATCACCAACACAAATAAGATTGCTGATATGATCGAAAAGATTTCGCCGGTACATCCTGATAAATGTCCTCCGGTCATTCCAAAGTCTGATGAGACATTAACAAAAATCTGTTACGATAAAGCCCACGAGATTTATGGGCCGGATCTGCCGGATATTGTAGAGGAGAGACTACAAAGAGAATTGAATTCTATTATATCCAATGGATTTGCCGTAATGTACATTATCGCACAGAAGCTGGTATGGGATTCGAATGACCATGGATATCTGGTAGGTTCGCGAGGTTCCGTAGGATCTTCTTTTGTAGCGACAATGGCAGGTATTACGGAAGTCAACCCTTTGTCAGCGCATTATATTTGTCCAAAATGTCATTATGTAGATTTTGATTCTGATGCAGTAAGACCATATTCGAAAAAAGGTATGTCTGGCTGTGATATGCCGGATAGGGACTGTCCGGTCTGCGGCACACCGTTACAAAAGGAAGGACATGATATTCCATTTGAGACATTCCTTGGATTTAAGGGAAATAAAGAGCCGGATATTGACTTGAATTTCTCTGGAGAATATCAGTCAAAAGCGCATAAATATGTAGAAGTTATTTTCGGAGAGGGAAAGGCATTCCGGGCAGGAACCATCGGTACCCTTGCAGAAAAGACGGCATATGGTTATGTGTACAAATATTTTGAAGAAAGAGATATTCATAAAAGAAGATGTGAGATGGAACGTTTGGCGGAAGGCTGTACGGGTGTAAAGCGAACCACAGGCCAGCATCCGGGTGGGATTATCGTAGTGCCTCATGAACATGAGATTTATGAATTTACCGCAATCCAGCATCCGGCAAATGATGTGAATACAGATATTATTACAACACATTTTGAGTACCATTCTATTGACCACAACTTGTTAAAACTTGATATTCTCGGCCATGATGATCCTACCATGATTCGGCGACTAGAGGACTTAACAGGAATGGATGCGACAACGATTCCTCTTGATGATCCAGAAGTTATGTCTCTTTTCCACAGTACCGATATTCTTGGTATCACACCGGAAGATATTGGCGGAATTGAGATGGGTTCTCTTGGTGTACCGGAGTTTGGTACCGAGTTCGTTATGCAGATGTTAAAAGATACAAATCCAAAGTGTTTCTCTGACCTTGTTCGTATTTCTGGCCTGTCCCATGGTACAGACGTATGGCTTGGAAATGCACAGACATTGATTGAAGAGGGGAAAGCAGAGATTTCCACGGCAATTTGTTGTCGGGACGATATTATGACCTATCTTATCAATATGGGACTTGATAAAGAACAGTCTTTTACCATCATGGAATCTGTTCGTAAAGGAAAGGGATTAAAACCAGAGTGGGAAGAAGAGATGACATCCCACGGCGTGCCAGACTGGTACATCTGGTCTTGTAAGAAGATTAAATATATGTTCCCGAAAGCGCATGCAGCGGCATATGTTATGATGGGCTGGCGTGTGGCATGGTTTAAAGTACATAAGCCATTAGCTTATTATGCAGCCTACTTTGGTATCCGTGCCTCAGCGTTTTCCTATGAGATTATGTGCCGGGGAAAAGAACGTCTTGACATTGCACTTACGGAACTTTTAAAAACACCGAAGGATCAGCAGACGAAAAAGGATCAGGATACGATTCGTGATGGAAGAATTGCACAGGAAATGTACGCAAGAGGATTTGAGTTTATGCCGATTGATATTTATAAGGCAAAAGCAAGAGAATGTCAGATTATTGATGGTAAGATCATGCCGCCGCTTTCCAGTGTGGAGGGTCTTGGAGATAAGGCCTGTGAGCAGGTAGAAGAGGCAGCGAAACATGGTCCGTTTACCTCACTTGAAAACTTTAGAAATCAGGCGAAAGTCAGTAAGACGAACGTAGATAAGATGGTGGAACTTGGAATACTTACAGGACTTCCGGAAACTGACCAGCTTACATTTGATTTCTTTATGGCGCAGAGCCAGGTATAATGAGAGACAAAGAAAAGGAGAAAAGCATGAGTTATATTAAAAACGCAGATATTCAGGGAAATGCATGGGTAGCACCGGGAGCCTGTGTAGTAGGAAATGTCACATTAGGAGATGAAAGTTCTGTATGGTATAATGCGGTACTTCGCGGAGATATGGCACCGATTGTTGTAGGGTGTGGTTCTAACGTCCAGGATGGCACCGTTGTTCACGCAGATAATGGCTTCCCATGTAAAATCGGGAATGGAACATCTATTGGTCATAATGCGATTATTCATGGATGCACAATCGGGAATAATACCGTCATTGGAATGGGTGCGATTATTATGAATGGCGCGCAGGTTGGCTCCGACTGTATTATTGGAGCAGGAAGCCTTGTTACACAGGGAACGGTAATTCCAGACGGAATGCTGGCATTTGGCTCTCCGGCAAAGGTAATCCGCCCGCTTACTGATGCAGAGAAAAAGGAGAATCAGACAAACGGCATCAGCTACATGCTGATGAAAAATGTACAAAAAGGGTGAAAAAACTTGAAATATAGATAGGGGTTGGATTATAATAAGGCGAATATGACTTTTGGCAAACTAGAAAGGAGAACTTTTAATTTTATGTCGGATACTACAAATACAAGAAAATATAAAGGCTATGAGTTAGATCAGACAACTTCCCATCGCCGCAATCAGAATCGGCCGTGGTTCTGGAAGGTATTGGGTATTAGCTTATTGCTTACGGTGCTGATTCTTGCAGGTGTTGTTTTTGGACTTTTGCATAGAACGCATAAGAACGCAAAACACATGGAAGAGATTAATTCTGCAAATACAGTCGAGGCATTACTTAAGGAGCACAAGCTTGTTACAATTACAGCTTCTTACTCTCATTTGGCAGAAGGTTCTGATTATACGACAACCCGCCAGATTAAGAAAGATAAAAAGGGGAACTATTTCTCTTACTTTAAGAAAGAAGGTTCCGATGATGATTACAAAGAAGTAATCAGTAATAAAGAATTATATCGTTATAATGGGAAGTATACACAGTATTTCGGACTGGTTGGAAATGATTACGAGGAAGAATGCGTAAAAGCGATTGAGGACAGCATTTTCCAGGGAGATATGAAAGATCAGATTCAGAACGAAAAAGAACGTGATAGTACAATCACTTTACAGCTTACGACTAAGGTTCAAAGCGGAGATGATTATGATACGGAATACGGATTCTCTGCTGGAGATACGATTGAGAAAACGATTATTATTGATAAAAAGACACAGCTTATTACTTCTGTAGAGGAGAAATGTGGGGATGAAGTTTTCTATGGTTATACAGTAGAGTTTGACGGTGAAGAAAAGATTCCACAGTTCTATAAGGATTTAAAGAAGGAAAAAGAAAAGAGAGTATGTACTGTTTACTCTGATTATGATGGAGAAAAGAATCAGGAATATACATTTAATCTTCCAATTGATTTATACTTTACTGTACTTGATCATGATGGATATAAGGTATATGAAGATGAGGATGGAACGAAGGAGTTCACACATTATCAGATGGAAGTGCAGAATCCAGATTCTGATCTATCCCTCTATATAAAAGCAGAATCATCAAAATAAAGAGCATCTAGCCAGGTGTTACTTGACGAAAAGGGGAGGCTGCCGCGATCATATTCTGACGCGGTAGTCTTTTTTAATAGATTGTATTTTTTGAAAAATGCTTTCTGAAAAATATGCCACAATTTGGGGCATGCAGGTTGCAGGGATATTTTTAAGACACTCGCTGATTGTGTTTGAAAAATAATTCAAGAATAAAAGAGGATTTGATTATGAAAACGAGAAGATTATTTTATGAAGATGTATACATTAGAGAGTTTGAGGCCATTGTACTTTCCTGTGAGGAAAGACAGGAAGGATATTATATCATTTTAAATGAAACAGCCTTTTATCCTGAAGGCGGAGGACAGCCAGCAGATAAGGGAACGATTGAGGGAGAAGAAGTTCTTGATGTGCAGTATGTGGATGGAGAAATCTGTCATATCATGAAAAAACCATTGAAAGCAGGGAAACAAGTTGTAGGACGAATCAACTGGGAATGGCGTTTTGACCTTATGCAGCAACATTCTGGCGAACATATTGTCAGTGGAATGATTCATGAAAAATATGGTTATGAAAATGTTGGATTTCATATGGGAGAAGAAGTCATTACAATTGATTTAAGCGGAATGCTGACAGAAGAACAAGTGGCTGAAATTGAACAAAAAGTAAATGATTATATTTGGATGAATCAGGAGGTAAATATTTTTTATCCAGATGAGAGGCAACGAAAACTCATTCCATATCGAAGTAAAAAAGAACTTACAGGAGAGATTCGCCTGGTAGAATTTCCGGGAGCAGACCTTTGTGCCTGCTGTGGTCTTCATGTGACACATGCCAGCCAGATTGGCCTGGTCAAAATCCTTTCCAGTAAGAAGTTTCGTGACAGGGTTCGTATGGAAATGCTTTCAGGAAAACGGGCATTAGAATATCTGTCAAAAAGTGCGGAGCAAAACAGCCAGGTTGCAGTCAGACTTTCGGTAAAAGAAAAAGAGACAAAAGATGCAGTACAGAGACTTCTTGATGAAGTTTATAACTTAAAAGGTGAACTTGCAGCAGAAAAGAAAAAACATTTTGAACGGATAGCTGCTTCCTGTGTGGGAAAAGAAAATGTGCTGTTGATTGAAGGAGATATGGAACCAGTAGAAGTAAGAAAATGTACCGATGCGATTTTAGATACATGCAGCGGTGTTGCAGCTTTCTTTGCGGGAAATGATAAAGACGGATATAAATATGCCATTGGACAGAGAGAAGGAGATGTCCGGGAACTTGTAAAGCAGGTGAATAAAGAACTGAACGGACGAGGAGGTGGAAAACCATTTTTTGCACAGGGTTCTCTGAAAGCAACGCGAAAACAAATAGAAATCTTCTTTGAAAAGAAGGTAAATTTCCAATAATATAAAAAATAACCTGCAAAAGCCAGGAAAGAAAGCAAAAAGAAATTTCTTTACAATTATTTTCAAATGGGCTATTATTTTGATGAAAATACTTTGGAAAAAGTTTAAGAGAAGTTCATGTTTTGCGGTGGATGCAGATATAGTCAATAAAAAGTGGCATAGATGAGAACATACACCGGCGAAACAGAAAGGAAGGAATTATGTTTAAGAATAAACTGAAAAGATTATGTGCAGTAACTCTTGCTGGAATGATGGTTATGAGTGTAAGTGCATGTTCTACAAGCAAAAGTGCAGAGAAAAACAGCGTTTCTAAGGCAGAACAGGCATCAGAGGCAACAACAGAGGCCGCAAAGGATGATACGACAGCAGATTACGTTGCTTCTGGTGTAGAGCTTCCAGATAATTTTGAAAATATGATTTATCCAATTGAGGCTCTGATGTTACAGAATTATTCGAAAGGTTATCCATACTATGCGAATGGTGCCAGTGAAGAAAAGTCGGATTCTTTCTGGTTTTCTATGGCAGCACTCACTTCCTTAATGGAGAATGAATCTGCTTACGGAGATGGAATTGAGATGGATTCCTACTATTATCTTAAAGAGAACACATCAAATATGTATGCATCTGCTCTTTATAATGCATATGGAATGGGCAACATGGAATTCCCGGAAATTCCTGATGGTGATAAATATGCGACATATGATGATGGCAAGCAGATGTATGGCTTCTTAAAAGGAGAGGTAAGCAGTCTTGTTCCATATATTACAAACTGTGTGAAAGATGGAAGCGATTATATCATCACATCACAGCTTCGAGATAAAGATACAGATGAAGTAAAAGGAACATATGAAGTGACGATCACCGCATCTTCTTTTGATGGTGATGATAACTGCTTTGCCTATTCTGCTACAGCAATCAGACAGATTGGAGAGACAGATTCTGAGAATCAGAGTACATCTTCTGAAAGTGAAGAAGCGAGTACAGACAGTACATCCGAGAATGGAGACAGCACAGATGCTGATTCATCTACAGACAGCACGGATGCTACAGATTCTACCGACAGTACAGAAGGAATCTCACAGGATGACGCATTAAGCCAGGCAAAAGATTATTATGGAGAAGATGCAGAATATTCTTACAAGAAGCAAGTTACAGTGGGAGATAAAGAATATTATGATTTTTCCGTAAGTGGTGATAATGTCAGCAGCACAGATGTATTAGTATCTGTAGATGGACAGGATGTTATTGGCGGAACACAGAACGATGATGGAAGCTGGTCATTTGATCAGTAAATGGAAGCAGCTGTCACCGTGTTAAGTTAGATAGTATATTGATAATATAGGAACTAGATAATAATTAAATAATATAAGAAATCAAAAAAGAAATCTATTACACGATGTCTTAAGGAAAGTATTATGCCTAAATATAGCTTTCACAAATGATATGACACGTGTAATAGATTTCTTTTTTGATTTCAGGATAAGAGACTTATTGAGTGAAGAAAATAAGAGTAAAGGTATTGAGTTTTATCCTCTTACAGCAAGAAGACTCCGACATCTAAGGTGGGAGATGAATTGCGTCTGCTACCTACTTGATAGAGCATCCTAATTA
>OLRU01000963.1_pt1 | contig 27758 bp, 28 predicted proteins | sample 1672961 | NCBI WGS metagenome assembly OLRU01 (sample SAMEA3136741, study PRJEB25190) | human gut metagenome | biome: human gut; feature: human-associated habitat; material: faeces | place: Austria | collected 2013
TAGGAACTCTGGCTTCAGATTCATACTGAGCCATGCGGACATCTGAGGTTTTTCCCATGAATCCCAGGTGTTCTCCGAGTTGCTTTTGTGTCATGCCGATGCGGTTACGAAAATATTTGATACGTTGTCCGATTGCCATTCTTGTTTGCCTCCTTATAGTGGTCATTTGTGTTGCCGTAATTAATTGTGATAGAAAATAAAACAATTCTGTTTAGGTTCAGTATAGCATGAGCAATTTCGGATAGCAAGAAGAACTTAAACAAAAAAATTTAATATTCTCATAAAATCTCTTGACTTAAATCAAAATGTTTAGTATCATGCAAATGTAACAACCTAAACAAAATACGTTAAGATAGAAAGGAGAGATGCGATGTGACGAACAGAACTTTTATGACAGTAGAAGAAGTTGCAGCGGAACTGGGTGTTTCCAAGTCTTATGCTTATAAGATTGTCAAACAGCTAAATGAAGAATTACAGAAGCTGGGTTATCTTACGGTAGCTGGCAGAGTAAACACCAATTATTTCCGCAAAAAAGTATGTTACAGCGAAATGTAAGAGAAAGAGAGGAGAATTTGTATGAGTATTCATAAAGATAATGCCACTGGAAAGTGGCGAGTAGTCTATCGTTATACCGATTGGACAGGAGAAACGCACCAGTCATCAAAAAGAGGATTTCCTACAAAACGAGAAGCACAGATGTGGGAACGAGAGCTATTGCTGAAGAAAGAAGCCAAACTGGATATGACTTTCGAAAGCTTTTATGAGATTTATGTGGAGGATATGCAAAATCGAATTCGTGATAATACCTGGGGAACGAAAACAAATATTGCCAGAACTAAAATTCTTCCTTATTTCGGAAAGCGTAAAATAGGAGAAATTGAGCCAAGGGACATTATTGCATGGCAGAATGAATTGCTTGCGATCCGGCAGCCAAATGGAAAGCCGTATTCCGCCTCTTATCTGCAGAAAATTCACAGTCAGTTAAGTGCTATTTTCAACCATGCAGTTAATTTTTACCATCTTCCATCTAATCCAGCACAGAAAGCAGGAAATATGGGAAAAGAGGAACACCGGGAAATGCTGTTCTGGACAAAAGAAGAATATTTGAAATTTGCAGATGCCATGATGGACAAGCCTGTTTCCTATTATGCGTTTGAAATACTTTACTGGTGTGGGCTTCGCATGGGCGAATTATTAGCACTTACACCGGCAGATTTCAATTTTGAAACGCATACACTACGGATTAACAAGTCCTACCAGAGGTTGCACCGGGAAGATGTGATTACACCACCAAAGACATTAAAAAGTAATCGAACCATTAAGATACCGCAGTTTTTGTGTGATGAGATGCAGGATTATCTGAAAATGCTGTATGAGCCGAAAGAGGACGAACGGATTTTCACGATTTCCAAATCTTATCTGCATCATGAAATGAACAGAGGATCAAAAGTGTCTGGGGTGAAGCGAATCCGTGTGCATGATTTGAGACATTCCCATGTATCGTTATTGATCAATATGGGATTTACGGTATTAGCAATTGCAGATCGAATGGGACATGAGAGCATTGATATCACTTACCGATATGCACATCTGTTTCCAAGTGAGCAGACACAGATGGCAGAACAGCTGGATATTGAAAGGATGGAAAAATTAAATGGAGAAAAATCTGGACAGTAAAGGAAGATGGAGAAACAAAATCGTAGCATTCCGGGTATCACCGGAAGAAGCAGAGCAGATTGATGCATGTGTCCGATTGTCAGGACTTAGCAAGCAGGACTATATCACAAAACGATTAACTGATCGGGAAATTGTGGTACAGGGGAACCCAAGAGTCTATAAAGCATTGCGAAATCAGATGGCAGAGATTTATGAAGAATTGAAACATCTGGAAAAATGCAGTGAGGAAAACGAAGAGTTGCTGAGTACCCTGAGATTGGTTGCAGAGACATTGTATGGATTGAAAGGGGATAGTGAATGACAGTAAAAGAAAAAATGACTGCTCCGATTGCATCTGTTGGCGCAGATGTGGAACAGCCATTACAAAATTTAAAAACCAACCAAAGTATAGCAGATTTGCCCGGTAAGGGCAATCTGCAAGCCACAAATAATGCGGAAAATGCAGCAAAATCAGCAAATAAAAAGAATCCAGATGATCTGGAAATAGTTTCTATGATGGAATTATACGATACCGCATATCCACCAAAACTGCCAATTGTAGATGGACTTCTGTATAACGGAACTTACCTGTTTGTTGGTTCGCCGAAAATTGGAAAATCATTCTTTATGGCACAGATCGGGTATCACATCAGTAAGGGACTTCCATTGTGGGGCTTTTCAGTCAGAAAGGGAACGGTTCTGTATCTGGCATTGGAAGATGATTATGCAAGGTTGCAAAAGCGGTTATCACAGATGTTTGGAATGGAAGGCAGTGAGAATTTCTATTTCGCTACAAAATCTAAATCGCTCAATGACGGACTGGAAAAACAGCTTGTAACGTTTGTAACAGAGCATAAAGACGCAAGATTGATTATCATTGATACTCTTCAGAAGGTTCGAGAGGTCGGTGGAGATAAATTCAGTTATGCCAGCGATTATGAGATTGTAACGAAGCTGAAAGCATTCAGTGATAAATATGGTATCTGTTTTCTGGTTGTGCATCATACAAGGAAAATGGAATCTTCAGATAGTTTTGATATGATTTCCGGTACGAATGGATTGCTTGGAGCTGCGGATGGAGCGTTCGTCATGCAGAAAGAAAAACGGACAGATAATAAGGCAGTTCTGGAAGTGGCAGGGCGTGACCAGCAGGATCAGAAACTATGGTTGAACTTTAACCGGGAGAGATGTGTCTGGGAACTTACCAAGACAGAGACAGAACTTTGGAAAGAACCAGAAGATCCAGTGTTGGAAAAAATCAAAGAGCTTGTAACAGAAACTACGCCAGAGTGGGCAGGAACAGCAACAGAGCTAGTGGAAGTATTGCAGGTGGAAATGCAGCCGAACGCATTATCACGAAAATTAAATGTCAGCCTGGAACGATTGATTCTGGAATATGGAATCCAGTATAAAACAGAACGAGGACATGATGGAAGAAAGATCAGATTAGCCTTTGTTGGAAAACAAGCGTGACGATATGTGACGGTTGTGACGGTATTTTATATAGCGTGACGGTAGTGAAAATATCGTCACTATCGTCACGACCGTCACGGAAAGGAGAAACATGGAAAGAAAATCACAGGTACAGATACCCAAAGATTTATTACTGGCATTGTTCCAGTATCATCTTGCCGGGAACGAGGAATATCTGCCGGAGATAGAAAAAGCATTGATGGAAAAATTAGACAGTATGGTAAAACGTCAGTTATATACAACATTCAAAACAGCACCAACCGAGGAAGAACGGGAAAAGGCAAGACAAGAGTACTTGGATAAGTGTGGAATGCATGAGGACTTTCGTTGGTAAGGATTCTGCTTGATGACCTTATGACAGGAGCGTGCCACGCACCTGTAGATAGCAGACAAGGAGAAGTCCGGAATGCGAAGCCGAAAGTGTGTTGGAAATCCGGAAAATGACGGATGCTTTGCAGGTGGCAAAGGGGGCCCTGAAACGGGGCTCCCTTAGAGAAAAATGATGAATAAAGGAGAACGATGTAATGAGAGAAGGAAGATTAGGATATAACTGTGAAAATGACAGATATGGATTACTGTCGATGGACTTATGGATTGATACAGGATTTCACTGTGGGGAATGCCTGGAAGTACTGGTGGATGACCAGTGGTTACAGACAAGAATGGAAATGAATCTGGCGAGAGAATGGTATCTGGTAGGAACGCCATATTGCGGAGATCTGGAATGTATCCGGGCAAGAATACTAGATTAAATCTAACAGGGAAATAGAAGAAAACGAAATAGATAATCTGTGGTCAGAAAGAAAAGTAGCCCGGATACGGGCATAAAAACTGGGCGGATACGCCCAAGATGAAAAGCATAAGCCGGACAGTAATTGTTACAGGCAGCATTTATCAAAGCCCTCGGCGTTTGAGAGCGAAATACACCCATCGCACAAAACTGCGTTTTATGCTCAAGGGTATTTCGCCCTGCCGGGAGCTGATTATGCCGGACACGGCAATAAGTTCGTAAACGGATGCCTGAGCATCCACTCACAAAAAATATGGCAGAATTTACTTTGCTGAAAAAAGGAGGGAGTGCCTATCGCAAGAAATTCATTTATCCAATTGACGAAATTAAGTAATGTAAAAGGTCGGATCACTTATATATCCAGCCATGCAAAACAGGAAAATCTTTATGCAGTCTATGAGACTACGGAGCGAAAATTCTGGCGGGAACTTGCAAAATGTAATCAGGAAGAGTTTGCAAAAAGTGGAACAGAAGGGAAATGTATTGAAGCACGAGAACTGATTATTGCTTTACCAGAGAGTTTTGTGGAATATCCGCCAGATAGATTGTTGAAGCTGTTTACAGAGCATTTCAAACAGAACTATGGAACGGAATGCATTGCAGCATTGCACCACAATAAGAGGAAAACGAATTATCATATTCATCTGATTTTTGCAGAACGAAAACTGTTGGCTGAACCAATCATTAAGATTGCCAGCCGGAATATGTTTTATGATGAAAATGGGAAACATGTCCGTACCAAGAAAGAAATATTAGGAGAAGACGGAAAAATCCGGGAAGGCTGCCATGTCGTGAAGAAGGGCGAGATTTATGAGAAGAAGTTGTTTACAGTTAAGGATGAACGGTTTAAAAGCAATTCTTTTCTGGATGAAGTGAAGCGTTCCTATACGGACCTGATTAACCTTTATGTGAAAGATGAAAAACAGAAGCTGCAAGTATTTCAACGTGGCAGTGTTTATCTTGCAACAAAGAAAATCGGAAAACGTAATCCCAAGGCTCCGGAAATCGAAGCGGATAATCGAAAACGCCAGGAATGGAATCGGGCAGTTGACATGGCACTGATCAGCGGAATTCCAGAACCGCAGATTATGGAAGTGAAACAAAAAAGAATTTCAGAGCCAATCAAGAGTGCAATTTCCTGGAAAGGAAGAAAACCAAACTTATTTGCAAAAGTTGTTACGATGGCGATTGAGGCATTGGAACTGATGATAGAAAGCGTACTTGTGAAAAAGTATAAGGAATCATTGGAACAGAAAGAAGAATTACAGAAAACAGATGCTTCTGAAATGCAGACTGTAATGCCAGAAACAGAGCGAACAGAAGCAGAAATTAACGAGCCAGTGGAAAGATTGCCAGAACCGAAACAGCCAGAAATGACAAGAATGGCATCAAAATATCCGAGATTTTATAAGATTTACAATGAACTGGAACAGCAGAACAATGCAATTTATAAGAAAGAGAAACAACGTTCTGCCAAGAAAAAAGAATTGTCTGAGATCAAAGGCTGGTTTAAAGGAAGAAAGAAAAAAGAATTGCAGGAAGAAATTGACGATATGGCAAGCCAGATCCGGAATATGAAAGATTATCTTCCGAAGATCGTACAGAAAGTTGGTTATAGAAGCATACAGGAATTTCTGAAAGACTTCAAAACTGCAAAGTCTGAGCACAGTCAGTATCAGAAGGCAATCGCACAGTGGCAACAAGAAACAGTAAAAGAGCCAGAGCCACAGCCACATGGTGTCAGGGCAAAGTTGGCAGCAAACAGAAAGAAAATAGAACAGGAACAGAAAAACACGCAGCGTACCCGAAGCCAGAATCAGGATCGAGGGGTGAGATAGGAGGAAAAAATCATGGAGAAACACATTATGGGAGAAAATGGAATCAGCTATACTTTGGGAGCGGATGGTCTGTATTATCCAGACCTGTATCTCCCGGAGGAGACGGAGTATCCGATTGGAAAATATGGAATGTTGCGGAAGACGTATTTAAGGGAGCATCGGAAAGGGGTGTATCTGGAGCTGGTACTAGCCGGGAAACTGAATGCGCATTTGCACCAGATTGACGAGGAATGCCATCAGATGATGGACGGGTTGGTGGAACAGATGAAAGAACAGCAGGGAGTGACAGAAGAATTGAAGATGCAGGATCAGATGGCATGGGTTGGGAGAATGAATAATATTCGGGCTTGTGCGGAGGAGATTGTGATGAAGAAGGTTATATATACAAATTAAAATGATAGGGGAAGGTCTTTTTTAGTCCTTCCTTTTAAAATACTATTAAATACTATTAAATCATAGAACGTATGGTTGCTTTTTGAGGGAATATAAGTTAGAATGGGAATAGTTTAATTATGCAAGATATATAGGGTGGAGGAAAAATGACTGATTTGGTAGATAAATGGTGTAGCTTAGAAGAAACAGCAGAGTACTTAGGAGTAACAAAGGATACAATTAGAAATTGGATTAAAAAAACAGATATACCGGCACATAAAATTGGAAGACTTTGGAAATTTAAGCTAACGGAAGTAGATGGATGGGTAAAAAGCGGTAAAAGTGCCTTGTAAATTTGAAATGTAAGTGGGGATGTAAATATGAACAAAGAAAGATTATCAAGATTAATAACCCAGTATCAAAAGAACCTTGAATTTTATAGAAATGCAAGAGAATTTAATGAGCAAGATTGCCGAGATGAATTTATAAGTCCATTATTAGAGAGTTTTGGATGGGATGTACATAATGAGAAGGGAACATCACCACAATACAAAGAAGTGGTTGTGGAAAAATTTTCAAATAGTGGGGATAGACCGGACTATACATTAACCTTAAATGGAGTATCAAAAATTTTTGTTGAAGCGAAGAAGCCGGCAGTGAATATAAAAGAAGAATCTGAACCTGCAATTCAGGCAAGACGTTATGGATGGAATGCAAAACATAAATTATCCATATTAACAAATTTTGAGGATATGATGATTTATGACGTTACAAATAAACCGCAAGATGGAGACGCAGCAACGGTGTCGCTGTATCGGAAATATCATTATTTAGAGTATTTAAAAAAGTATGAAGAAATATATGAATTGATTTCAAGAGAAAGCGTTTATACTGGAAAATACGATGAATATGTTGAAGAAAAATTTCCAAGTGAAGATCGATATTCAACAGAAGTAGATGAAGTCTTTTTAAAACAAATTAATGAGTGGAGATTGGAAATTGGTGACTATCTGTACCATATGGATAGTACTTATAGAGATATAGAGTTTTTGAACGATGTGGTTCAGGAGTTTATAAATCAAATTATCTTTTTGAGAATTTGTGAAGACAGGAACTTGCCTTTATATCAAAGTTTAAAAGAAACAGCTCAGAACAAGGTGGAATTACAAGATGCACTGACAAAAGTATTTAAGGAAGTTGATAAAAAATATAATTCTAAGTTGTTTGCGGGTGATAATATTATTTTTGATCTAAATAATGAAATTATTTTTAATATGATTCTTTCATTGTATTATCCTAAGACTCCCTATATGTTCAATATTATTGAACCAGGAATTTTAGGAAAAATATATGAGAGTTTTTTAACAGAAAGCCTTATTGAAAGAGAAAACCATATAATACTTGCTGCGAAGAAAGAATATAAGTATCGATCAGTAGTATCGACTCCTGTCGAAATTGTAAAGTATATGGTAAAGAACACGTTAACACCAATTTGTGAAGAAAAAACACCAGACGAAATAAAGAAAATTCAGATTGCTGATATTGCATGTGGATCTGGAATATTTTTGGAGGAAGCATATCAATTTTTAGTTGATTATTGTACAGAATGGTATATGCAAAATGATCCAGAGCATTTATTAGAATTGAGCAATGGGAAAAAGAAGCTGCCATTGACTGATAAAAAAGATATTTTAACGAAATGTATTTATGGTGTAGATATTGATGTACATGCTGTTGAAGTTAGTAAATTTTCGTTACTGATAAAATTAATAGAGGATGAAACACCGGCATCTGTGAAAGAATGTGTTCCGATTTTACCGGATTTAAGTTCTAATATAAAAAATGGAAATTCATTGATCTGTAGAGAAGATATTCATGGTAAAGAATTGCCAATAGAAGTGTTGTGTAACATAAAACCATTTGAATGGGAAACGATTAATGGAGGAGCTAAATTTGATGCTATTGTTGGCAATCCACCATATGTAAAAACTGAGGATATACACACATTAGAGACAGAGGAAGAATTTGCAGTTTATAAAAAGAAATATAAAAGTGCATATAAACAGTTTGATAAGTATTTTTTATTTCTTGAAAAAGCATTTGATCTCTTAAAAGAAGACGGTCAGATGTGTTATATCGTACCAAACAAATTTTATAAAATAGGAGCAGGGCAAGAACTACGTCGCATAACAGCTAAATATGTGTCAAAATTGGATGATTTTGGAGATATGCAACTTTTCCCGGATAAAACTATTTATAGTTGCATTATTACACTATGTAAAGAATGTAATAAACAGCTGCAATATACGAATGTTATTTCGTTAACTGATCTCTGGACTGGTGAAGAACAAGAAAATATTGAAATTAAGAATGAAATGTTGGACGAAAATCCATGGAGATTAACTACAGATATTAAATTTATGAAAATGATCGCCAAGGTAGAAGAACATGGCAAACCATTAGGAGAAATAGTAAATATTTTTAACGGAATTCAAACAAGTGCAGAAAGACCTAAGCCGGTGTATTGGTTTAGTAAAGATGAAATTGTTTCAGAAAAAGAAGACGAAATAATTGTTGATAAGTTTGAAAAAAGATATCATATAGAAAAAAGCATTTTAAAGCCTTTCTTTAAACCTACTAAGGCAGATGAAAAAGGAATGGGAACTTATTCAATATTAAAAACAGATAAATATATTATTTTTCCGTATAATGCAGATGGTAGTCTGATTAGCATTGACGTTATGAAAAAAGAATATCCAGGAACATATCAATATTTGGAAGATTGTTATGAGTTATTGGTGCCTAAATGCTTAAATGGTGGAAAAGGCCGAGATATTAAAAATGCAACAGCGGATACATGGTATCAGTATGGAAGAACTCAAGCAATAACTGCGTTTGTGAATACTCCAAAGTTGATTGTAAGAATTTTGAGTAAAGATCCCATGTATGCATACGATGAAAATAATATGCTTATTGCTTCTGGAGGAACAGCAGGATATTGTGCTATATCAAAACTGCCTGATTCAAAATATGATTTACGATATATACAAGCATGGTTGAATCATCCGTATACTGAAAAACTATTTCAAATTATGGGAAGTGATTTTGAAGGAGGATTTACAGCAAGGGGAACATATCTGCTGAAAAAGATACCTTTTGTTGAGTTGGATTTTAATGACAAAATACAAAAGGCATTGTATGAATCTGTACTTGTTTCTGTAAAGAGAATTAGAGAATTGAATAATGTGTTAGAGCAGAAGAAAGATAAAGCCTCCGTTGGTGTAATTGAAGCGGAAAAAGAGAATTTAAGTAAACGAATTGAAGATGATATTACAAAAATTTATAATTTGCAATTTTAGGTGAGAGAATGATATTAAAAGAGGATAGTTCAGAACAAAAATTAAGAGGTGCTTATTATACACCGTTAAAATTAGCCAAAAAGATGGTTGATTTTTTTAAGGATGATTTATCTATAAAATCCATATTAGAACCAAGCTGTGGCGATGGAGTATTTGTAGATGCATTACTAGAAAGTCAATTTTTATCGCAGCATAAAAGGGTAACCGCTATAGAAATCGAAAAAAAAGAAGCGGAAAAATTAAGTGAAAAGTTGAAGGATAATTCGAATATAGATGTTGTGAACGGAGATTTTTTTGAGTTCTATCATAAACATAAAGATATGGACACATATGATTTGATATTAGGAAATCCACCATATATTCGCTATCAATATCTGGAAGAAAAACAAAGATCTGAAATGGCTGAAATCTTAACAAGTCATGGGATGAAAGCGAATAAATTAATTAATACTTGGGTTGGATTTATGGTTGCTTGTGTTCATATGTTGAGCGATAATGGGAAAATCGCATTTGTGATTCCGGCAGAAATTTTACAAGTTGCATATGCGGAGGATTTGAGGTTATTTTTATCTAATAAATTGTCCAAAATAACATTGTTAACATTTGAAGAGCTAGTTTTTCCAGGAATTGAACAGGAAGTGGTAGTTTTTATTGGAGAGAAGGGAGATTCGGAAAAAGGTATAAAAATTGTAGAGCTAAATAATCTTGAAGATTTAGAAAATCTTAATATATATGAAAATGGTTTTCAGAAACTCAATCATGTGCATGAAAAATGGACAAAGTATTTTACAACTATACAAGAAAACCAATTGATTTCAGATTTAAAAAGAGATAATAGATTCCAAACATTGTCTGAAACGGGCATTATTAATGTAGGAATTACAACCGGAAATAATAAGTATTTTTCAGTAAATAAAAAAATTGTTGAAAAATATGATTTAACAGATGTTGTACGACCACTAATAGGAAGAAGTTCTCATGCTCATAGTGTCTATTTCAAAGAGGAAGATTGGAAAGAAAATGTAGATCAAGGAAAATCAGCATATTTGATAGATTTTCCAGATACATTGCTTGAGAAATATAGTCGAGGGCAAAAAGATTATATTGAATTTGGAGAGAAAAATGGTGAGAACACAGGATATAAATGTAAAATCAGAGAAAAATGGTATCAAATACCGTCGGTATGGGTACCGGATGCTTTTTTCTTACGTAGAAATAACTTGTATCCTAAATTTGTATTGAATTGTTGTGCTGCTGTTTCTACTGATACTATGCATAGGATAAAATTTAAAGAAGGTATTGAGCCAGAGAGAATAATTTTATCGTATTATAATAGTATTTCCTTTGCGTTTACTGAAATATGTGGACGCAGTTATGGTGGTGGAGTACTGGAAATATTGCCTGGAGAAGTGGGAAAGGTTTTGGTTCCTGTTTTAGATTGTGTTCCACTTGAAAAGATCAGAGAAGTGTTGCATCAAGTAGATCAGATTGTTCGTAATGGGGAGAACATTGAGAAGGCATTAGATATTGTGGATAATGGTATTTTGAAAGAGTATTTAGGTATTGATGAGAAAATGTGTTCTATGTCGAGAGGAATATGGAAGAAGATGCAGCATAGAAGATTAAAAAGGGGATAGAATGGCAGATTTTAAATATATAATGCAGGGGTTTCAAAAAGATATAAATTTTTTTGATGAAATAAAAGAAGTACTTGAAACAGAAGATTATACATCCATTTGGATATTGACAGCATTTGTTAATGAACGTGCTATATGTAATCTTATGCCAAGCATTAAGAAATCAAAAGCGGATATTTCATTTATTATAGGAATAAGAAACAATGTATCAACATATCAGGCTTTAAAATGTTTAATAAATATGAAGGTGAGCGTATTTGTATTTGATACGGCGAGAATAGAATCCATTTTTCATGCTAAAGTAATTGTGGGAAGTGGGACAAATTCTGCAAAAGTTATATGCGGAAGTGCAAATATAACTACAGGTGGTCTGGCTAATAATATAGAGGCTGGAATTATTAGCAAACTAAATTTAAGATGTGAATCAGATGAAAAATTTTTAACAGAAGTAAGAGAATATATTGATAACATAATTCATAATTATCCCCAAAATGTGAAGAAGATTTCAGAAGATAGAGAACTTGATGAATTGTATGAGCAAGGACTTGTTGTAGATGAAAATCAAAGAAAGCTTAGGAATAATTTTTTTTGTGCAAGCAAGGAAAAACAAGAAAAGTCTATAGTTTCACGATTTCCATTAGTAAATAAAAAATTATTAAGTTTTGGAAAAAAACAGAAACAAACAAATGCCATACTGAGAAAATTAGATCAGGTTATTGTTGAAGAAGTATGTGAAGAAGTTTGGAAGAGCAATAAATTGACAAAATCGCATTTGGGAATTGTGAAAAAAGGTACACATGCAAAAGGTGAAATGAGTTTAGGAAAAGGTCAATATAGACAAATTGATCAATTTACTTACTTCCGAGATACAGTTTTTCGAGATTTAGACTGGAAAAATAATAAAAGTGGAGATGAAATAGCAAACGCATATTTTACCATGATAATATGCGGGATTAATTATGGAGAGTACAAATTAAGAATATTGCATAAGCGAAAGGGAATGGTAGCATATCAGCAGAATAATTATGTAACAAGTATTCGATGGGGGGATGTTTCGCATTTGTTAAAAAATGAAAATTTGCTTGGAAGAGAATTGGTAATATATAAAACATCTGATAAAGAACGTTATGTAATTGACATTGAGTGAAAAGTTTATAAAAAGAAAAATTAAATATCGCTTTATTGCAGTATGGAAAGGATGAAGCATGAAAAATACAAGAGGATCTGAATGGAATAAATGGGATTTACATATTCATACGGCGTCATCATATGACAGCCCGTATAAAGCAGACGATGCAGATGAATTATTATGTCAAGCATTAGCAGAAAATGATATAAAAGCAGTTGCTATTACGGATCATTTTAAAATAGACAAAACAAGAATAGAACACTTAAGAAAACTTGCACCGGAAATTGTGTTCTTTCCTGGGGTAGAGCTGCGAACTGACAAAGGAGCAAATAATTTACATCTGATTCTTATCTTTTCAGAACTATCAGATTTAGAGACTTTATCAGCAGATTTTAACGCAATAATGTTACGAACATTGGCTAAATCAAAGGAGTCAGATGAAACTATTTATTGGCAGTTTGACGATATTGTGGAGTTTTGTAAAAATCATGGAGGATTAATTTCTATTCACGCAGGGAAGAAATCAAATGGTATTGATAAAGAGATTTCAAATGCATTACCGGTAAAAGAGGCAATTAAATCAGATATTGCTAAGCATGTTGATTTTTTTGAAGTGGGAAAGAAGAAAGATATAGTAGATTATTATAAATATGTTTTTAAGGAAATTGATGAAAAACCAATTATTTTATGTTCTGATTGCCATGATCCAAGAAAGTATAGTGCAAAGGAATCGTTATGGATTAAAGCCAATGTGACATTTGAAGGATTAAAGCAGTGTATTTTCCAGCCATCAGAAAGAGTATATGTAGGAACAATACCGGCAGCGGTAGATAGGGTAAATAAGAATAAAAAAGCTAATATAGATAGTTTATCTGTTCATAGAATAATTGAACCCAAAAATGATGGAGTAAGTTGGTTTGACTTTGATATATCGTTGAATGCAGGATTAGTGGCAGTAATTGGAAATAAAGGTAGCGGTAAGAGCGCTTTTTCAGATATAATCGGGCAAGTTTGCAAATGTAGAACGATGGGGAGTGCCTCTTTTTTAAATGATAACCGTTTTAGAAAGATGCCAAAGAACTTAGCAAGTGATTATATTGCGGAAATCAAATGGAAAGATGGCCATTTAGAACGAAAAGGATTAGATGTCAATGAATTTGAGACAGTAATAGAGGATGCACAATATCTACCGCAAAAATATATTGAAGATGTATGTAATGATATTGGAAATATCTTTCAGGAAGAAATTGATAAAGTGATTTATTCTTATGTCGACAGAACTGAAAGAGGAAGTGCTGCAAATTTGGCTGAATTAGTAAAAAATAAGTCACAAATGATCCAGATAGAAATGGAAGGTGTATACAAAGAAATTGAAAGACTTAATGAGTGCATTATTCGATTAGAAAGGAAAAAGACAAGCCAATATCGTTTGTTAATTGTAGATAGTCTGAAAAAATATCAAGAAATTTTGGAAAGACATGAAAAAAATAAACCACAAGAAATAAAGAAACCAGATGAAAAAGAGGAAAACATACAATATCAAGAAAAATTAAAAGAGATAGATAAAGAAATTACAGAATTAAATCAAAAAGTAGAACAAAATAGAGATGAACTTACTAAAATTAATGAAGCAATTGGTGAAACAGAACAAATAATTGCTAAATTGCGAGTGCTTAGAAGTGAATTTGGTGATATTAAAGAGGAATTGAATGTATATCTAAAAAAATATCAGTTGGAAATTAAAGAAGATTTTTGTTTAAAAGATCCGTTGGAAATAATAGAACAATATAAAAATAAACTAATTACAGATAAGACAATAAAACAATTGACATTAAACGGAAGTCCAATGGAAAAAGGCTTGCTTAATGAACTTAAAATTGCGCATGACAAGAAAAATGATCTTATATCAACTTCTGATATTGAAGAGAAAAAATATCAAAAATATTTGAATGATTTACAAGATTGGGAGAAAGAAAAACAAAAAATTATTGGGAGTCAAGACACAGAAGACTGTTTAACATATTATAAATCTGAGAAAGAATATCTTGATAATATTTTAGAGACAGATTATCATAGAGCTCGCGAAGAACGTAATATTAAATTTAAGGAATTATTTGTTTTAAAACAGCGAATTGTTATAATATATCAAGAGATTTATGCGCCGATTGAGCAAGAAATAAAGAAATTGTTGGGAGATTTGGAAGAAACTATTGAATTTCAAGCTGAAATGCAATTAATGGATAATGATTTTTCAAACAAAATTTTATCTTCCATTAGTCAAAGATTTGCAGGTGTATTTAAAGGGAAGACGGAAGCTAATAATAGAATAACAAGGTTGCTTAGAAGTACAGAATTTTCAGATGAAAATAGCGTACTTGATTTAGTGAACAGCATTATTTTAGCAGTAGATGAAGATATAGATAATTCTGAGAAAAAAATTACGGATAAAAAAGAATTTTATGATTATTTATATGGTTTAGAATACGTAGGGGTTTCATTCAAATTGAAGATGGGAGGTAGAGATTTAGAAGAATTATCTCCGGGTGAAAGAGGTATTGTTTTACTGATTTTTTATTTGGCGTTAAGTCAAAATAGCATACCTATAATTATAGATCAACCAGAAGATAACTTGGATAATCAATCGGTATATAATAAATTGGTTCCGTGTATTTGTGCGGCTAAACAAAAGAGGCAAGTAATTATCGTAACACATAATCCCAACATAGCTGTAGCTTGTGATGCGGAACAAATTATTTGTTGTAAAATGGATAAAAACACTCACAAAATCACATATTTATCAGGTGCAATTGAAGATCAAGAAATTAAGCAGAATGTAGTTGATATTTTAGAGGGAACAATGCCAGCTTTTGATTTGAGAAGAAGAAAATATGTTTAAAAACGTAGTGTTCTTAAAATAAAGATTGCTAAATATATTCAGTATCAGTTATAATGAAATGGCAACAAATTGGCAACAGAAAATCAGCAAGCCAAAATAATATATGTAACAGAGATAAAATAACGGCAGAAAAGAGATAAAAACTAAACAGATATGTTTAATGATATCTTCGGACTTGCCGAGTTTGAGTAAAAAAATGGAGCTCGGAAATTCAGCATTTATGCGGGTTTCCGGGCTCTTGTTGTGTGGTTTGAGTGCAGATTGAGTACAATTTTTAGTGCCTAATATGTTGACCACAAAACGGACATGCATTATTATCCCAAGCTGCTTTCATTTTTAGAATATTTATGGGTTCACCACAATTGCTACATGGAAAAATCTCTCCTTCTTTGATTTGCAGTTTTTGTAAAATTGCTGAAGGGTGATATATATAACGACGAACACGATCATGTATTGTTTTATATTCTGTAATAAAAGATATTTTACTTTCAGAATGGAGATTATAACTACAAGCATAATTTATGGCGTAAATCGACAATTTATCTGTGAGTACCCCATCTTTTGTAGGAACATGAGCCTTTCTAAAATGAAGAAGTCTATGATAAATTAAATCAGAAAATTCTTGTTTACGCAAACATTCTAACTCCGTCTGTGATTCATTAATTGCAAAATGACTTGATTTTTTTGACAGACAGAAATTAAGAATGTCATTCCAAACCGATAAAGTGTTTTCGTTGCTATTAAGGTTACTTATTTTTTTATCTCCATTATCTTTAATTGCAGATGTAACCATTTGTAATGAAATGTATTTAAAGGGACGTCCTTGGACTAATGGAGAATTCCTATAGGATTGAAATTCAGACCAACACTTTAACAGCATTGTACCAAAATCACGAGTGTTTCCCATACTGGCTAATACAAGTTTTTCAAAGTTAGCATCATTGTTAAATAGAAGATGAAAATTAATTTGCGGATTATCAAAATAGTAATCTAAGCGATTGTTTATAAGTTCTTTAAAATAGTTCATACATAACACCTTATCTGTAGGTGATGCTTCGAAAATGAGGCTGTCATCCAGATTGATTTGATGCTGTAAATCGGCTCCATTATCAAGATTATACAAATATCCTCTATAAGGAACAACACTAATCCAAAAATAAAGAGGTGTGTCTATAATTCTATCTATGAAAAAGGCAGCATGTTTTTGAATCTCAGGATTATAGCTGATTTTTTCCCATTCATCTACATAAAACGTAATGCTATCAATTTTCAACAAAGATATTATAGAATTTAATTGATTCCGTACACTTTGAACATTTAGATATTGCATATATGTATTATTAGTTTTTAAACGTTCTGATATTTCTTCAAGAGATGAAGCATTTATATCAAAGGAAAAACCTGCGTCAGTTAAAGTAAGTGACTCATTTAATTGAGTAGAAAACTCATCTAATAAATGATCATAACTTTCGGTTTCTAAGGAACCAGTACTTAATTCTGAAAAACGTTCATTACCGTTGTAAGCGATTTGCTTAATTTCATATAAAGATAAAATTGCTTTTTCAAGATTTTCTTTAACTTTGCGCTTTTGGGTGTTAAACATAGAAAGAAATTGTTTTAATTTGTTTTCCTCTGATAAACCAGACAAAATTTGTAATAATTGTTTTGAGACTTCATCGTATATAAATACGCTAAAAATTCTATTAAATAAATCTGAGTCAAATTGTTCTGGTAAACAAAGACGTTTCAAATTCAAATATATGCACAAGTTATGGCTTTTTTCAGCATCCCAAAGGGTTGAATTTAATGCGCTTCGTGCGAGCATGAATAAATGAGTTTTTCCTGTTCCTCTTAATCCAGAGATTACTCCACTTGAATTTCGGGACCAACTTGTTAAATCTGATAAATGGTTTTTGACATCAACATGTAAAGATTTTAATTCGTTTATTTTTTCGCAGGTAGAGTCCATGGACAATTCATAATCTGCTCTAAGATCAGAAAAAGCTCTATTCATATTTTCTATAAATGTAGGATCATTGACGAAATCTTTGAGTTCTAATGAGTTTTTTGACATAAAAAACCTCCTTAATCATTTATGTTGTCAAATAGTGGAAATTGGCTTTTTTGCAATTCCAATTCTACCTTCTCTTTGGTCTCAGCTATCTCATCAATAGCTGCTTGTGTAGCTTCATTTGGATTATCCCCAGCGGATTTTAAAGCACTCTGATAGATAAAATCCATTTTTTCCCATTTCAATAAGTCATTAAATACCTTATAACTTCTGATATTCAATAAAGCATCTTGCAAAGACAGCGTATGTGCTTTCCCTCTGCTAGTATATCCGATTTCGAGATAAGAAGAAAGAACCGGATTCAGATGGATAGATACAGTATCATCTTTTAACAGCTTGTCTTCTCCACGCTCCCCGCTGATCTGGAGGATGCCGGAATTACAAAGCACCATAAGTACACCCATCAGATCACCGACTGTTTCCAGACGAAGTCCGGCAGTATCATTGCCATTCAAAGCATTATAACTGACACCGAGTGCAGCTGCAATTTTCTCTAATTGAGGAGGTTGTGGCTGCATTTTATTTGTTTCGTATTTTCGGATAGAAACCGGATGGATGCCGGTCAGCTCAGCCAGTTTATCTTGCGTGATTCCGATTTGCTTTCTGCAGTATTTGATTTTTTCTCCTATGGTCATTCTTATCGTCCTCCATGTATCGAGATGGCTACATTATACCATGTTTGAAAAAGTTTTTCTACTGGCATTTCAAAATACTTGGCAATAGCGAAGTCGCTACATATAATGGAAATATAAAAAGTAGCGATAACGCTACACACAGAAAAGGAGGATGATTATATGGCAGAAAACAACAAGATTTATATTACTGCAAATGAACTCGCAGAAATGCTGGGTGTTTCTGTAGGTCATGCTTACAAGTTGATTCGTAAGCTGAATCAGGAACTGGAAAAAGAAGGATTTTTGGTGATTGCGGGCAAAGTTCCCAGACGCTATTTTGAAAAACGCTGGTATGGTTTCAGTGTGTAGGAGGTGGTCGAATGAAAGCGGAAAAAGACAAGAAAACAGGAAAATGGTTGATTCAGTATCGTTATACGGATTGGCAAGGAAAACGTCGGAAATCTACCAAAAGAGGTTTTGCGACCAAAAGAGAGGCAGAGGAATGGCTTCGGAATTTCCTTATTACACAAAAAGCAGACTTTGATATGAAGTTTGGGGATTTTTGGTAGATGTATTGTGCAGATATGGAAACTCGCCTGCGGGAGCATACCATAAGAACGAAAAAGTATATCGTGAAGCTGAAAATTCTCCCGTATTTCGGGAATAAGCGGGTAAATGATATTACTGCAGCTGACATCCGGCAATGGTAGAATGAGTTGATTAAAATGGGGTATTCACCCACTTATCTGAAAACAATCAATAACCAGTTGAGTGCAATTTTTAATTATGCGGTTCGATATTATGATTTGAAAAGTAATCCCTGTGCAAAAGCCGGAAGCATGGGTAAGAGTAAGGCAGAAGAAATGGATTTCTGGACAGGAGAGGAATTTAGGAAGTTTATCGACAGTGTCATGAACAAAAGACTTTCTTATATGGCATTTATGACTTTGTATTGGACGGGAATGCGTTTGGGAGAGCTTCTGGCCCTGAATCCGAAAGATGTAGATTTGGAAAAGAGAACAATTACTATCACAAAATCATATCAACGTCTTTGCAAGAAAGATGTGATTACTCCACCAAAGACACCGAAGAGCAAGAGAGTGATTACCATTCCAGAGTTTCTGGCTGCAGATATCAGAGATTATATAGACAGCTTATATGAGTTGCAGGAGAACGACAGGTTGTTTCCCATTACAAAATATTATCTGGAGCATGAAATGCAGCGAGGAATTAAAGAAAGTGGAGTAAAGCGGATAAGAGTACACGATTTGAGACATTCCCATGCAAGTATGTTGATTGAACTGGGATTTTCACCATTGGAGATTGCAAATCGGCTTGGACATGAAAAAGTGGAAACTACATTGAATACCTACGCACATCTTTATCCAAATAAGCAGACAAAACTGGCTGAACGGCTGGACAGTGAATACAGGGGGAATTTGTAATGAGTGGATTAGATAAAGACAGAAAACGTAATCAGACAGTTTGTTTTCGGATGACACCAGAGGAGCGCAGAGAATTAGAAGCCCGTATTACAGTGAGTGGATTGCCGAAAGGGAAATATTTCATTCAGTCGGTACTCTATCAGGAAGTAAAGATTGCGGTCGGTAAATATCAAAGTGATCGATTAAGCCTTGAAATACGGAGATTGTGGGAACGCCTGGAACATCTGGAAACAGAGGATTTGTATGAGGTGCTGGCAGATTGCCGGGCATTAATGCAACAGGTAATTGAAATCACTGGTAATGATTGTCCAGTAACATGGAAAGCAAGTGATTTTAAAACAGAGATATTGGAAGATGAAAAATAAAAGCCTTTAAGTGTCAGCAAACACCTAAAGGCGGAGACTTGGTAGAAAATCCAAATCAATCACTGAGGTTATTCTACCAAAGTCTCCACCATCTTTCAACAGAAAATGGAGGTAATTTTGGATAACAGAAGAAACGAACCCAACTTGAAACTGATAAATATGGAACAGGTGGAGACAGAAAAAATAGACTGGCTGCTTTATCCTTTTATTCCTTTTGGGAAAGTTACGATTGTGCAGGGAGATCCCGGTGAGGGCAAGACCACAATGGTGCTGCAGATTATTGCAAAGCTGACAAAAGGCGAAGCAGTATTACCATCAGGCAGTGATGAACCAGCCTTGGAGGAAAAAACAATGGCTCTGGAGCCGGTAAATGTAATTTATCAGACTGCAGAGGATGGATTGGGTGATACCATTAAGCCCCGGTTTCTTTCAGCTGGTGCAGACTGTTCCAGAGTGATGGTAATTGATGATAACGATCAGGCGTTGACTATGATGGATGCCAGATTAGAAGAAGCCATCATACAGACAAAAGCACGCCTTGTAGTTTTAGACCCGATACAGGGGTTTCTGGGGACTGATGTAGATATGCACAGGGCAAATGAAATTCGTCCCTTGATGAAGCGTGTGGCTGTGCTTGCTGAAAAATATCATTGTGCGATTATTTTAATCGGTCACATGAACAAAAACAGTAATGGGAAATCGTCGTATCGTGGACTTGGCTCTATTGATTTTCAAGCAGCAGCCAGAAGCGTACTGATTGTCGGAAGGATCAAGGATGAACCAGAAATACGTGTGGTGTGTCATGTAAAAAGCTCCCTCGCACCGGAAGGAAAATCCATTGCATTTCGTTTAGACAAAGATACTGGATTTGAATGGATCGGGGAATATGACATCAGTGCAGATGATTTGTTAAGCGGAGATAATAGGGGGCAGAAAATTCATGTAGCAAAGGAATTTCTGCAAGAATTTCTGGTATCTGGTTCTGTAGCCCAGACAAAGGTGGCAGAAGAAGCGGAAGTCAGGGGAATTAAAAAGAAAACGCTGTGGAATGCGAAAAAGGAACTGGAAATTGATTCTGTGAAGATTGGTAACCAGTGGTTCTGGATGTTACCTGAATAATATTGGGAAGATGGCAAGATTACCATCTCTTTAAGAACAGGGAATCTTGCTATCTTGAAAGGAGCTATAAATGAAAAATGTACAAATACCACAGGAATTATTTATGAAACTGCTTCGATATCATCTGCTTAATGATGATAGTTGTACCGAAGATGTGAAAAAAGGATTGGAGCAGAAAATGAACACTATGGTGGAACGTGAATTATATACGAAATCAAAAACCGCTCCAACAGAGGAAGAACGGGAAAAGCCCGACAGGAGTATCTGAACAGGCGGGGAATACAGGCCGACTTTCGATGGTAATTCTTCTTTGAATGCCATATGACAGGAGCGTGCCACGCCCCTGTATAAATGGCAGACAAGGAAAAGTTGCAGATGTGAGGGCGGAAGTACACCGACCGCAGGGAGGAATAGCACCGCAGGGCGCAAGGGTACTTTTGATGGACGGTACGGCTGTCGAAAGTGCCTTTGCGTTACTTTTGACAAAAGTAACAAAACCACCCTGACGGGCACGAATAGATTTTATGTGCCGTATCCGGCACTATTTAGAGAATGTGAGGTGAAAAATAGGATGATGAAAAGAACGATCAGCGGTATGACAGGAACAGGTTCTCTTGCTCATAACAGACGGGATTTTTTTGCAGAAAATGTTAATCCGAATAGAGTATATCTGAACATCTGTTATTGGGATGAAAACCTAAAGGATGTTTACAAAGAACTGTTTGATGAATCGGTAGAACGATATAATGTCGGGAAAAGAAATGACCGGAAAATTACGAATTATTATGATAAGATCCAGCATGGAAAGCAGGAGAAGCTGTTCCATGAAGTAATTTTCCAGATTGGAAATAATAAAGATATGGCTGCCGAGACACCAGAGGGAGATCTTGCGGTGAAAGTATTGGATGAATATATGCAGGATTTTCAGAGACGAAACCCAACACTCCGGGTATTTTGCTGTTATCTGCATCAGGACGAAGCCACCCCACATCTACATATTGATTTTGTACCTTATGTAACCGGATGGAAGGGAAAAGGAATGGATACAAGAGTCTCACTGAAACAGGCATTGAAAAGTCTTGGATTTCAAGGCGGTGCCAAGCATGATACAGAATTGAATCAATGGATCAATCATGAAAAAGAAGTTCTGGCAGAGATTATGGAACGGTATGAAATCGAGTGGGAGCAGAAAGGAACTCATGAAGAACATCTGGATGTGTATAATTTTAAGAAGAAGGAACGTGCAAAAGAAGTAAAGGAGCTGGAGCAGAAAATAGAAAATTTGGCAGCAGATGTAGAAGCGGCAGAATCAGATATAAAGGCACTTAATCAGGAAAAAGCTGATGCAGAAAAAGCCAGGGATCAAGTCAGGGAAAGCAAAGAACAGGCGGAAAAAGAATTCAAGCATATGGAGAAGCAACGGAATCAGTTGCAGTCAATCATTAATAATATTAATAAGGAATTAAAGAATTCCGGGCAAATTAAATTAGTGTTACCGGAAGCCGGGGCACTGGAACTGGCATCCACATATCGCAACAAAAAGATTAAACCTCTGTTCGCTAAGATAAAGAATTATGTTGCAGGGTTAGTTGCGAAGGTGATAGAACTTTCAAGAGAAACAGAAAAATGGAGAGATAAATATCAGCAGTTGAAAAAAGATTATAATGATCTGGAAAAGGATGCTGATAAGGTAGCGGATCTGTGCAATCAGTTGTGTGATGATGTAGATAAGCTGGAAGTAATATCAGATAAATATAATAGAGCACTGCGGATATTTGGCAGTGATACTATAGCGTCGGCAATCTGGCATGATATTCAGAGGGAAAAAGCATTAGAAGAACAGAAACGAAAAGAGCAGGTGCCTAGAAAACTGAATGACAGGCTGCAATGGGGAAGAGAAAAAAGCCAGGAGTATAATATGCAGCAGAAGAAAAATAAAAACAAACATAGAGAAAGGGATTTGTGAAAATATGAAAAACCGTATATAGATTAAGATATATACTGCATTTTTAAGACTGGAGAGCAGTTGAAAGGAGGCTCTTTTGGCGAATATAAGAATAGTGCTTGGAACTGTAGTATGATAAAATATACAAAAGACAAGGATTTGTAGAGGTGGAAAATATGACAAAATATAAGCTTAGTAAACAAGAATTGCAAGATCACTGGGATGACCAAATTCGATTTATTCAGAAATCAATTAAAGAGTTTGATCGTGGAGATGAAAAAGAAGCTCAGCGCCTTGCAACTCATCTGCGGGTTTTATTTCATGAAACACAAAAATCAAAATCGATTTTTGGTCAATTAAAACCACAAATTATTTTCTATTCTAGCGGAGATTTATATACACCTAGTAACTTGTTTACATCATGGACTCTTCTCGATTTAATGGTAAGTCCTGAAGGGATAAAGTATAATGCAAAATCAAATAATCAATCTAGGTGCTTTTTTTTGATGTTTAATGATTGGTGGAATGAGATTATTTTTGATGATAAAAAAAATAAATTTACCAGACGTGATATTGTAACATATGTTGCAAATCAAGACGGGGGAGCGCATGTTGATCCTGAATTAGATGAATCATATGCAACACTTACTAAAATGAATTCGCTTGGTTGGACTGATTATAATGGGAATAAGCCTTTAAATAATCCGGCTTATCAGGCAATACGTACTATAGCAAATGAAGTGCTTTATTCAATTGCCATTTCTGCAAGTGGTCTTAAGAATAGAAAAAAGCAAAAAGGGAAAGAGTTCGAAATGCGAATAGTTGATAATTTTGGAAGAAGATATAAATGGTCAAAAACTGAGATAACTTGTAGTCTTGAGACCATGGAGTTAGTTTTTCAGGATAAAGTAGAAAAAAGAACCTTATATATTGATGAATACAAAAATGGCAGTAAAGTTGAATATGTTGGACCTTAAAAGTTTTGTAGAGAAAAAGATGAAAAGAAAATATGAGTGGGTAGGGCATATTGGTGTTCACTTAAAACGTAAGAAAGAGCTATAAATTCTGGTTACGATCAGAAATTTAAAAAGTGTCTCAGTGCATAAAATCGGAAAGATGTATATTCTTAGATCAGGAGGTGGCGGATATGGCTAATGAAGATAAGAAGGATTTTAATGCAATGTTGCATGATAATAAAGATATGCCAAAGTTCCAGATAATTACGGATGAAAAGAGCATTGAGAAATATGGTGGAAACAGGATGTATTTTGCACCACCCATTGCTTATGATGAAGTGATGAAAAAAATTCCATATGGCAAAGTGATTACAGTTGGAAAGATAAGGGAATTTTTTGCGAAAGAGAATGGTGCAGATTTTACGGAACCTATAACTGCCGGAATTTTTGTATCTATTGCTGCATGGGCAAGCCATCAGAGATTGGAAGATAAAACGCCTTACTGGAGAACACTGAAAGCAAATGGTGAATTGAATGAAAAGTATCCAGGCGGTACCCGGAAACAAAAAGAAAAACTGGAAGCAGAGGGTCATATTATCATTCAAAAAGGGCGAAAAAGTATCAGGTATTACGTTAAAGATTACGAAGATTTTCTGTTTGAAATGGATTAATCTGTACCAGACACGCAATGTCCGGTCGAAAATCAGGTGATTCTTGGTTTATGTCGTGGGATTTTCTGAAATACTTGGTAAGCTGTAAGTGAAAGAGAGGTAGAAACATGGATACAAAAAAGATAGGAGCTTTTTTGAAATAATGCCGTAAGGAAAATAATCTTACACAAGAATAGCTTGCAGAAAAGTTTGGTGTTTCGGCAAGAACCGTTTCCAGATGGGAGATAGGATCAAATATGCCAGATCTTAGTATACTGGTTGAGCTTGCTGATTATTATGACATTGAAATAAAAGAGCTCCTGGATGGAGAAAGGAGTTCAACCATGAACAAAGAGATGAAAGAAACATTAAACAAAGTAGCTGATTATGAAGAGTGGGTAAAGCAAAAAGCCTTAAAAGCCGGAAATCTTGCTTTTGCATCGATGTTCCTGATCAGTGTAGGAGCTATTATCATACAGCTCCTATTGGCAGTAAACCTTCGTCTGGTGCTGGGAGAAACGTTAATTGCTCTGGTGGGAGGAATTGTATATGCGTTTCTTATGGTACATAATGGTATCTGGGATAAAGGTCTGTCTCAGAGAGAGGCACTATGGAGAGATTTTCTCACCAGTGTGATCTGTGCAGGAATTTTCTCAGTGCTTTATGGTATATGCTTGGGAAGAATGGGGGCAACTGAGAAGCAAACGATATATTTGTCCTTACTTTTTCTGGGTGGAATCACAATCGTGGCATTTATTGTTCTCAGGGTATTATCATATTTTAACAGGAAGAGGCGACGGATTTCGGTTAATGGGGAGCAAAGAGATATTCCAACGTCAAAGCTGGGTTGTACAAAAATCTACAATGCCAAAGACATAGTAGAAGCGGGAAGAATTGTAGAACTATTAAAAGAACATGGAATTGCTGCTTTTTCACAGGAAGCAGGTGCAAGTGTCTCTATGCATGGTGCATCAGGATTTGGTATGTACGGTATGGATGTATTGGTGGAAACTGATGAAGTGAAAAGGGCATTGCAGATTATCGAAGCTGCAGATGATTCTCAGGGATCAGAAAAATTTTGACATTTCTATTGAAGCGTGATAATATGATTATAGAAAAAGAGTGCTACCGATAGACGGTTAGTCCGATATAAAGTTAGACAAAAATTGCCGCTTAGTTTACCAGACTGGGGCGGCTATTTTTGTGGTTTATGATTATCCTTACCGAATGTGTATCCGATACTAAAGCAGGTTAAGCCGAAGCCCACTACTGCGATAAAATCTACAATACTCATTGGCTTAGCCCTCCTTTCCAGTGGATTCCCGTAAGGGTTTCTATGTAATCAGAGGGTCACAGTCCCTCTGTTGAAGGACTAACCGCCTACCGTTGTATGGTAGCACCCATGTTCTGATTATAGCAGTCGGCAAGATTGACTGCAACAGCAAATTAAAGTGAGTGTAAGTATTATGGCAGTTAAACTATGTATGATGCTTACTAATATTGATGTTAAACAACAATAGAATAGACTTCAGATTGGGGAATAAAATCTATATGGGAATTTTATCAACTAGGGAGTGGGCAACTGTAATCTGGGCCTTTATTTTCTTTGTGTATGCAATGGTGCATAGACAGATTAGAGAGGCGTTTTGGAAAGTTGTAAAAATATTCTTTGGTAAGAAGTTAAGAATACTTTGGGGTATTATTTTGCTTTATGTTTTGGGTATAACTCTAATATTTTATCATTTACCGTTTTGGGATAACGTTTATATTAAAGATATTATAGTCTGGTTTCTCTTTTCTGGTTTGATATATTGCATGAATGCTGTTTCACAAGAGGCAGATGAGGAATTTATTAGAAAAGTTTTAAAAGACAATTTGAAATTAACGGCTATTTTGGAATTCATTATTAGCACATTTACTTTCAACATATGGGTCGAATTGGCAATTATTCCAATTACTACAATGATCGTAATGATGAATGTAATTGCAGAGCGAAAAGAGGAATATGAGAAAGTACATAAATTGTTAGATATCGTTCTTACAGTAGCAGGATTTTGGATACTATACGAGACTATAAAGATTGGAATACATGAATATAAAGAACTGGATGCATTAAATACTTTTATTAGTTTTATGATTCCCATTGTGTATTTAATACTAATTATACCGTTGGAATATATACTTGAGCTTTATTCGAAATATGAATTGTTGTTTGTCAGGATGTCATTTAAGGAAGAAAAAGATAAAAAAATTCAAAGAAGACATCGTTGGCTTGTTATAAAAGTATGTAAACTTTCAGTACATAAAGTGCTGCTGTTTCAAAAGAAATATTGGTACAAAATGTATAGTAAAATGTCCGTGGAAGGGTTTGAGAAGTTGATAGAAGAATTCAGGAACGAATGCAATAACGAGAGATAACTTTTGTATATCAGAATAAATTATTGGCTTGATGCATGAGTACGTTTTGAGTACAATTTTTATGACAGTAAAAAATATGCCTGCGAATATGGCGAATATAGCGACCAAAAATAGCGAAAGTGCTATTAAAATTATCGGAATAAAACTCCTGTGAGACGAGTTTGAGTAGCGGACTAAATTGCGAAAAAGCCCATAAATAAAGGCTTTGCGGGCTGTCTGGATGTTCCAGTGGAGTGCAAATGGAGTTAAAAAATATTTTTTTTCGTTGTTTTCATTCCGGAGTTATTTGAGATTTTCGCAAAAAGTAGCTATGCTCAGAAAATATAATTAGCGTGAATATGAAGAACAGTTTGTTTTGATGGAAATATTTTCCGTCAGGGCAGACTGTTTTTTTATACCCTTTTTCAATGATATTAACTCCATGGTTCAGCGATAACAGATATGGAAACTGTGAAATTAAAATAATTTGCAAAATTTCGGAAAATGATGTCCGATTTTGTATCTGCCAGTACAGAGTATATGAAGAGATAAATATTCAAAACACAGGAGGTACTGATTATGCAGAACAAATTATTTTTAAAGGCAGCCGATATATGTGAACTTCTGGAGGTAAAACAGACATCGGCTTATGAGATCATTGGAAATCTGAACAAGGAGCTGGAAGAACAGGGATATTTGACGCTTAGAGGAAAAGTTCCGACAAAGTATTTTGTGAAGCGTTTCTATGGAGTAGAAGATACTTGTGAGATTCCTCAGGAAGAAGGAAAGGAATGGTTTCATGCGTAAAAGAAAAATGTATTTATCAGTGGAAGACATTGCCGAACTCTTTGAGTTATCAGTTTCTTTTGCTTACCGGGTGGTGGAAAGAATGAACGCCGATCTGGCAAGTAAGAACTATTATGTAATTCTCGGTCAGGTACCAACCCGTTATGTAGAGGACAAGATCTATGGTCTGGAACACGTTGAGCAGTATTTGAAGGAGGATAAAGCGATATGAGTATAGTGCAGGAAAAAATGTATATGGA
>OLRU01000981.1_pt1 | contig 27266 bp, 27 predicted proteins | sample 1672961 | NCBI WGS metagenome assembly OLRU01 (sample SAMEA3136741, study PRJEB25190) | human gut metagenome | biome: human gut; feature: human-associated habitat; material: faeces | place: Austria | collected 2013
GGGAGGGATTCCGCCGTAGTCGGCATTGTAGGAAAATCCAAAAGTTTAGATTTTCTCAAAATGCTTATCTTTTGGTCTTTGGTTCGGAATAGTGTAGTGCTGGCGGTCTATCTATTGTTTTCGGTTGCTTGCTTCTTTACCGTACATGAGCATTTCAGCAGGACATTCAGCTGCTGAAAACCCTCACAGACAAACCCTTCTGCGTCAACCTCTCCCTCCTGCCGGATACCAAGCCCGACGGCCCCATCAAGGGCTTTCTCCAGGCCATCACAGAGGAAAAGGTCCGCATTGTGGAGACCGCCGGCAGTTCCCCCAAGCCGTTTATGGACACCTTGAAGGGGGCCGGCTGCCTGGTCATGCACAAGATTCCCGACTCCCGTTTCGCCCACACCGCCCAGGAGGTGGGCTGCGACGCGGTGTGTATCGTGGGGTATGAGGGGGGCGGCCACCCGGGCATGGCCGGGGTGGGCTCCCTGGTCCAGTGGCCCCTGACCACCGAGCGATGCACCCTCCCCGTGGTGGGGGCCGGCGGCGTCTGCGACGGCCGGACCCTGTACGCCGCCCTGGCTGCCGGCCTGGACGGGGTTATGGTCGGCACTCGGTTCCTCATGGCCCAGGAGACAGACATCGGGCCCCGACTGCGCCAAACGGTCATCGACGCCAGGGAGACCGACACCGTCCTCACCCAGACCAGCATCCGCAACGCCCTGCGCTCCCTGAAAACCCAGGGGGCCCTGGACATCATCGCCTTTGAACAGCACCACCCCACCTTTGACGAACTCTACCCTCTGATCCGGGGCACCGTGACCAAAGCCGCCTACGAGCAGGACGAGCCCCAGGCCGCCCAGATCGCCATAGGCCAGGTTCTGGGCCGCATCCACGACGTGAAACCCGCCGCCCAGATCATCCGGGAGATGGTGGAGGAACTTTATGACATGCATCAGCGGGTCTCCGCCATGCTGTGACATCAACCCCAAGGAGGTACGGGCCATGTTGATCTATCTGCAAGTCATCGACGCCCCAGAGGACCGGGACCAATTCATCACCCTGTATGAGACCTACCGGGGTCTGATGTTCTACGTGGCCAACCAGATTCTCCAGAACGAGCAGGATGCCGAGGACGCGGTCCACGACGCGTTTTTGTCCGTGGCGGAACATATCAAAAAATTTTCTCGTCTGGAGCGTCACAAAACCAAGGCTTTCCTCGTTACTATAGTTGAGAACAAAGCTATCGACCTATACCGCAAGAAAACCCATCGCAAGGAAGAAATTCTCTGGGAGGAGACCACGGGCCTCGCCCCCGCCTACGAACCGGAGGACGGGCTGACCCGGTGCATTTTGAAGCTGCCCGCCCGGTACCGGGAATTTCTCCGTTTGAAACACGAGCTGGGCTACTCCACCAAGGAGGTGGCTGAACTCATGGGCATCTCCTGGCCCGCCGCCCGCAAGCTGGAGCAGCGGGCCAGGGACCGCCTGGAAGAACTGTGCCGAGAGGAGGGAATTTTATGATTTCAGAGGACCGTCTGCGCCAGGCCGTCCGGGACGCCGGCGCTCTGCTGGACCAGAGCCTCCCCGACCCGGACCAATGTCATCACACCTTCTCCCCCGCCTTTCTGAACAGAATGGAGGCCCTCCTGCGCAGACGAAAACGCGCGCCGGTGTACCGGGTCCTCAAGGGCGTGGCCTGCTTCTTCCTGCTGGGGGGAACGATTTTCCTGTCCACCAATGCCCAGGCACGGGAGGCATTCTTTGGGTGGTTATCTGAACAAATTGGAGGCACCGTCGATTATCGATTCCACAACGATGTCTCGGAGGCAACACACCGTTATCGGCTTTCTGAAATTCCGTCTGGATACTGGGAAACAGACCGTTATGAAGCTGAAACCACAGGAGATGAACTCTATGAAAACGAGGCCGGAGAATATTTAAGTTTTTCCTATCAGTATGTAACAGAAGACACTGAATCTATGCTCTCCCTTTTCTTCGTAGATGAGATGGAGCAAAAGACAGTTTCAATCAACGGAACCCCCGCAGATTATTATTTTGATAATACAGGAACCCACTCCAACACACTGGTCTGGACGGACCCTGAAACAAAAGCCTTGCTCACTTTGTCCGCCTACTTAGAAGAAGATACTTTGATATATATGGCAGAAAACGTCATTCGAGAAGAAAAATAATATTTTCTGAAAAATTTTCAAATTTAGTGTCACAAATCACCTCCCTCATTCGTTACAGTAGCTGAACACGAAATGAAGGGAGGTGATTTGTATGAGAAAACAACTGCTGGCACTGTCTCTGATCCTGGTGATGCTCTTGGGCATCACCGCCCAGGCCTCCGGCCCTGCGATGCTCCCCGCCGCACAGCCGTCTCTCTCTTTTAGTGGGACCACCGCATCTTGCCGGATTATCGTCCGCGGAGACAGAAGTTCGGATACTCTCTCGGCAACCGCCAAGCTTTGGACCGGAAAAACTTGCCTAAAAACTTGGACAATCAAGGGAACCGGGAAAATCCAAACAACCAAAACCGCCACCGTCTCCAAAGGCAAGACCTACAAGCTGACCGTGGACTACACTGTCAACGGCGTCAAGCAGCCCCAGAAGTCTGTGACAAGAACCTGTTCGTAACCACCCAGAGAATAGTTATATTCTCGCCAGTTGTCGTAAAGCCCCATGGAATGGATTACAAATTAAAAGGAGGAATTTTTTATGAAAAGAAAACTTTTATCCGTAATATTGTCGTTTCTTTTTGTTTTCTCTATGGCGATATCAGTATCCGCCTCTGCAGATGGAATTGAAGACGGTTCTACAACGATAAGCCCAAGGGCACATGATGTCGAAGCCAAGCGAGAACTCGTCAACACACAAACGTTAGTCAAACACCCCATTGGTTACGCTAAGGGACAACCTTCTAATGGCACAGTATTTCCTTCTTATGGCGGCGGATTTTATTGGGTCGATGGAGGTTTTGGTAATTCTGTGACCCTTAACTTGAATTTAGGTTGGGGACCCATTTCTACAAGTGTCTCTGTCGGCTCCACAGGGGGTACAGCCGGTTACTTTGTCAGCGCTCCCGTGAATAAGCCTTGCAAACTTTTCGTTTATAGGGATCTTACCTGCAAAAGATATGCCAACTATGAACGCTTGATTGGAACCTCTAAATGGTGGTTTAAAGGTTATAATACCGTTGTAACACCAACTCGGAATTACTTTGAGGTTAGACTTGTATGAACAGTAAGAAGCATCGCATCCTCACCTCGTTATGCCTTTTGACAATGCTGGCTCTTCTGGTCGGCTGTACCAACAACTCCTCTTCTACCCCAGAAACCATTTGTGGAACCTATACCTCTGGCGAAGCAGAATTTCAAAAGATTTTAGCAGTAGACCAAAATAATCAGGTTTACTACGCGGACCAAAAAAATGACTGCTTTATACTCGGTGAGGTGCGACAGCAAAAGGGAGATTCGTATTTAATCTCCTGTCAGAGTTCCAACTATGGAGATCGTATCCCCGACCAGGAATTCACCTATGACGGCAAGGGCTTTGCCATCACCATCCAGGGAGAACGGTTCGAGTTTGAGAAAATCGATGATATACCATCCGTCATCGGGGATGTCGCACGCTACTCTTAACACAGTGGAACCGCAACATCCTGAAAACAGAAACACCGCCCCTTTTTCAAGAGACGTCCTCCGGCGCAGCGGCCTGAGAGGACGTCTCTTTCTGCCTCCATCGCGCCGTGCAAAATTTTCCACAAATTTTTCCATCTTGTGTCACAAATCGCCCCTCTCAATCGTTTTATAGTTGAACACACCAGAAAGGACGGTGCTTTTTATGACAAACCAATAGCCGAAAAACAAATGCAGTGATCAGAAATGACCGTTCAGGAGCTGACGGAATCTTCTCATGAAAACAAACAGGAGGTCGTTTCTTATGAAAAAACACCACACCATCTCCCTCATTCTGCTGGCCCTGCTACTGGCTGTCGGTTTCACCATCCTGACCCATAACTTCCCCTTTCCTGGGAAGACCTCTGACGACTTTTCGCTCATAACCGGGTCCTCCCAGACCTATACCCCCGAAGAGATACAGGATGCGGCAGACGCGGTCCTGCACTACTTCAAAGGCTTTTCCGGGGCCACCATGACAAAGTTGCAGTATGTTGCCTCTTCCAGCGAAGAGGACAACTGGGCGGAGAAAGACGGCATGGAGCAAGGCATCCATTTTGTCTCAGACTTCACCACCGGCGATCTCCCCAACAAGAGCAGCCTGAATCCCAACAGCACCTATCAGGGGTGGAACTGGTATGTTGCCCGGTCAGACGACGGACATTGGAAGGTTGTAAACCACGGACAGGGGTAACTTTCCCCTTTTTCTGGAGACGTCCTCCGGCGCAGCGGCCTGAGAGGACGTCTCTTTCTGCCTCCATTGCGCCGTGCAAAATTTTCCACAAATTTTCTCATCTTGTGTCACAAATCGCCCCTCTCAATCGTTTTATAGTTGAACACACCAGAAAGGACGGTGCTTTTTATGACAAACCAATAGCCGAAAAACAAATGCAGTGATCAGAAATGACCGTTCAGGAGCTGACGGAATCTTCTCATGAAAACAAAACATATAAGGGTTTGTATTGGCATCTTTTCTGTTGTCATCCTCGTTTTTTTGATCTTTTTGTTGGTCAAGAATGGCCCCTTGAATACAGTACCAACCTCAAAACTACGATTTGAGAATGGAAATACAGTGACCTTGGACTATGCTATTTCAACGGAAGCCGGTTGTTTTTATTCTGTGTCTGTTCCAGACACCATAAATAGCGCGTATGCCGCTTCACAAAACAGGAGCAGCAACAGCCCCGGTACACTGTCCCACCATCCAGATCATTTGATCCGGAAATTTAGAGCCAATCCATCCTCCACCACTTATGTATATCGTACCGATTTGCCGGATAACAGCTCCCCTTTCTTGTATGTATCACTTGATGTGCCACAAGAAAATCCCAGCCATCCTGCCTCAAGTTTCCTCATGCGCCGCGTAAAAGAGGATGCTTTGCTGCGAAACCAGACACCTATACCCGAGGTAACTCCATGGGGGATTGTCTGTCCGGCTGAGAAATACAAGTCGGTTTCAGACCTTCCCACCATTACGATTGCGTATCATAGCGGTGAAGAAATTTTGCTCAACAATTTATTAGAGGATACGGAACCCTATTTCATGGATCATCAAGGCGTCCGCTATTTTCCATTTGAACATGATATTTCTGTAAAAGAAATATCGTCCATCAAAGTGGACTCCGATACACCATGATTTCTCTCTCAAGGAAAGGAAACCAGTTCTCTTCCTTGCATCAGGTCTTCGCGCTATCATCCATGTGCTCCCGTCCCCGGGTTCGTATCTGGGGACGGGAGTAATTAAAATAACCTTAGCATTCGATAAAAGTGGGGTGCTTCCTGTCATATTTTCCCCTCCTCATTCGTTTTATCAGTAGAACACCAACAAAACAAACAGGAGGTCGTTTCTTATGAAAAAACACCACACCGTCTCCCTCACTCTGCTGGCCTTGGTGTTGTCTGTCGGTCTGTTTAGCCTGTACCGAAATATTGGGGGTGGGCAGCTGGCAGAGGACTTCCAATTCGTCACAGAGCCCTCCCAGACCTATACCCCCCAGGAGATTTCAGACGCGGCAGACGCGGTCGTCCGAAGCTTCAAAGACTTCCGCGGCGCCACCATGACCACACTTCGGTATGTAGATGGTGCTTCTTCCAGCGAAAAGGACAACTGGGCCGAACGATATGACAAGGATCAGGGCCTCTATTTCACCTGTGACTTCGTCACCGATGACACCGCCGAGCAAAGTCACCTGAACGCAAACAGCAACTACCAAGACTGGTCTTGGCGTGTGGCCCGGTCAAATGGCGGGCATTGGACGATCGTGAGTAGTGGGCAGGGATAACCTTTCCCCTTTTCAAGAGACGTCCTCCATCGCGCCGTGCAAAATTTTCCACAAATTTTCCCATCTTGTGTCACAAATCGCTCCTCTCAATCGTTTTATAGTTGAACCCATCAGAAAGGACGGTGCTTTTTATGCCAAACCGATGGACGAAAAAACTTCCCCTCCTGGCCCTCTCCGCGGCACTTCTTCTCACATGCTGTGCCTGTGCGGCCCAAGCGGAGGAGGAGAAGGGGGAGACCGCTGCGAAAACCGCGGGGACGGAGGCCTATTCCCTGACCCTGCCCGCCACGATCACCGCCAAAGAGCAGGAAAACAACACCCTTACGCTGTTCCTGGACGGCACGGAGGTGGGCGGTGTGGCCGTCATTGCCTATGAAAACGCAGCGGCGCTGGACCTGGATTCTCTCGGTGACGGGCACGCGGAAAAGGAACTGAACCAGATTTTACAGCTGGTCGCTCCGGAGGGACACGTGGACCACATGTTTGAGTCCTATGGGGAGGATGGATATCTCAGCCTTTCTCTCGTTCCTTGGCCGGACAGAGACGAGCCGGAAACCATCCACTACCTCTTCCCCAAGGGCGATGCGTTCTATGACCTCTTTTTCCAGGCAGACGCAATCCCTGACACGGAAGAACAGCTTTTGCTGGACAGCTTTACCCTGACCGCCTAATTTTCTCCCGCTTTTTCAGCCTCCCTTCCGCGCCGCCTTGCGGAAGGGAGGCTGGCCGTTCTCCCGCAACGGTCCCCAGCGGTGCCCAAAAATCGAAAAAACTTCCACAAATTTTCTCACTTTGTGTCTTATTTCCCCTCCCTCATTCGTCTTATTGGTAGAGCACCCCTCAAATGCCCCCTGTGAAACGGTGCTGAACCGTGCCCAACCGTCACCAGCAAAGAGGGCAGGCCCCCGGCAATCCACTCTCTTTGCGCTCTATAACACACATATCATGATCATTTCCATTTTTAACACAACTGAACAGAGAAAAGGGGGGTACACCCCCTCCCCTTGGACGTCCCCTGCGCCCCCCTCTCAAACCACCTCTGCCCTGGGCAAAACAGGCGGCAGGCCCCGAGGGACAGCCCGGCTGCTGGAAATTGACTTTCTCCGGCTCGTCTCCATGCTGGCCGTCATCAGCATCCACGTCAGCAGCACCTACCTCTCCTATGAGACCGGCCACCTCTTCCTGGGGATGAATCTGGCCTTTCTCCTCAACCAAGCCGCCCGGTTCAGCGTTCCCCTCTTTCTCCTTCTCTCCGGCTTCTCTCTGGAGCAAACGGGCAGACAGGTCCCCTACCTGACCTTCCTGCGGACCCGCAGCGCCCGTGTGCTGCCCCCTTACCTTGGGTGGGTCTTGCTCTATGCCCTCGCCAACACAGGCTTTGACCTGCACACTTGGGGCGGCCAGCTGGGAAACCCTCCCTGGCTGCTGCGGGAACTGCTCACCGGCCAGGGGGCGCCCCATCTCTATTTCATCCCCATCCTCTTCCAATGCTATCTCCTCTACCCCCTGCTGCGGCGGTGGGTGAACCGGGCGCCGGTCCAAAGTGCCGCCTGGGCCCTGATGGTCACCTTCCTGCTGCAAGGGGGATATCTCCTTCATGATCTGGAGCTGCTCCCATTCTCCCTTCCGGCCCACCTGTGGATGCTCTTTCCCACTTGGAGCTTTTACTTTGTCGCCGGCATGTGCTTACAGCGGTTGGATCGCTCCCATCTGCGGGTTCAGTGCAAAAAAGCGGCCCTTCCCCTTCTGCTTATTTCCGCTGTGTTTGCCTGTCTGTACTGCGCCTTGTCCCATCGGCTCAGCATCCTCCACGCCATTCGTCCCGCTCTGCTGGCAGCCACCCTACTGGCCTTTTTCTGCGGCATAGGGGTGTGGGAGTGGCTCAGGGCATGCCCGGGAGCAGGACGGGTCGTCTCGTTCTTTTCCCGGCACGCCATGGGGATCTACTATAACCATGTGTTGGTGATCTATTATCTACGCCAGTTCCCCCGGTTCCATCTGGGCATGTCCGGGATGCTGCTGTTGTTCGCAGCCACCCTGTGCCTTTCCACAGGGATCGCAGTCCTCCTCAGCCTCGTTTGGCATGGGGTTCGGCACATCACGGCAAACGTGCGTCCGCATGACCGAAACTCCCATCAGCCATGAATCCAGGCAGATATCTCCCTGGTCTGCCACAACGCCGCGAGGGAACATCAGCGTCTTGGAAAGGAGCTATATTTATGAAAAAAGAACTGACCGCCCTAAAGCCCCTCTTCATCCTCCTGCCCCTTTTGGTGCTGGGCTTCCTTCTCTTCTGGACCCTGTTCGGGGGAACACTGTCGAAGGATTTTCAGTTCAAATCCGCTCCCTCTGAACAGTTCACCCAGGAGGAAATTCAGGACGCGGCGGATGTTGTGCTCCGCCGTTTCAAGTACGGTTTTTCCGGCTGCACGATGACAAAATTACAGTATGTTGATGCTTATGCCTCTTCAGATACCTGGAACTGGGCAGCAGAATACAATGCTGACGAGGGAGTTGTTTTTCATTCAACTTTTACCACAGATGATTTCTTTGCCCCCAAAAATGGCTTTAACCCTAATGATACTTATGATTACCAATGGTACGTTGCTCGCTCTAATGGAGGACACTGGAAAATTGTCAATTTGGGACAAGGATAACCCTCTTGTTTCAACGAACCCCCTTCCGCGCAGCTGTGCGGAAGGGGGTTCCCTTTTCTTTGCTTCCCCTTTTTTTGAACATTTTTTCCTCCCGCCGCTATCCTTTTGCCTTTCCCCCGCGTTATACTATGCAGAAAGCGCTTTCTACTTTGACCAGAAAGGAGGGACTCCCATGGACGCAGATTTCCGGCTGCTTTCCCAGATGAAACGGGGGGAGGAAGAGGCCATCGAATGCTTTGTTCGGAAATACTACCCCAGCATCCTGCAATACTGCCACTACCACCTCCAGGAAATCCACGACGCGGAGGACCTCACCCAAGAGACCTTTGCCCGGTTCTTCGCCTCCCTGGACCGATACAAGCACTACGGCAAAGCGGCCAACTATCTCTATGTCATTGCCGGGAACCTGTGCCGGGACCATTACCGTCGGCAGTCGGAACTCCCCCTTGCCGACCTGCCCGAACCGGCGGACCGCCCGCTGGACACCCTGGACACCCGCCTGGACCTGCAGGACGCCTTTCGCGTCCTGCCGCCGGAGATTCAGCCCGCCGCGGTGCTCTTTTTCCTCCAGGAACGCAAGCAGCGGGAAATCGCCAAAATTCTGGGCATCGGTCTCCCCTTGGTCAAGTACCGTATCCGCAAAGCCAGAGAGCTCCTGGCGCAGTTTCTCAGAAAGGAGGCGCCTTGATGAAACGTCCCCCCTTTGACACCCTTCCCACACCACAGCCCCGGGAGGAGGCCGTTCAGGCCACCGTTCGGGCCGCCACCCAGGCCTTCCGCCAGCGGGAGGCCTCCCGCCCCCTGTCCCAGCTGGAATTTCTCCGCCAGCAGGCCCAGTTCCTCCACAAGCGTTGGTGGCTGCTCCAGGGGGCGGTGCTGGTCCTGCTCTGGTGGCTGCTCCAGTCCGCCGGCACCGCCTATGAGGTCCAGCGGGCCATGGGCACCCTGGCTCCCCTGTTTGTGGTGCTGGTCCTGCCCGAGCTGTGGAAAAACCGGTCCAGCGGCGCCTTGGAAATCGAGTGCACCGCTTACTACTCCCTGCGGCAAATTTACGCCGCCCGGATGGTTCTGTTTGGTCTGGTGGACCTGGCTCTGCTCACCCTGTTCTTCTCCGCCGCCCTGCTGGCCGGGCAGGCCACCCTGCGGGACCTCATCATCAATTTTCTGCTCCCGTTCCTGGTCACCGGCTGTATCTGTCTTCGCACCCTGTCCCACCGGCGGGATACCGTCTGCTACGCGGCGCTGCCCCTCTGCCTGGCCTGGACCGCGGTGTGGGTGCTGCTCATCCTCAGTGACCAGGTCTACCGGATGATCTCCCTGCCCATGTGGCTGGGGATGCTTCTGCTGGCCACCGTCTACTTTCTCTACGCCATCCGCAAGCTGCAAAACACCTGTGAAACAATTTGGGAGGTATCCCCTGTATGGCATTGATCCTTGACGGTCTCACAAAGACCTTTTCATCCTTTCCCGCCGTAAACAACCTGTCCTACACCATGGACACCGGTGTCTACGGCCTGCTGGGCGTCAACGGCGCCGGCAAAACCACCCTCATGCGGATGCTCTGCACCCTCCTCACCCCCACCTCGGGGACCATCACCTGGGACGGGCAGGACATCTTCTCCCTGGGCAGCGCCTATCGAAATCTGCTGGGGTATCTGCCCCAGGACTTTGGCTACTACCCCGACTTCTCTGTCCAGGACTATCTGCTCTATATCGCCTCCATCAAGGGCCTGCGCCCGGCCACCGCCCGGCAGAGGATGCAAAACCTGCTGGAGCAGGTGGGGCTCACCCAGGTCCGGCGGCAGAAAATGAAAAAGCTCTCCGGCGGCATGAAGCGCCGGGCGGGCATCGCCCAGGCCATGCTCAACGACCCCAAAATTCTCATCCTGGACGAGCCCACCGCCGGTCTGGACCCCAAGGAGCGCATCCGCTTCCGCAACCTCATCAGCGAGCTGGCGGAAAACCGCCTGGTCCTGCTGTCCACCCACATCGTCTCCGATGTGGAGTACATCGCCGACCAAATCCTCCTGATGAAGGACGGCTCCCTGGTTCACCACGGCACCAGCCAGCAGCTGCTGGCCGCGGCCCCCACCCAGGTGTGGACCTGCACCGTCCCCCGGGCCCAGGCGGACCAGCTTCTCCACCAGTATCCCGTGGTCAACCTCAAAACCCTCCCCCAGGGGGTCCAGCTGCGGGTGCTCTCCCAGACGCCCCCCACGCCGGAGGCCCACCCGGCGGAGATGACCTTGGAGGACCTCTTCCTCCACTACTTTGGAGAAACGGCAGGTGAAACCGATGCTGCGCTATGAACTCTGTAAACTCTTTGCCCGCCCCAGCGGCAAGGCGGCCCTTCTGCTTCTGGCAGTGCTGGTGGCCGTGTCCACCTTTTTCGCCTGCCATGTCCGCTACACCGACGAGGAAGGACAGACCCAGTACGGCCTGTCCGCCGTGCGCCAGCTCCGGGCTGACCAAAAAGCTTGGGCCGGTCCTTTGGATGAGGCCCAGCTCCGCCGGGCCATCCAGGCCAACTTGGATGTGCGGACCTCCCCCGACGCCCAGTCCGAGGACGTCGTCCGGCAGGACATGGCCTTTCACCGGCAGCAGGCCTTTGAGGCAATTCGGGACCTGCTGAACAGCGCCTATTCCGAGGATTTCCAGGCCTTCGACTACTTCACCGCCGACACCCTCACCCCGGAGGATGCCCCTGACTTTTACGCCAACCGGGTCCGTCTGCTCCAGCAGTGGCTGGAGGACAACGCCTTCGCCTTCTCCCAGGCCGAGCAGAACTACCTGGTCCAGCAGTACCAGGCGCTGGAGACCCCCATGTACGTGGACTACACCACAGGCTGGCAGCAGTTTTATGAGTTTTCCCCCACAGTCATTATCATTCTGTGCCTCTTCGCCTGCTTTCTGGTCTCGGGCATCTTTTCCCAGGAGGGCCAGTGGAAAACCGACGCCATCTTCTTCACCACTTTCCACGGCCGGGGCAGAGGGGTTTCTGCCAAGGTGGGCGCCGGTCTTCTCCTGCTCACCGTGCTCTATTGGGTGCCCTTCCTCCTCTTCGGGGGAATCACCCTGGCCTTCCTGGGGGCCGACGGGGCGGGCTGCCCGGTGCAGCTGTACGCCTGGAAATCCCTGTACAACCTCACCCTGGGCCAGGGGGCTCTTCTCATTGCCCTGGGTGGATATCTCGGCACCCTGTTTCTGGGCCTGCTGTCCATGTGGGTCTCCGCCAAGAGCGGCTCCACGGTGCTGGCCGCCGTGCTGCCCTTCGCAGTGATCTTCCTGCCCGCCCTGATGCTGGGGGATATCAACACCTTACTCAGCAACATTTTGGGGCTGCTGCCCGATAAGCTGCTGCAGATCAACCGGGACCTGGCGTATTTCGACCTCTACCAACTGGGGGACTCTGTCATGGGGGCCATTCCCATTCTGCTGGTCCTTTATACCGTGCTGACCCTTCTCTTTATCCCCCTCCTCTACAAAACCTATCAACACAAACAGCTCAAATAACCAAGGAGATTTCCCCCATGAAAACACAGATCACACGGGCCCCCTCCCGCCGCCGTCGCCGCCGCCAGCGGCGCTGGCCCCTCTTTCTTCTGCTTGCCGCCGCTCTGGTCATCGCCGTGGGCTTTTCCCATCTGGGCTCTGGTCAGATGCGCCACCTGAAGTCCGTCTCCCTTCCCGACTGGGTGGATGTCCAGATCATCCCCGTCAACGGCGCCGCCCGCCGGGGAGAGCCCATGAAGAAGGTCACAGACATCGCCATCCACTACGTGGGCAACCCCGGCACCACCGCCCAGGCCAACCGGAACTACTTCGCCCAGCCGGACACCCAGGTAAGCGCCCACTTCCTGGTGGGGCTGGACGGGGAGGTGATCCAGTGCATCCCCCTGGAGGAGAAGTCCTCCGCCACCAACGAGCGCAACCGGGACACCATCTCCATCGAAGTCTGCCACCCCGACGCCTCGGGCCAGTTTACCCAGGCCAGTTACGATACCCTGGTCCGTCTCACCGCCTGGCTCTGTGACACCGCAGGGATCGGCCGGGATCGGGTGATCCGTCACTATGATGTGACCGGCAAGGCCTGTCCCCTGTTCTTTGTGGAGCACCCCGACACCTGGACGCAATTTTTAGCCGATGTTGCGGCCGCGTGATTCCTTCTCCAGCGCCCCTGCATCCAGGGGCGCTGTTTTTCCCTCTGCCCCCTCTTACTTCTTACAATTTTGTTAGAACTTTGTAAGAAAACCCCATACAAACGCCCGTCCCTTTCTGCTACCATGCTCTCCAGGAGGTGATTTTATGCTGTGCAAGCTGATCCTGCGGAACGTACACCGGTCCGCCCGGGATTACGGCATCTATCTGGTCACACTGATTCTGTCCGTGGGCATGTTCTACGGCTTTCTCTCCCTGTCCAGCTCCCACTACCAGGCCGCCCTCCCCCGCTCGATCCATCTGGAGCTTCTGGAGCGCGGGATGCAGGTGGCCATCCCCGTGCTCGGCCTACTGCTGCTGTTCCTCCTGAGCTATGTCAACGCCCACCTTCTTCGCGCCAAGCAGAAGTCCTTCGCCGTGCAGACCATTCTGGGCATGGAGCGGCGGACTGTGGCCCTCCTGTTTTTCGGGGAAACCTTGCTCCTCGGTTCTCTGGCCATCCTGGCGGGGATCGCCCTGGGGGCCTTTCTCTCCCAACTGGCCAGTTTCGCGGTTTTTCGGGCCTTTGGAGAATCCTACCGGCTCCAGCCCGGCCTTTTTCCAGATACCCTTGCCCAGACTCTCCTGTTCTTTGGCGGGATCTTTTTGGTGGTGGGCCTGCGCAACCTGGTTCTGGTGCGGCGGCTTCCCGTGCTGTCCATGCTGCAGGCTGACCGGAAGACAGAGTCCTTCCCCCTCCGCACCCAGATGCGGGGATGGATTCCCGCTGTTCTCCTGGTCTCCACCGCCGCCGGAGGACTGATTCTCTCCCTTCTGAGCCGCCTGTCCTTTCCCCTGCCCTGGCTGCTGGCCCTGCTGTTGGTCCTGGGCGCCGCCCTGTGGAACCTGGTTACAGGGATTTGGTTTCTTCGGGCCTGCCGCAACGGAGGCGGAGAGCGCCCGTTGTTCCTGCTCTCCCTGGGCGCGCTGCTGGCAGGGGGCGGCCTACTGGCTCTGTACCCACTGATGAAATCTTTGGTACGCCAAGGCGCACTCCAAGCCTATCTCACCATGCCCCCTCTGCTGGCCCTGCTGCTGGTGGTGTTCGCCTTGGTGGGGCTGTTCAGCACCCTCTCCTGGAGCCTATCCCGGTCCCTGCGCCCACCCAAGCCCCGGTATTACCGCAACCTCTTTCTCCTGGGGCAGCTGAAAAGCCGTCTGGGCAGCGGGGCCAAAACCATGGGCGTGATTACCGTGGTGCTCACCGCCGCCCTGGTCTGCTTTACCCTCCTCCCCCTGCTGGCGGTCCGGATTCAAGGGTACCAGCAGGTCCTGTCGGTCTACGAGGTCCAAGTGGGCACCATATACACCGCCCAGGAGGACGCCCTGCCCACCGGCCCGCTGGATGACCAGTTTCTCACCGACACCCTCAACCAGGGGGGCTACCCCGTCACCGGCACCGCCAGCGGCGCCCTCTACCTTCTGCGCCGGGAGGACCTGAAGTGCAAGGACCGGGACCTGCCTCTGCTGGCGGTCTCCCTCTCCTCCTACAACCAGCTACGCGCCCTTTCGGGCCTGCCGCCCCTTTCCCTGGCCGCAGATCAATACGGCGTGGCCTGGAGCAACACCACCCCCGCCTCCACCATCGACGGGTTTCAGCAGACAGCCCCCGTCCTGACCGCCGGCGGCTCCCGCCTGCACAAAGCGCCGGCACTGGACTGCCAGGACTCCGTGGGAATCTCCCTGTTCACCAGCCAGACAGAGGCCGTCTATATTTTGCCCGACGCCGCCTGCCAGGGACTGACCATGGCCACCACCTTCTACGCCGCCAACACGGCACAGCCTCTCTCCTACTCCTTCGCCCAGTCCTTTGACCAGATCGCCGCCGCCCACCAGCAGAGCTTAGGCCGCTTCGCCCCGGAAAACCTCTACGTCCGTCTGCACACCCTGCAGGCCAACGAAGGCGTCTCCAACCTGCTCCTGCTGTCCCTGGTCGGCACATACGCCGGGGGCATCCTGATGATCAGCTGCCTCACCCTGCTGGCTGTCCAGCAGCTCACCGATGCCCGCCAGCAGCGGCGGCGCTTTCAAACTGCCATCCACCTGGGTATGGCGGCAGAGGACCGGGACCAGGTGATCCGGCGGCAGATGCTCTTCTGGTTCGGCCTGCCTGTGGCCGCCGCTGTGCTGTGCAGCCTGGGCATCTTGGTTTTTTTCATCGGGATCAACTACGAGGATTTTACCGCTTACCTGCCCCTGTCCCGCATGTTCCTTCTCTCCGCGCTGACCTATGGCAGCTTTCTTCTTCTGCTGCTCTGCTACTTTACCGCCACATATCATCTGTTCCGGCGGGCCATGGCCGCCCCATGATTTCTATCCCCCCCCATGGCTGTCTTACCAACCGTTGAATAAAGATGTTTAAGCGTAATAAAAGCAGTGGGTAAGGCAATAGACCAAGTATAGCCCTAAGTAGTAGACATTTGGGGCCATGTTTTGGTCAACGAGTCAAGAACACCGGCAGAGCCGGTGGCTTACACCAGCCGCCCTATAAGGGCCTAATACAGTTGCGTCATAAGACGCATGAATGGTTTGCCAACTGCAAATTTGTTACGGGCTGCTCCCTTCCGGGGGCAGTTCTTTATTTGCCTTGTATTGGGATATTACAGCCACAATGATAAATGGTCAAAACACATAAGTGCTTCTAATCATTCCTTTGCGCCTGTCTGCGCTTTGCAAAGGAGGCGAAGAACATGGAACCTAATCGCGTGGAATTTCAAAAGCAATGAAGTATAAAATAAGGGAATTTGTCTTTTGCGTTAGATTCCTTTGTATTGTATGATAATGTCTCCATACCAGAAAGGAGGCATCACAAATGTGTGACTTACAACAGTGGATTTCTCAGTATTTACTGGACTGTCAGTATCAAAAAGGGCTTGACCCAAAGACGATAAAAGCCTATCGAATCGACTTGGCTCAATTTTTAGAACTTGCAGGCCAAAAGAACTTTAAGTTCACACGAAACGAGATTATGGCATATATCTCCAGGTTACACCAGCAATATAAGCCGAAAACAATCCGACGCAAAATTGCCAGTATCAAAGCGTTTTTTGGCTACTTGGAGTATGAAGGGCTGGTACAGGAAAATCCGTTTTCAAAACTTCGGATCAAATTAGCTATCCCGGTGATCCTGCCAAGGACAATTCCGCTTTCGGTGATCTCATCCATTTTGGCATCCGCCTATCAGCAAAAGGAAACCGCAAGGTCACAAATACAACGGGATGGAACCTTGCGGGATATCGCTGTACTGGAACTCCTATTTGCAACTGGAGTCAGAGTATCAGAGTTGTGCACACTTGGGTACGATGATGTTCGTTTAGAAGAAGGGGAAATTAAAATCTACGGCAAGGGTGCCAAGGAGCGTTTTGTGCAAATCGCAAATCCAAATGTTTTGGGTGCACTCCACTGTTATCAAGAGGCGTACAAAGATGTCATAACGCAGAGTGGTGCTTTTTTTGTAAATAGACTGCACAAACCCTTATCCGATCAATCCGTTCGAAGCATCGTTAATAAGTACTGCAGACTGGCGGGCGTGGAGAGCCATATCACGCCGCACATGTTTCGGCATTCCTTCGCTACACTTTTACTGGAAGAAGGCGTAGATATTCGATATATTCAACGGTTGCTCGGGCATAGCTCCATTTTGACGACACAAATCTACACCCATGTGGCTGGTAAAAAACAGCGGGATATTCTATTAGAAAAACACCCCAGAAATAAAATACATTTTGCGTGACAAAGACGGGTATGCCATCGGTTTGGCATACCCGTCTTTGTTGTAGGAGTGAGGATAATCTCTTATTATCAATCGTTTAATCAGTTTCTGAAGCCAGCATAAGACATGAACGGGAAGTCATCCCCATTATGAATCGTTCTTGTGCGGCGGCAGGTAGGGAGGGATGATCTATGCGTATTGGTCTTGTTTTTGATATCAGAGAAGATTATGGGCTTGAAGCAAGTGATGTGACCTTCTGTGATTTTAACTATCTGAGCGATATGCAGTATCTCCAAAACACGCTTGAGCAGTCCGGTCATTATGTCTTGCCCGTTGGGGCGCCCCACAGCTTTGCCCGCATGCTTCGCGAGGATAAACTAAAAGATATTGATATCATCATGAATTTTGGCGAGGGCTTTCTGTCCAGAAATCGGGAGGGGATCGTGCCGGCGCTTTGCGAGATCTTTCATCTTCCCTATACAGGGAGTGACGCCTTTGCCATGGTCCTCACTTTGGACAAGCATATAACCATGCTCTATGCAGAAAGCTTGGGAATACATACGCCGAAGGGGTTCCTTTATCAGCCGCAGTTTCACACGCTGGACGAACTGGAGACTCTCTCCGCCCAGGCCGGGATCACATATCCTTTGGTGGTGAAGCCTAACCGGGAAGGCACTAGCATGGGTCTGTCGCTGGTAAAAAATAAAGATGAGTTCTTGGCCGCTGTTGGACGGATCGTGCGGACTTACAAGCAGGAAGTGCGCTGTGACGAATATATTGGTGGGCATGAACTGGCGGTCCCTATCCTGGGAACCGGTGCAGAGGCAGAGGTCTTGGGAATCGTAGAGTATTGCGAACAGGATGGTGGCATCATGCCGTTTTACACTGCGGAGAAAAAAGAGCACGGAAACCACCGGACCGAGTGGAGATCATTTGGGAGAGAGACAGACCAAGCGATCATCGATATGGCTCTGCGGGTCCACCGTGGATTCCAGTGCTGTGATCTCTCGCGCATTGATTTGAAACTATACAACGGTGTTCCGTATCTGCTGGAAGTGACCCCTATCCCCTCGATGAACCGGGGCGGTACATTTGAGTTTTGTGCCGCCCGGAGGGGGATGTCCTATGCCGATCTGCTGAACGCAGTTTTGGAATCCGCCCTGCGGAGATATCCTGCTACTCGGTGATTGAGAATCGAATCAGGGTGATCCCGTGCCGGAGGAGGCGCTCGTCAGCAGGTGAGGTCGCTTTTGCAAAAGCATCTACGCCATCCGGGACAGGGCGCTGAAAATAAGCGCAGATCTTTTGAATGTATTGTCCCGCAAGGGCCAGCCGACGGCGGCCAAAGCTGGGATCCTCCTGGATATATTTCAGGAAAAGCGGGTAGGCCTCCTCCAGTTCCCCTCTGTCATAAAGGAGCAGTGCCTTACCGATGAGGAGGTGGGGAAGCAAGATCGCATATTCCGCGGCATCTCCGCTGTTTGAAATCTTTTCTGCCTGCGCCAGCCGCTCCGCTGCGGCGTCGTAATGTCCGAGCTTTCTGTGGGCAGTCGCCTGATTGATTCGGATGGCGATTCTGGTAAACGCATCGTACTCTTCTCGGTAAGCCTCTTCAAAAAGGGAAAGTGCCCGTTCAAAATTGCCTCTCAGACACCAATAATCCCCCAGGCCATTGATGGGGACATAGATTGTTTCCGCTCCGAAACTGCGAAGGATCTCGGCGCTGTGCTGGTAATTGCTCCTTGCCTGCTCCAGATCTCCGTGGAGCAGAAGCTCCGCCGCAAGGTTGCACAAGGTCCTTGCCAGCTCCTTCTGATTCCCTATCCGCTCAAAATACACCCGTGCGCTCTCCATCAGGCTGATTCCATAAACACCCTTGTGCACAATCAGAGATTTTCTCAAAAGGACATAGTACTCGTCCTCTAAATGATACCGCTTGGCAATGTCCAGGGCCGCGTTAAAATGGAATTCATGCATTGGGTCGCAGAGCGTCTCTTCTATCGAGGTCAGGCAGGACAGTGTGCGGACCAGAATGGACGCGGCCTGGGGACCGGTCTCTTTTTGCAATTCGGATAAGAGCGTCCGTAGATGTTCCAGCGGCCGAGAGATCTCTCCCGATTCATACAGGACAACACAATAGCTGCATTGGGCGTCCATCCGTTCATATTTGGTGAGTTTTGCACGCTCCAAAAAAGTCTCGTATGCGGTGATCGCCTTAGAAAAATCAGAACAATAGCGGTAGCAGTCTCCCTCCAGCTGCCAGGTGCGGTTCAAATCGTTCGGTGTGCGAAGATCGGGGACAAGTTCACAAAGATCACGCATCCTGCGGAGCACCTTGACCGCGTCCCTGTATTGCATGATGGACATGAGTTCCATGCTCAGGCGCTCATACAGCTGCATGGCCTGTGCGCGGTTCATGGCCTCATCGTAGTAAAACGCGCTCTTTTTCAGACTGTTCAGACTGGCGCTGACCGCGCCCTCAGTTATCTGCCGCTGGCTGAGCTTCCAGAAATACTCGCCCAACCGGCTGTTCCAGAGGACGCTCTCTTCTTTGGATACAAGATCGCGGATGGAGAGTCTGGCGAATATGCTCTCGAATTCGTACAGATCGTCCACCTTGCGTTGGATGATCCTTGAAATGGAGAGGAGTCGTCTCAACTTGTCCTTTACCGCCCAGAAACCCAACGGGTCGGAAAGGAGCTGGGCCTCAAATTCCACGCCGATGACGCTGGAGCCGCGGAGCAATTCCTGTAGCGGGGGCTCCATCCGCGTATACTCCTCTGTCGCCGGAACAGGGCCGCAGGTGAGCAGTACCGTCCCATCTATACTGCCGCAGCAGTAGAATCCGTTTTCCTCATAAAGAAGGCCTCGGGCCTTCATGCGCTCGGTCAGGTTGATCAGCGTGGCTGGGTTTCCCATGGCGGCGTCAAGCAACAGGCCCCTCTGCCCCGGAGCCATGCGGAGCTTGCCCTGAAACAGTTCATTCTCCAAAAAGCGTTGGAGCCCCTCTCTAGACCAGGGGTGGAAGTACAGGTAGCATGTACTCTGCGGATACCGGGAGAAAAGCCCGATCAGCTGGTCGGCACTGCGGGTTTGGGTACCGGATTGGCTGCGCAAAACGCCGTCGGTGTGCAGACAGCAACAGAAACAGACGTTAAAGCTGCGGTATGGATCTAAAAGCAGGCGGAGCAGCTTGGTAGTAAACGACCATAGATCATCGTTAAAGGACTGGAGCCGGTTCAAAAAGATAATAGTACGTTTTTTTCCGCTGCACAGTTCCAAAATACTCCGAATCAATTGTTCCGGATAATTTAAGCCGTCTTTCATCTCGTGGCTGGGCAAAGCGGCATCTGGAGTGCTTTGCCGGAGGGCCTCCTCCATGGGCCAGAGGGAAAAACTGAATGCGTCTGGATGGACCGAAAGGATGGTCGCATCTGGGGCGGTCTCTTTGATGGTTTCGGCTGCGGCGGATAAAACGCTGTGTTTTCCCAGGCCCCTCTCCCCGGTCAAAATATAGACCCTTTGCCGTTCTCCTTTTCTAAGCTCCGAGAGCAAGCTTGAATAATCGTTCAGCTTCATGCCGACACTCCGAGTATCGTCTGAATTTCCCTATCCAGCCGTTCAAGCAGGCCGGCTAAAGAGGGAAACTCTATCTCCGGCGCCAGATCCAGCAGCAGCCCTCGGTTTTCCAGGCGATACTGGCACTTTAAGGCAGACCATGTGACGCAGCCCTGATAGGCGTGGTCGTCACAGGAGCGGCTTCCCGGGTGCATCCACAGACATACGCCGCTTTTCCCGAGGAGCTGTCCCACCTGGACTTGCAGCAGCACGGCAGCCCCGGATCGCAGACGTAGGAGCAGCTTATTGGACTGCCGGTCAGAGCGAAGCGTAAACTTGTATTGGGATGCGCAGCGATCCAGGATCTGAACGAGTCCATCTGCGAGCGACTCATATAAAAAGGTGCCAGAGTCATCTTTCGGCTTTTTTCCCCGTATTACTTCATATATAAAATTGGAGTACGCCTCTGGTTCAGGGAATTCCGCTGCGCTTGAGTAAACAAAATTGCGATTCAACCCCGGAAGCGTTACATCATCAAACTTGAAAATATACATGAAATTTTCCTTGAAAAGGTTCTCAGAGAGAATGATCTGCGATTCATAGCGTGTAACAGGCTTTTCAACATATGCGTTTGACAGGAACAGGATGCAGCAATTGGATTCCTGAAGATAGATCCTGTGCAATTCCTGATCCAGAATTTTTCCGACCATCTTAGCCTGTGCGTTTCGGTCATAGTATACACGCATTTTTTGGGACTGCAGCCGTGCGACGAACCGCTCCACATAAGGCCGCTGTTCACTGGCGTAAGAAACCGCAACATCATATTTTTGGCGTTCCATATTTCTCCCACTCCTGTCAGTCTGATCAGACCTTATTTTACCGCTTGTAACAAAGGATAGTAATTATTTGATGCCACAATAAGTGATAATAAGAGATTATCCTTATAATATATTAAATTTTATCATAGTAAGGCAGAAAAAGCCAGAGCTTTCCAAAAATCTTTCGTTCAAGTCAAATGGCGTTGAATGTGGGAAAGAGCCTCTGAAATATTTTGAAAGACCTCTCTTGCATTTATAAACAACAGTTTGAAAATAGTCTGCTGGAGGATAAAAAGGAGCAGCAGCGAATCCCAATATCACGCTTGCCAATTTGGTTGTTTCCTATTATTATGATATAAAATGATACTATATTATATCAGAGGTGAGCAAGATGGATGCTGAACTGTTTGCAAATATGTTGTCGGACAAAAGTATCTTAGACCTTAAAAAATTGAGATATAGGTACCCGCAAGCTGATATGAAGGAATTTGTTGCGTTACTGGGAAACGGCTTTTACAAGAAGCTGCCACTGAAGGATTTTGATGGTAGAAATTTGGTCTATCTGGAGAGTATAGCCCAGGTCCATCTTACCGCAGTTAAGGTATTGCTGACCCCTCAAAACAGCAAGCAGCTCTACGGCATGAAGGCTATGGAAGAGGAGATCCTTTCCACATTTACTATCGAACAGATTGCTACTACTCGAGACAGTGTCCATAAGATTCTGTCTGGCTATGCCCCTACGACCGAGAGCGAGAATCGCATCTACGGAATGAAAAAGGGCTTGGAGTTTATCGGAGATCCCAGGCACAAGATCAATGAGGAAAATATCCATCAGCTTTATGCGATTGCTATTGGAGCGTTTTTACCAGGAGAGAATCGCCTATTAGCCGGATACAAATATCGCCACGACAGTGTTTACATCGTGGGCAACAAAGTGAAGCATACGGGACTCCCTTGGCAAATGCTGCCAGAATACATGGGGAATCTGGTGTCGTTCATCAATGAAGCATCGACCATAAATGACCTGCTGAAAGCTGCGATCATTCATTTCTATATTGGCTACCTGCACCCTTGGTTTGATGGAAACGGAAGAATGGCACGGTTACTGCATCTGTGGTACCTGGTACAGCAACGGTATTCCTCTGCTCTGTTTGTCCCTCTTTCTGAATATGTGGGAAAAAGCCGCCGGGGTTATTACGATGCCTACACATTGGCAGAACAGAACACCCAGATCAGCGAAATTTTGGATGTGACGCCTTTCTTGGTCTATTTCATTGAAAACGTATACCATAAACTGGTCACCGCGCTGCCCGCGCCCAGTATTACGGACGCCTTTCAGCGCGCGCTGGAGCAAGGCAACGTGACGGAAAAAGAGCAGGCTCTGTGGCATTTTGTCCTTACTGCCTATGGAAGCAGCGAGTTTTCTACCAAGCAGCTGGAGAAAGCCTTCGGGAATGCTGCCTATGCGACGATCCGTGGATTCGTCCTAAAGTTTGAGAAACTGGGATTGCTGCGAGCAGCAAGATATGGCAACAGAATCAAATACCGAATCGAAGTGCGAGAAGCGGAGTGATTTTCTGGAGGCGGCGAAGACCAGGCGTTCAGGGCCTGCTTGATGCATCGTGGGTTGTTGCTAATATTCGACACTTTTGATTTGGAAAGGCCTAACGATTAAAGATCACTGGGGATGTACTTCCTTCTCTTGATACTGACAAAGCCACGGGCCTGGATCACAGCAAGCCCCACTTTTTATGTCGCCGAGTTACTTCATTCATCTGAGGAGAGTGTCAAACGTCTGTGTTTGGAGACAAGAAATGGTTAGTTGCTGCATGGGAAAGAATGTTTAGTGTTTCCAATCAGACAAAAGTTCAGACACGAATGCTTCATTGTCTTTTACCACTTTACTTGTTGGGTTGTAGTCAACGAGGCCTTTTCGCATATAGGTTGCTTCAGGAGCGTTTACAGACTGTCTAATGTATGTGGAGAACATCTTAGTATCGAGTAAATCAGTAAGAAGATTGGCGATGTCTCCAATTTGCTTGCTGATTCTAAATCGAGGGACAAACCGTGTAAACACGAAACCACGGATTTTCAGATTAGGATTAAAATACTGTTTTACACTGGAAATAATATTGCCAAGTTGATGGATTCCGCTGGAGGCATTGAGAGCTGCCATTGTAGGAATGATTACTTCAACTACGCCGGCAATCTCAACGAAAAACAACAGAGGGAGTACCAAAAGGTACTCCCTCTGTGAATACAGTAGAAAACGTCTTTATTATGCGGACGGTTTCCCCGCCGTGTAATAAGGATGTTTAGGCGGAACCGGCGGGTAAGATATCAAATCTATTATATCCCCAAGTGCATATCAAACGATAGGAAGGCAGTTCAGTTGGCAGAGCAGATGATTTGTAACGACCACTGTTTTTTCTGCGCCTCTTCGAGGTGGATAAGACCCACACCGTGATTCACACCTGAAAGAGGCAGAAAGCACCGGAGAGGAAGGGGGACCTTCTCTCCGGTGCTTTTTCCTGTGCTCACATCACTTGTGTTGACTGCTATCTTTTCCACCGCCTGCTCCTGTATCTGCTGGGTGGTGGGTGTTAAGTGTACAGGGTAAACCCAACATCATAATGTCTCAGCGCGGATGAGATCCTCTTGACATCCACTCCATTTTGCAGAGCCACAGTTGCAAAACGTGTCACAAAGTTTAGGTGTAGCAATTATTGACGCTATAACCAGATACCTTTTCCTGACGATACTTTTTCTCCACCCTACAGTCAAAGGCAGCACACAAGCCGTCTGTAATACAAGGCAGGGTTCTTCCTGCTCTATGTCAGCGGTGAGAGCAGCTTTTTTAGAAACATTTTCAAAGCATTATCTCACTGTTCTTGAAAACGCTTGGCTAATTGTGCAAATGATGAATTAGGGAGCACCTGCTTGGACGGGATAAACAAATATCTCCACGGCTTATACCCATTCGCTTTACACCAACGAGTCGAGACATCGCAATATTGAATACCTCGCTTTTTCTTGTCAAGCACATCAGGATCGGTCAGCTTGTTCTCGCCCTTTACTTCCACGAGATAGCAACAGTCTGCTGTCTCTACCACAAAGTCAGGCTCATATCGCTTGCCACGGTTGTATGTAATGTTGAACTCATTAGGTGCAGGACGCAGCCATTTCAACACATCATCGTCCCGATCAAGTAAACGAGCCAGTGTCAGTTCGCTTTCATCAGAATCAAATTTAGCTTCAGGATACACGCCCTTTTTAATTCCCGTGAACAGAACAGATTTGATATGCCCCTCATAATTCTCCTTGAAATCATCATACAGCCCGACTTTTTGCCTGCAATTCAATTTCTGCGGCAGGTTGCTGTATTCGACATCAATGACTTCTTCCTGAAAAAGGCCGTTTTCACAATAGAAGTGCTTCATCATCTGATCGTATATCTTACCCGCAATCTCCCGCCGGTACATCATAACGATATTCTGCATTCCGTTTATACCATAGCCGGTTTCATAGTGGTCGCATACCTGTGTGATGAGCTTAAACAACAATTTCGAGCAGCGCTCATAGTCAATCTCCGGCTTTTTGTGAAGCTCTGTTAGAATCACTTTCTCGGGGTGATAGCCCTCAAAATCAATGGCGTCGCCCTTGATTCGCTCCCGGTCACTCATGTCCTCAAGATTTTGAATCAGCAGCTCGTTTTTGATTGGCATGTGGGTAAACACACTGAGATCAAGATCAAAGTCCACAAAGATATATTCCTCCACCCCTGCGTCCGTTACTCGAATACGGGGAATGGGAATGAACTTTCCAATGATCGTCGTGTAGGTCTGCTCTGCCTCTTCCTCCAACCATGTAAGGAAGGGGTTTTCATTGTTCTTAAAGATCTTTCCCCAATCCTGATTTTCTTCCAGCTTCTGCGTCACTGTCTGTACAATTTTCTTCTTTTCCGGGTGAGCAAGGACAAAAGGTACTTTCCCGTTTTGTGCAATGTAGTTTATCGTTTCCACTTGCAAATAGGCTTTTGCCGTTTGCAGCAGAATGTCGTTTTCTTCGCTTGTTGGCAGTCCCGTTTGCACATAAGCCTGCTCTAATGTCTCATTTTGGTCAATATCCAGTGAGAGCTGAGTATAGACGATTTCCTCTGGTTCGTCCAGTTCTTCCTCTGCCTGAATGACATTACCTGCCTTGAAGATGGAATCGCCTTTTTGCGCTTCAGCCAGTATATCCTGAAACTTATCGTGAGCGGTGAGCATCACTGCGTCCACATCTTTGTCCCCGGTACGCTCTCCATAAGGCAGGCGAAGTCCACGCCCTACCATTTGTTCCCGTAGGATTTTAGAAGCAGCGGTGCGAAGCGGAACAATGGTATAGAGGTTGTTGACATCCCAGCCCTCTTTCAGCATATTGACATGAATGACGATTTCAACGGGATTGTCAGGGCTTTCCACATCCAGCAGCAAACGGGTATTGGCTTCTGTTTCAGCGCCTTTTTGCTTGGAGTGAACGGTGATTGTTTTGTTGCGGTACGCGCCATTTTTGAACTCGTCAGATTTTATGAAATGCTCCACCCATTGTGCATGACGGGTATCTTTGCAAACCACAAGCATAAAGGGCTTTACAAGGGGTTTTTCATAATTTGCCGCATAGACTTCCAACTTTCCCTTTGTCCGCTCGTGGCAGGCGACGCCATCTATTAGCATCAGTTTATCAAGCTTCTCGTCACCGAACTTGTAAAAATCAATGTCGGAGCGCGTCACAGCAAAGGGTGTCCGGGTATAGCCGTCCTCAATGGCCTTGGACAGGGGATATTCGTATACCACATTTTTGAAAGGGACTTGTTTTGCACCTTTTGTTATAAGGGGGAGCCGTCAACGCCAGCCCCAGCAGCGGGTACAGGTCGTTAAGCGCTTGAGCGCCTCTTTCCGCTCGGTAGTGGTGGGACTCGTCCATGATGAGCACCAAGTCGGGCAGGTTAGAAAGGTACCGGTAGAACGAGTCACCCAGCAACTCGTTCACCTTGCGCATATTGGCGCTCTCTTTGTTGAACTTGTCGATATTATAAATGAAAATATGAATATCCGAATCATATAGGGATATACTTTTGTCCCTGTAATCATCATCAGTGATAATCTGCAGCAGTACGGGGAAGCAGCCCAGGCCGCGGAACACATACTTGGGGCTGTTGTTATTGTTCAAGTCTTTTTTCCGCTTGTCATAGATAGTGGTGTTTGGCGCAACAACGAAGAAATTCTTGATATTGTGTTGCGTATACAGGTAAGCGATGAACGCACCCATCAGGCGAGTCTTGCCCACGCCGGTGGCAAGGGTAAAGGTCAGTGACATGAACTCCCGTTCAAAGTCTGAGCAAGTGGGATACATGGCGTGGACGCTGCCCAGTGCTGCTTTCAGGTTCATCCCTTTACGGAGATTGACCGAGGTAACGATTTCCTCCAGAATTCTCAGAGAAGCAGTCTGGGGCTTACGCAACGACATAACACCGCTGATATAGTCGGTGGTGTATAACGGAAAACGCTCACTCATCGTCTTCCACCTCCTCGTCCTCATAGGCCGATGGGTGAGCGATATTCAGGCTGTAATCGTCCTTGCCAAACTCACAGCGGTCAAGGAGCATTTGTGGGATTTTCTTCACCGCAATATTCGTATACGCTTTGTCCAGTCCCTTATCATAGGAACGGCAGGCAATCACCAGACACTCGCCCTCCTCCATACCGCTCTTGATGGCATCCAGATAATCGGCGGTCAAGTGCCGGGTAGTGGTAAAGAGGTCGCTATTCTCATTGCCCAACGCCTGTTTCCAGAAGAAATCGGCACTGGGCTGATAGGTAAAGCCTTCATGTAAGGCTATTGCCGCTGCCAGCGCGTCGGCGCTGTAATCTGGGTTGATAATCGCCTCTCCGAAAGCGACTTCTTTGATGAGCATGGGGGGCCAGCTCATAGAAGTGGAAGCCCAGCATTTATTCTATTGTCAGTGTACTTACCCGCCTCGGACGGTGCCAGAAGTCATCCCGGCAGGCCCGGAAAGGGTAAAATTAAAAAGTATGCCAAAATTAAAAGGTTTACTTATGGATTGGCATGAACTTTTTTCAGTTTACAATAGGTAATTATTGTGCTGGTATAATACTGCATCATCCAATCATACCAGATTTCACGACTGTAGTCAGTCTTTTGATCGGCCTTATTATGTCGTATATTATATTCATTCACAATACCAAAAATGAGACGGTCATGCTCATTCTTAGAAACATCGTATTCTTGATTCAGTGTTTCCTTCAAGTCGTCTCTTACTTTTTCGAGGATATCTGCAAGAATGTTGATAGGTTTTTTCTTAGCTTCCATAT
>OLRU01000989.1_pt1 | contig 27117 bp, 20 predicted proteins | sample 1672961 | NCBI WGS metagenome assembly OLRU01 (sample SAMEA3136741, study PRJEB25190) | human gut metagenome | biome: human gut; feature: human-associated habitat; material: faeces | place: Austria | collected 2013
AGAAGCAAAGGCTGCAGGTGTAGATGCTTTTATTGCAAAACCGCTGTTCCGTTCCCGGCTGACGGCAACACTGCGGCAGTTTACTTCAGGAAGAAAAGAAAAAATAGCAAGAAATTATCTGGAGAAGCTGTCAGAATCAGACTACACGGGAAAAAGGATTCTGCTGGTTGAGGATAATGAGTTGAACAGAGAAATTGCTGGTGAAATTTTGCAGATGACAGGTACAAAAGTGGAAACGGCAGAAAATGGGAAAATTGCAGTTGAGAAAGTGGAAGCTTCTCCGAAAGGTTCGTATGATCTTGTTTTTATGGATATCCAAATGCCTGTCATGAATGGTTATGAGGCAACTGCAGCAATCAGGAGCCTTCCGGGTGAAAAGGGAAAACTGCCTATTGTTGCCATGACTGCCAATGCTTTTGCAGAAGATGTACAGCTGGCCAAAAATACAGGCATGAATGGACATATCGCGAAACCGCTGGATATGAATAAGCTGAATGATGTTCTGGAAAGCTGGCTGTAACTGATTTTCATGTGATCACAAAGTATATTACTAGGAACAGAGTGAACAGTAACAGTAACTCAGGTGATGCTGCATAAATCCTCAAATACTCCTTGCAATAAAAAAATACAGCAATTATAATATAAATACAAAAGCCGGATGCGGAGGCTGACTTCTGAAAACAAAGAAAGGAAGTATAAAATGGCGAAAATTTTAATCAGTCCGTCCAAATATTTACAGGGTGCGGGAGAAATGAAGAATCTTGGAACTTATGCTGCAAAGAGTGGAAAAAAAGCGTTGGTTCTGATCAGTAAAGGCGGATATAAAAGAATCGGTAAAACGATCGAAGAGAGCTTTGCTGAGAGTACCTGTGAGGTGGTTTTTGATTATTTTAACGGAGAATGCTGTAACAGTGAGATTGATCGTCTGGTAAAGATCGTAAAAGATGAGCAGTGTGATCTTACCATTGGTATTGGTGGAGGAAAGATCTTTGATACAGCGAAGGCAGTTGCATACTATGCGGGAACACCGGTATTTATCTGCCCGACGATCGCATCTACAGATGCCCCTTGCAGTGCTTTGTCTGTTATTTATACAGAAGAAGGAGTTTTTGAAAAATATCTGTTTCTTCCGGCGAATCCGAATCTTGTTCTGATGGATACAGATATCATCACCAAATCGCCGGTTCGTCTTACTGTGGCTGGTATGGGAGATGCACTGGCAACATATTTTGAGGCAAGGGCATGCAAGAGAAGCGGAGCAACTTCCTGTGCAGGAGGTAAGACAACAGAGGCTGCCATGGCACTGGCTGAACTTTGCTTTAATACCTTGATGGATGAGGGCGTAAAAGCTAAGATAGCTCTGGAAGCAGGCGTATGCACACCGGCAGTTGAGAAAGTGATTGAGGCTAATACACTTCTTTCTGGAATTGGTTTTGAAAGTGCAGGACTTGCAGGTGCACATGCGATCCATAACGGATTTACTGTACTGGAAGAATGCCATCATATGTATCATGGAGAAAAAGTTGCATTCGGAACCATCACACAGCTGGTACTGGAGAATATTCCCCAGGAAGATCTGGAAGAGATCATCTTATGGTGCATTGAAGTAGGACTTCCTGTTACTCTGGCAGAGCTTGGAGCTGGGAAGGTAACTGATGAGCAGCTTATGAAAGTTGCCACAACTGCATGTGCGGAGAATGATACACTTCACAACATGCCATTTGAAGTTACACCGGAAACTGTATTTGCAGCAATCAAAGCGGCAGATGCATATGGAAGATATTACCTGGATGAGGAATAAACAGATAAAAAGTAAATAGCTGATATAAAAATTGCAATCTGCAGAAACAAGAGTTATCAAGTATTGTTATCCTGCAGGTTGCTTTTTTTTATGTATGGCTGTAATATAACAGAAAGATCAGTAAATATCGGAACAGAAAACATACGGAGGAATATTTGTGGCAAAAAAACGAAAACCCAAAATGGAGCTTCGATATTATAAGATGCCGGAGGGGAGCCCCATCCTTGCATTGCTTGGACAGAAGTGGGTTCAGAATTATGGGAACGATATCGATTATCTCCATTTTCATAATTATCTGGAAATCGGATTCTGCTATGAAGGACAGGGATTTATGATACTTGGAGAGGATAAGGTACAGTTTCATGACCGGGAATTTACGGTGATCCCATCCAATTATCCACATACCACAAACAGTGATATCGGAACTATCAGCCGTTGGGAGTATCTTTTTATTGATGTAGAAGGATTCCTGGATAAATTTATTAATAATTCGGTAAAAAAAGAAAAAATCGTTCAGCGGATCAACTCCAGATCGCTTTTTCTGAATGAAAAAGAAAACCGATCCATGGCAGGTAAGATCCTTAAGATCCTGGATATCATGCGGGATGGAGAGGAATTTTATCTGGAAGAAGCTAAGGGAGTTTTGGCATCGCTTCTTGTGGAAATCGCAAGGATAAACCGGGATTCAGGCGAAGAACGTTGCAGCGAAGGCAGAGGAAAAGTCATGGATATGATCTCTAGGTTCCAGGAATATATTTCTGATCATTATATGGAGGATCTTCGTATTGACGAACTGGCAGAATACTGTCATATCAGTGAAACTCATTTGCGCCGGATATTTACGACTTATATGAAGATGAGCCCGCTGGAATACATCAATACGATCCGTATCCAGGCGGCCTGTGATTATCTGAAAAAAACAGATCAGCCAATTGCAGATATAGCACATAAGTGTGGTTTTACCACCAATTCCACATTTAACCGGAATTTTCGTCAGGTTACGGGAATGACACCTCTGGAGTGGAGAAAACGTCCGGAGAACTATGAACAGCAGCTTCTTAAGTTTGACATCCATTCAGAGGAAGGCTGGTAAAACGACAAAACCAGATCTGTGGATCTGTCACGACAGAATAGAAATATCAGACTGTATGCGGATCAGGCAGATAGAAAGAGGTAAGAAATGTACGATTACAGGATTGTGGAGCAGGTCTCCAGAAAAAAGAAACATATGTCAGGAGCTCTCAGAAAAGTAATGGTGATCTTTGCGGCAATTTTTGTACTGATGGGTATCACGATCTCTCAAGCATTCATGCTTCCGGGATTTCTTCTGGCGCTGCTTTACTTTGCTTATGACATATTCAGCCAGAGAGACTATGAATATACTATGGAAAACGGACAACTGACCATAGATGTGATCTATGGAAAAAAATATCGTAAAACAGCTCACGTGCTGAAGCTTGAGGAGATGGAAGTGACAGCACCTCACTATCATGAAAAAGTGGCAAAATATAAAAAGAATACCGGAACGGAGAAACTGAAAAAATACGATTATACCTCTTATGAAGATGATGTGCCTTACTATACCATGATCATTCGGGAAGATGGACGTAAAATAAAACTTCTTCTGGATCTGACAGAGGAAATGCTGCATACGATGAAAACACAGTTTCCTGAAAAGGTTTATTTTGCATAATATGCAGAAATGTTTGTGAAATATGTATGAAAAACAATATAAAATTTTATGAAATAGAAACAAAAACCTTCTTTTTTGACAAAAAATGTTCGCACAATGTCAAAAAAGAAGGTTTTTTTGGACATCCTGACGAATGTAAAAAGAAAAAATCCTCAAAGTGCATATTTTTTGTAAAAATATAGCGTGACAATAGTGCACAATCAATAAAATGGTTGAAATTGCACATTATATGAACAATTCTGCAAACTATAGAGGAAATACGGATGCTATAATCTATTCATAAGCAAACGGGAAATGCTTAATAAAGGAGGAAAAGTAAATGAAGAAAAAATTACTCGCAGTATTAATGACAGGTATCATGGCAATGTCTTTTGCTGCAACTACTACAGCAGTATATGCAAAAGGTGATGACGATAACACCCTGACTGTATGGGCATGGGATCAGAACTTCAACATCAAGGCTATGAATATTGCAGGTGAGCAGTATGCAAAGGATCACGAAGGATTCAAGGTTGATGTAGTTGAGACATCTTCTGATGACTGCCAGACCAAACTTACAACAGCAGCAAACGCCGGAGATTACAGCACACTTCCGGACATCGTTCTGATGCAGGACAACAGCTATCAGAAATATCTGAAGAGCTATCCGGATGCTTTTACAGATCTGAAAGATATGGATATCAACTGGGATGATTTCGGAAAACTGAAACAGTCCTACTCCATGGTAGATGACACACATTACGGAGTTCCGTTTGATAACGGTGCAACAATTGCCTGCTATCGTACAGATATCCTGGAAGAAGCAGGATATACCATTGATGATCTTACAGATATCACATGGAGCAAATTCATGGAGATCGGAAAAGACGTTCACGAAAAAACAGGTAAATATCTCCTTACAAGTGAAGCAACAGGTGGCGATACTCTGATGATGATGATCCAGTCCTGTGGAGCAAACTTCGTAAATGATGACGGAGAGGCTTATATCGTTGGCAACGATGTAGCAGAGAAATGCGTAGATCTTTATGTGGATCTTGTAAAGAACAATGTTGTTAAATTAGTAAATAACTGGGATGAGTACATCTCCACAATCACAGGCGGAGAGGCTGCCGGTATCGTTAACGGTAACTGGATCACAGCTACACTGATGGGAACAGAGGATCAGAAGGGTCTGTGGCAGATCACAACAATGCCGAAAGTTGACGGCGTTGATACAGCTACAAACTATGCAAACAATGGCGGATCTTCCTGGTACATTACATCCAACTGCAAGAATGTAGAGCTTGCTGAGGACTTCCTTGCAAGCACATTTGGTTCCAGCACAGACTTCTATGATGCAATCCTTCCGGAAACAGGTGCAATTTCCTGCTACCTGCCGGCTGGTGAGTCTGAGGTTTACAATGAGCCAAGCGAGTTCTTCAATAACCAGCCGATCTTCTCAACAATTGTAGAGTACTCTTCACACATTCCGGAATTTACAAAAACTCCGTACCACTATGAGGCAAGAGAGTGCATCAACACAGCTGTTGTTAATATTGTAAACGGCGCAGATAAAGAATCTGCACTTCAGGAAGCACAGGATACACTGGCATTCAAGATGACAGAGTAAAGCTGAAATATTAATGAAATACAGGGCAGGGGACTGCATGCAGTCCCTTGTCTTATGTAAAGGTTTAGATGTTTGAAAGGAGGAGTTCCTGTGAATTCCAAAAAAAGTGGCATGTCTCTGGTAGCGAAACAAAGAGCGGCCGGCTGGATCTTTCTGGCACCGGCAACCATTATGATCGCTGTCATGAGTTTTTATCCGATGATCCGCGCATTTATCATTTCTTTACAGACAGGTGCCGGAGCAAACATGAGGTTTGCGGATCCGATCTTCAGTAACTATAAACGTATCATGATGGATAAGGTATTCCAGCAGTCCATCGTCAATACTTTCCTGTATCTTATTATTCAGGTACCGATCATGCTGGTCCTTGCGATCCTGCTTGCACAGCTTCTGAATAACAAGGATCTGAAATTTAAAGGCTTTTTCCGTACATGTGTATTTCTTCCATGTGCAACATCTCTTGTATCTTATTCTCTGATCTTCCGTTCTATGTTTGCAACAGACGGTCTGATCAACAGCATCCTGATCAAACTTGGAATTTTAACAACTGGCTATAACTTCCTGGGTAACTCCACAAGTGCAAAGATCGTGATCATCATCGCACTGATCTGGAGATGGACAGGATATAACATGGTGTTCTATCTGGCAGGTCTTCAGAATATTGAATATTCTGTATACGAGGCAGCAAAGATCGATGGTGCCAATGGCTGGAAGACCTTCTGGAAAATTACCGTACCACTTCTGAAACCGACAATTATCATGACATTTATTATGTCGATCAATGGTACACTGCAGTTGTTTGATGAGTCTGTCAACCTGACAAAAGGTGGCCCGGCGAACTCAACCATCACAATGTCCCATTATGTTTATAATACATGCTTCATCAACGTGCCAAACTTCGGATATGCGGCAGCAATGTCATTTATCATATTTATCATGGTAGCGATCCTGGCCTTTATCAATTTGAAAGTAGGTGATACACGTGACTGAGAAAAAGAATAAATCCGCAATTCAGAGAAGATTGATCCCTACATATATTTTTCTGATCATCGTATCATTTATCTCTGTATTTCCACTGTATTGGATGATCTCTGCGGCAACCAATACATCCACAGATGTATCCAGAGGCCGTATCCTTCCGGGTACATATTTTATGCAGAACTTTAAAAACCTGACTGCACAGCAGCCGCTGTGGAGAGCTCTTGGAAACTCTCTGTTTTATGCAGTTCTTACTACAGTGATCTGCCTTCTGATCTGTTCTATCGCAGGTTATGGCTTTGAGGTATATCATGACAGATGGAAAGACAGACTGTTTTCCACCCTGCTTCTTGCAATGATGGTTCCGCAGGTTGCAACGATGGTTCCTTTATTTAAGATGTTTTCAAAAGCCGGACTCTTAAATACAGCGGTAGGTTTTATCCTTCCGATCATTTCCACACCATTTATGATCATGATGTTCCGTCAGAATGCCAGAGCATTTCCTATCGATATCATTGAGGCAGCACGGATTGACGGATTAAGCGAGGTAAGGATCTTTTTCCAGATGTTTATCCCGACTATGAAATCTACTTATGCGGCGGCAGCAGTTATCACATTTATGAATGCATGGAATTCCTATCTGTGGCCGAAGGTAATCATGACAGATAATAAGGCGATGACCATGCCGATGTTGATCGCCAATCTGATCACAGGATATGTAACGGATTACGGCATGCTGATGTGCGGCGTATTATTCTGTTCCATTCCGACCATGATCGTATTCTTCGTATTACAGAAACAGTTCGCAGAGGGTATTACCGGAGCTGTAAAATAATTTTAAAACAAAAAGGATGCTGCCGAAATCTGTAGGTATATTGTATAATATGCTTTAACTGGATCACGCAGCATTCTTTTTATACCAGATCAACTGTGGATCAGTTGTCTGGTATAAATTTTCTCAGAGAAGAGGATGCTTTTGTCCGCTTGATGTGAATCAAATCATAAGGAGATAAAAAATGGCAGAGCAGATTAGATACAGCCATTATCTGCACGGTGGCGATTACAACCCTGAGCAGTGGCTGGACAGACCGGATATTCTGAAAAAAGATATCGAATATTTCAAAAAAGCCCATATCAATACCGTTTCCATGGGAATGTTTTCCTGGGCAGTGCTGGAGCCAGAAGAGGGAAGATATAACTTTGACTGGCTGGAAGAAGTGATCGATAATCTGTATAAAGAAGGAATTTATACGATACTTTCCACACCATCCGGAGCAAGACCGAAATGGATGGCAGATAAATATGAAGAAGTTCTTCGCATGGATCCGGATCGCACGAGAAGATTTTTCGGTGGAAGACATAATCACTGTTATACTTCTCCAGTATACAGGGAAAAAGTCTACAATATTAATAAGAAGCTTTCTGAACGTTTCGGAAAACATCCCGCAGTGCTTTTGTGGCATATTTCCAATGAATATGGCGGAGAATGCCACTGTCCTCTGTGCCGGGAAAAATTCCGGGAATGGCTGAAAGAAAAATACGGGACCATCGAAAATTTAAATTCCAGCTGGTGCACAACGTTCTGGAGCCATACCTATAACAGCTTTGATCAGATCGAAAGTCCTTCGCCAAAGGGGGAAAATGCTCTTCATGCACTTACCTTGGACTGGAAACGTTTTGTTACAGACAGGACTGTGGATTTTATGAAGCATGAGATTTCTGCGATCCGTGCAGGTGGTTCCGAGCTTCCGGCAACCGCCAATCTGATGTATGACTACAACGGACTGGACTATAAAAAATTTAAGGATGTTATGGATATTGCATCCTGGGATAATTATCCAAGCTGGCATAAAAAAGACAATTATACCACAGCGTTGGACGGAGCCATGCAGCATGATCTTATGCGAAGCATCAAGAAAGCACCGTTTCTTCTGATGGAATCCTGTCCCTCTGCGACCAACTGGAAGCCTATCAACAAGCTGAAAAAACCAGGAATACATCTGGCTGCCTCTCTGCAGGCAGTTGCTCATGGTTCAGACAGTGTTCTGTATTTCCAGCTTCGTCAGAGCCAGGGAGCCTCTGAGAAATTCCATGGTGCGGTGATCGATCACTACGGTGGGGATGATACCCGTATTTTCCGCGAAGTGACAGAGGTAGGAGAAGCGTTGGAGCAGATCCGGGAAACTGCTGGAAGCGTGACGAAGTCTCCGGTGGCTGTTCTCTATGACCGGGAAAATGACTGGGCGCTGAAGGATGCGCAGGGACCTCGAAACGAGGATATGCATTATCAGGAAACTGTACTGAAACAGTATCGTGCTCTCCGAAGAAAAGGCTATAATACAGATGTCATCAATATGGAACATGATCTGTCCCGGTACCGTTTGGTAACGGCACCGATGGCCTACATGTTTTATCATGGATATGCCGAAAAGCTTCGCGCTTTTGCAAAAAACGGTGGTACTTTGGTAATTTCCTACTGGTCCGGACTTGTAGATGAAACAGATAAATGTTATCTGGAGGGAACCCCTCACGGACTGATGGAAGCAGCTGGTATCCGTACGGAAGAGATCGATGCACTTTATGACTGGGAAGAAAACGTAGGTATCCCGGAAACAGGAAATCATCTCAGACTTACAGAAAGCTATACCTGCAAAAATCTCTGTGAGCTTGCAGAGGTTTCCGATGCGGAAGTACTGCTGCGTTATGGAAGGGATTTCTATCAGGGGTATCCGGTACTGACTCACAAGAAATATGGAAAAGGCCATGTTTACTATGTAGCGGCAGATATGGAAGCAGCCTTTTATGAGGATTTTCTGGGAAGGGCAGCAGAGGAAGCAGGCGTGAAGATGCCGCTTACATTTATACCGGAAGGTATTTCTGTGACAACCAGAGAAAATGAGGATACGGAATATCTGTTTATCCAGAACTTCGGAGAAAAGACAGAAACAGTTTCTGTCTCGGGGGATTACGAAGTTCTCTACGGATCAACAGATGAAAATATTGCTCCGCTTGCCACCAGGATTTTAAAGCGGAAAAAATAATCACAGTAAAAAACACAGCAAAAAGTATAAAGCATATTTGTTTTCGGACGGTATGCTTTTTACTGCTGTCTGGGAAAGAGAAGGTAAAATGGCAGGTACACCAAAAGAAGAGATAAAAAGAATAGCGGATCAGTTTGCATTTACCGGAGAACTGGTTTCCTGCGGCCCCTGCGGAAGCGGGCATATCAACGAAACCTATATGCTTAGATATCGGATCGGAGAGATGGGGTCCATTAAGGTGATCCTTCAGAAGATCAATCGGGAGATCTTTCAGAAACCGGAAGAACTGATGGAGAACATTGCCGGAGTCACCGGGCATCTGAAAAAGAAAGTTCTTCAGAAGGGAGGAGATCCGGAACGGGAGGTTCTGAACCTGATTCCGACAAAGGACGGGAAGGCATTCCTGACAGATGAAAACGGAGAATGCTGGAGAGCTTATATTTTTATTACCGATGCAGTAAGCTATGATCTGGCAGAAAAACCGGAGGATTTTTATGAAAGTGCAGTTGCATTTGGAAAATTCCAGGAAATGCTAGCAGATTACCCGGCAGAGACTCTGCATGAAACGATAAAGGATTTCCATGATACAAAGAAACGTTTTCAGACTTTGAAAAATGCCATAGAGAAGGACAGCCGCCATCGTGCTGCATCCGTAAAAGAAGAGATCGCATTTGCGTTTCAGCATGAGTATCTGGCAAATGTATTCGGTGAGCTGCTGGCAAAAGGTGAGGTGCCCCTTCGGGTAACGCACAACGATACGAAGCTGAATAACGTTATGATCGACTTGGAAACAGGAAGGGGAATCTGTGTAGTGGACCTGGACACGGTTATGCCGGGACTTGCCATGAATGATTTTGGAGATTCCATTCGTTTCGGGGCCAGCACTGCATTGGAGGATGAGAAAGATTTAAGCAAAGTTTCCTGTGATATGGAGCTCTATGAAATCTATGTAAAAGGCTTTCTGGAAAGCTGTGGAGATAAGCTTAGTGCAAAAGAGATCGAGATGCTTCCCATGGGAGCTAAGGTGATGACTTATGAATGTGGCATTCGCTTTCTTACCGATTATCTGGAAGGAGATCATTATTTTAAGATCGACCGGGAAGAACACAATCTGGACCGCTGCCGCACACAGTTTAAGCTGGTGGCTGATATGGAACAGAAATGGGATACTATGCAGACGATCGTGAAAAAATATCAGAAATAAAAAAACAGGAATTTTTACAATGGAGGTAAAGTGATGAGCGAAACAAAAGGAAGAGTGACCATTCCGACAGATCTGGATGTGATCCCGGAGACACTGAAAATGCTGGATGAGTGGGGTGCAGATGCCATCCGTGACTGTGACGGAACGGAATTTCCGGCAGAGCTGAAGAAAACCGGCGCAAAGATTTATGCAACTTATTATACCACCAGAAAGGATAATGCCTGGGCAAAGGCCCATCCGGAAGAAATCCAGCAGATGTATATCATGACATCTTTTCACACGGCAGTGTCGGATACTCTGGAGATCCATCTGATGGATCATTTGTATCCGGATATGCTGGCGGTGAATACAAGAGATGATATCAGAAGATGGTGGGAAGTCATTGACCGGACTACAGGGGAAGCTGTCAGTACAGAGGAATGGTCATACGATGAAGAAAACGGAAATGTTGTGATCAGGCCGGCGAAAGAGTTTCATGAGTATACGGTAAGCTTTCTTGCATATATCATGTGGGATCCGGTACATATGTACAATGCAGTTGTCAATGACTGGAAAGATGTAGAACCTCAGATCACTTTTGATGTGCGTCAGCCGGCAACACGTGCACATTCCATGAATCGCCTCCGCAGATTTCTGGATTCCCATGATTATGTGAATGTAGTACGATTTACTACATTTTTTCACCAGTTCACACTGATCTTTGATGAGATGGCACGGGAAAAATATGTAGACTGGTTTGGATATTCCGCTTCGGTGAGCCCCTATATCCTGAAACAGTTTGAGCAGGAAGTGGGATATAAGTTCCGTCCGGAGTTTATCATTGATCAGGGATATATGAACAACACCTACCGTATCCCATCAAAAGAATTTAAAGATTTCCAAGCTTTCCAGAGACGGGAAGTGGCGAAGCTTGCAAAGGAAATGGTAGACATTGTCCATGAATACGGAAAAGAGGCCATGATGTTCATGGGTGATCACTGGATCGGTATGGAGCCCTTTATGGATGAGTTTGCTTCCATCGGGCTGGATGCGGTAGTGGGAAGCGTCGGAAACGGAGCGACCCTACGTTTGTTCAGTGATATTAAACATGTAAAATATACAGAGGGAAGATTTCTGCCGTACTTTTTCCCGGACACCTTCCATGAGGGCGGGGATCCTGTAAAAGAGGCAAAAGTAAACTGGGTGACTGCAAGAAGAGCTATCCTTCGAAGCCCGATCCAGAGAATTGGATACGGCGGTTATCTGAAGCTGGCTCTGGAATTTCCGGATTTTGTACAGTATATCAAGGAAGTCTGCCAGGAATTCCGTGTGCTCTACGACAATATCCAGGGAACCACACCATACTGTGTAAAACGTGTGGCTGTTTTAAATTGCTGGGGAAAAATGCGCTCCTGGGGCAACCATATGGTACATCATGCCATCTATTACAAGCAGAATTATTCCTATTTCGGAATTATCGAGGCATTAAGCGGTGCGCCTTTTGATGTGTCCTTTATCAGCTTTGATGATATCCGTCAGGATAAAGATCTGCTGAATGATTTTGATGTGATCATCAATGTAGGTGATGCGGATACTGCACAGTCCGGTGGTGAGAACTGGGCAGATCCGAAGATTCTTACAGCTGTGCGGAAATTTGTCTATAATGGCGGCGGATTTATTGGCGTCGGTGAACCGGCAGCTCATCAGTGGCAGGGAAAATTCTTCCAGCTGGATGACATCCTTGGTGTAGAGGAAGAAAGAGGATTTAATCTTAATACCGATAAATACAACTGGGAAGAGCATAAAGAGCATTTTATCCTGAAGGATACAGACGGAACCGTAGATTTCGGTGAGGGGAAAAAGAATATCTTCGCACTTCCGGATACGAAGATCCTTATCCAGAAGGACCAGGAAGTCCAGATGGCAGTAAAAACCTTCGGAAAAGGCAGAGGTGTTTACATCAGCGGACTTCCGTACAGCTTCTGCAACAGCCGTATCCTTTATCGTGCTGTGCTCTGGTCAGCAGCGGCAGAAAATGAGCTTTTCTGCTGGTTTTCTTCCAATTATAATGTGGAAGTACATGCTTATGTGAAAAATAAAAAGTATTGTGTGGTAAACAACACCTATGAGCCACAGGACACTACGGTTTACACAGGGGATGGAAAGAGCTTTGACCTTCATCTGGAAGCTAATGAGATCCGCTGGTATCAGATCTGAGAAAGCAGGATACAGGTTTACTGATAAAGAAAAGCTGTGAAATTGTCTGAGGGCGTTGACAGAGAAAAAAACTTATAATATAATAAATCCATTCCAAAAGTAGGAAAACAAAGCTGTTGTAATAGAGAAAATCTATTATAACAGCTTTTTGTTATTGTTGACAAACAATTTTGCTTACAAAGAGGAGGCCTTTATGAACAAAAAGATTAAGACAGTGTTTTCATATCTGATGATCATTGTGGGAGCGATCCTGGCCAGTTTTTCTGTTGCCTGTATTTTGCTTCCCAATGATGCCATCGATTACGGAACTGCCGGAATCGCCATTATCATAAGCAAGCTGACAGGGTATAATCTGTCGTTATGTGTGCTGCTTGTGTTTCTGCCGTTTCTCATAGCTGGGGTCATTCTTATCGGTAAGTATTTCTTTGCAAAAACGTTCGTGGGCTTTGTTGCCTACACAATAGGTCTTTCCTACTTTGAAAAAATCCCTTTTGAGCTGAATACAGAGCATTTTATTGCAGTAGCCTTTGGAGGTGCGATCCTTGGTGTGGGACTGTCTCTGATCCTTCGAAACGGTGGCTGTATTGACGGTTCTGAGATCTTTGCCAATATCATTGTAAAAAAGATCTACAATCATTCCGGAAAGGACTACAGTATTTCCTACATATTGATCGCATTTAATGCCTGTGTATATGGAGCTGTGTTTGTACTTCTTGACAGAGATTCCGCACTTTTAAGTCTTCTGGTATACATTGTGGCGACTTCCATCATCGATCATTTCACAGATCATTTTGAGACACTGAAACAGGTGACGATCATCACAAAGGATCCTGATGCGATCATCTGTGATATTAAGGAGGAACTGAATAAAACCTGTACCATCATCAACTCTTCCGGCGTGATCGCAGGAGAGAACAAGACCCTGATCTGCTATGTAAATTATTTTGAACTGCAGAAAGTAAAAGAGATCATTTCAAGGAATAAAGGATCTTTCAGTACCGTTTCCACCATTGACGAGATCCTGCGGTAAGGCATGTCTGTAAATGAGAATGTAGATATTTCTTTTGCAGAAAAAGAGTGCTTTTTCTCCGAAAAATAAAAGCAGAAAAAGCAGTATTGTGATAAAATAGAAGAAAAATATTTCAAAGACAAACTAAAATGATCAGAAGAAAAGAGGTAGATAGATTATGATAAAAGCAGAAAAAAAGACACTGAAGCTTTCGGTAGAGAAGCCTCAGTATATTACAGTAAATGATATTACTTACGCACAGGTGGATTCCTGGTTCGGACATTGCAGGCGGGATCTGAAACTGGATATAATCTACCCGGAAACAAAAGATGGAAAAATTTATCCCTGCATCCTCTGGATCTGTGGAGGCGCATGGCTGATGATGGATAAATCCGCACATAATCTTTATCTGAGCAGATTGGCATCCAGTGGCTTTGTAGTGGCAAGTGTGGAGTATCGTACTTCTAATCAGGGCCCGTATCCCATGCCGCTGCAGGATGTAAAGGCAGCCATCCGTTATCTGAAAGCCCATGCAGACCGGTTCCGCATCAACAAAGAGCAGATAGGAGTTATGGGAGAGTCTGCCGGAGGATATCTTACCTGTATGGCTGCGCTGGACAATGATCCGGCTCTGGATGTGGGAGAGTATCTGGAAGAATCCAGTAAGGTACAGGCTGCCTGCCCATGGTATCCTCCTACGGATCTTTCCGCATTTCCGTGTGAATCTGCAGAAAAATGTGCTTCTTCCGCAGAATCCCTTCTGCTTGGATTTAATTCCATGTTAAATAAAGAAAAGGCATACCAGAGCAGTCCGGTTTCCAAGGTTACGAAGGATGCACCGCCATTTCTGATCATCCATGGCAACTGCGATCAGGTCGTTCCTTATGTTCAGTCGGAAACTTTATACGGACTTCTGGAGAAAAAAGACTGTGATGTTACTTTGCTGACACTGGATGGTGCAGACCATGCAGATATCCAGTTTTTCCAGGATGAGGTATGGAACCGGATCGCAGAGTTTTTCCATGAAAAACTGAAATAAATAAAAGACAGGAGCACAGATCGTCCAGCAGTTGTTGTAAATATGTGATCTTGAAAAGACTAAAATAGAAAAGAGAAACACAAATGATAACATTAAACGATTATCTGTATTCCGGAGATACTCTTCTCCGGATACTGAAGAAATACATTCGGGATCTTAGGATAGAGGCGAAGGAAAAACACAATGAGATCGATCTGGTACACTGTAATTTTTTGATCCAGATCCAGGAGCTTCTGGAGCATAATGATTTCCTCACTGCCCAGTCTCAGAAGATTCGGGAATTTTATAAATATATGGCAGGGGAATATCCGTTTCTGGCGTTTACCTTCAAGGGAAGAATCAAATCCCTGATCCGTGCGGAGGAAAAATTTAACGGATATGTAGTAGAATTTATTTATGACTACTATAAAGAATATGGGGAATATCCTTCTGTATCCCAGATCAAGGAACGGTTAAGCTGTTTCCGCGATTTTATTGCCTACAGGATCGTTATCGCCATGCCCAGATGTCATCTGAAAAATGGTGAGAATGTCAGAGAAGAAGAGCTTCGTTATCTTTATGAGATCGCCAATATACTTCCGGGATTTCTGGAAGAAAGAGGATTTACCGCAGAGCCGGCCAGAGGAGTGCAGGAAAGTACATCGCCACTGCTCAGCAGAGAAGCAAAGCCTTACTATAGGGATTACATCTGTAATAACAGTGAGGATGATTATCAGTCTCTGCATATCACGTTTTATGATAACAGTTCCCGAAGCTATATGGAAGTACAGCTGCGGACCAAAGAAATGGATGATGTTGCGGAGATTGGTTCCGCCAACCATTTAAGCTATGAGAAAAAACAGGAAAGTGAACGCAGGAGAAGGGACGCGGTTCCCCAGGGGGAATGTATCTATTTTGACGAGGCCTATGAGCGGGGTATGCGGCTTCTTGGACTGGATCTTGCTGCGCTGGACGTTAATATGTTTGGTGCGGTAAACAACAGCCTGATCAATGATGGCTGCGGACTGTTCCGCGGAAGGATGATCCTTCCTTATGAGCATCTTTCCCGTTTTCAGAATGATATCGTTGACTGAGGGAGGATGACATGAAAGACTTGACAAAAGGGAAGCCTTCCACATTGATCCTGTCCTTTGCGCTTCCTGTATTTCTGGGAAATCTCTTGCAGCTGACGTACAGCCTGGCAGATACCCGGATCGTGGGAAGCTTTCTTAAAGAAGATGCGCTGGCGGCAGTAGGGGCCACCAGTCCTTTAAGCGGTCTGATCATCGGTTTTCTGATGGGCCTTGCAAATGGATTTGCCATTGTCACCGCACAGAAATTCGGTGCCGGAAACCGGGAAGAAGTACGAAAATCTTTTGCGCTGTCTCTTGTAATGGGCAGCGTGATTTCTCTGATCCTGACTGTTTTGGGACTTTTGTTTCTGCATCCGATCCTGAGGTTCCTGAATGTTCCGGATCATTTGACGGGAACTGCCAGGCAGTATATCTTTATTATTATCGCAGGTATGCTGGCAACGTTTCTTTATGATACCTGCGCGGCATCTCTGCGCGCACTTGGGGATACGGTGACGCCTCTTGTGATCCTGGCAGTGTCTGTAACTTTAAATATCGCAGGAGATCTGTTTTTTATTCTGGTAGTAAAAGCAGGAGTTCAGGGAGCTGCCGTTGCCACGGTACTTTCACAGACGCTGGCATTTCTTATATGCTGGTTTTACATGATCCGCAGGTATGAGATCCTACGGCTGAAAAAAGAGGATTTTTTCGGTCTCGAAAGAAATATGATGAAAAATATGCTGAGTGCCGGACTTTCTATGGGACTTGTAAGCTCTCTTGTAAATCTTGGTACACTGGCACTTCAGACCTCCATCAATCGGCTGGGAAGAGATATCATTGTGGCACATACAGCAGCTCGTAAGATCACAGAGATGTTTATGATCATGTTTGGCGTGTTCGGCCAGACCATGGCGATCTTCTGTGGCCAGAACGCAGGTGCAGGGAGAATGGACCGGGTACGCTATGGAATTGGTCTTGCAGTTCTGTATACCTGTATCTGGTCCGTGATGACTGTGATCTTCAGTTTTACCATTGGAAAACAGCTGATCTATCTGGTCACAGGAAGCCATAATGAAACGGTGATCCGCAATGCCGCCAATTATCTTAAATTTGATACGATCTTTTATTTCGTAACGGCTGTGATCAGTGTCCTCAGAAATGCTATGCAGGGCCTTGGAGAAACGGTGATCCCTCTGGTTTCCAGTGCGCTGGAGATGATCGGAAAAGTAGTGATCGCGGTGACTCTGGTGCCACTTCTCGGATATACCGGCGTGATCGTAGCAGAACCGATAGTCTGGGTCATTATGGTGATCCCGCTGATCGTGAAGATACTTAAGATGCCGGAATTAAAGAAAACAGTCTGAGAGATTCGAAGATCCGATGAGAAAGATTCGCGTGAAAAATAAAAAGCACATTGTATGGAATGAGCCGCCACCGGAAAGTATGACTTTTGGGGTGGTTCAACCATAGCAATGTGCTTTCTTTAATTTTACATAGTTTCTGTCGCTTCTTTTACGTTTTCCTTTTCAGGAAAGATATGTCTGAAAATAAAACGTACGATCGGACCTGCATAGATTAGCTGCCAGAAGAATGCCATCGGGAAGTTGAATGCGGTTGTCTGAAGCCATACAGCTACAAACTGATTTCCTGCATCCTTAAAGAGAATGGTTGCCGCGAGGCTCATTAACGGGCACATGAAAGCAACGGAAGGAACGGAGATCGCAAGGATCCTGCTGAACGGATGGCAGCTTTTGAAATCTACCATGCGCATTGCACAACCAAAAGCAAGCTTGGATACAAGGAAGAAGTCAAGGATAAATGCGATCGGTCCCATGATCACCAGTTCATGAAAAGCGTCAAGGAACACACGGTTTGTCATACTCCCTGTGTTCAGGGAAATGTTGTAGCAAATCATGGCGTAAACCATGAAAAATACCATGATAAGGGTAAAGATAACTTCCTGAAATTTGTTTTTTGGCATAAAAAATCCTCCTTTAAAATGATTAAGTGATAATGTAAAACCGTAAAGCATGTGTTGTTCGTTAATCATTCAGGAGAATGTGCGTTTCCAATATATGACAGGATTTTGTCATAAACCATATTCGGTTTTTTGACCAAATCAAACTGCGAAGCAGTTATTTGGCTGTAAGCAGGCAGCAGAGCGGTTTACGAATATCCGCTTGATACCGGCGGTTATGATATCATAAGTAGTAAAGCCTTGTCAATAAGTAAAATTCGCAACATCCTGCGGAATGTTCTGAAAAAACATGGAAATATCAGAAGAGTAATTGAGAAAAAAATGGCAATAACTCCTCTTGACCGTTAAAGTTAGATATAGTAAACTTGTAAACAGTTAGCGGATTCTAACTAATGCGTAAAATTTGTGGCGGGCCGTATCCCCTGACAAAATGCGGCCTGAACAGGAGTTACGGACAGGGCGAAAAGACCAGACAGGAGGATAAATATCAAATGGATTATTTAGAGATTGAGAAGGTCATTGGAAGAGAGATCATTGATTCAAGAGGAAATCCGACCGTAGAGGCAGAGGTTTATCTGGCAGATGGAACGGTCGGAAGAGGAGCAGCACCAAGCGGAGCGTCCACAGGAGAATTCGAAGCACTTGAGCTGAGAGATCAGGATAAAAGCCGTTTTGGAGGAAAAGGTGTTTCGAAGGCCATTGAAAATATCAATACAGTAATTAATGATGCGCTGGCAGGAATGGATGCATCTGATATTTATGCAGTGGATGCTGCCATGCTCAAAGCAGATGGAACAAAGGACAAATCAAAACTGGGCGCAAATGCCATTCTTGCGGTTTCTATTGCGTGCGCACGTGCGGCTGCGATTTCTCTTGACATCCCCCTTTACAGATTTCTTGGTGGGGTGAACGGAAACAGACTTCCGGTTCCGATGATGAATATCCTAAACGGTGGTGCACATGCTGCGAATACCGTTGATGTTCAGGAATTCATGATCATGCCGGCAGGAGCACCAAGCTTTAAAGAGGGACTTCGCTGGTGTACGGAGGTATTCCACGCTCTTGCTGCACTTCTGAAAGAAAAAGGCCTTGCAACAAGCGTTGGAGATGAAGGTGGTTTTGCACCAGACCTTGGAAGCGATGAGGAAGCCATTGAGTACATCCTTGAAGCAGTGAAAAAAGCAGGATATGAGCCTGGAAAGGATTTTGTACTTGCCATGGATGCTGCATCCAGTGAGTGGAAAGGAAACAAAAAGGGGGAGTATGTTCTTCCGAAATGCGGAAAGAAATTTACATCTGCGGAGCTTGTTGATCACTGGAAAAATCTGATCGAAAAATATCCGATCTACTCTATTGAGGATGGCCTTGATGAGGAAGACTGGGAAGGCTGGCAGATCATGACAAAAGAACTTGGAGGAAAAGTACAGCTTGTAGGTGATGACCTGTTTGTTACAAATACAGAGCGTCTTGAGAAAGGTATCAGCCTTGGCTGCGGAAATTCTATTCTGATCAAACTGAATCAGATCGGTTCTGTATCCGAGACTCTGGAAGCCATCAAAATGGCACATAAAGCTGGCTATACAGCGATTTCTTCCCATCGTTCCGGAGAGACAGAGGATACAACCATTGCAGATCTTGCAGTGGCACTGAATACCTGCCAGATCAAGACAGGAGCTCCTTCCAGAAGCGAACGTGTGGCAAAATATAATCAGCTTCTCCGTATTGAGGAAGAGCTTGGAGATGCAGCAGTATATCCGGGATTCCGGGCATTCAATATCAAGAGATAAGATCATAACTAACACATTTCTCAAAAAGGTACGCTTTGGCGTGCCTTTTTTTGGCGAAAATAAGGTTGCCAGATTTCTCAAAATAGTATATTATGATTTACAGCCGTGTGAAAAAATAAAATTGAATATTGGAGATGCTATGAAAGAATACGTAAATACTTTTATACGTTACAGGTTTCTTCTGGGAGAGCTTGTAAAAAAAGGAATCAAACTGAAGTACAGACGTTCCTATCTTGGTATCATCTGGTCTCTTCTTGAGCCGTTGCTTACCATGATCGTACTGACGATCGTATTCGGTACCCTGTTTGGAAACAAGGATCGGACATTTCCTGTATATATCCTGACAGGACGTCTTTTGTACACATTCTATTCCAGTGCCACAAAAGCGGCATTGAAATCAGTAAGAGCGAATTCGGCAATGATCAAGAAAGTTTATGTGCCAAAATATCTCTATCCGCTGTCAAGTGTACTTTTTAACTATGTGATCTTCCTGATCTCACTGATCGTGCTGGTTCCGGTAGGAGCAGTACTTGGTGTGGAGCCGACACTTTATATGTTCCAGATCCCGATCGCGCTGATCCTGGTATTTCTGTTGTCTTATGGTTGTGGAATGATCCTTGCTACGATTGGCGTTTTTTTCAGAGATATGGAATATCTGTGGTCAGTAGCGCTGATGCTGATCATGTATACCTGTGCGATCTTTTATTATCCGTCCAGACTGCTGAAAAGTGGTTTTTCATGGATCCTGAAATATAATCCGCTGTACTGTACCATCGATGTTTTTCGTTCAGGAATGTTCGGGGAGCCGATGAACCTGCATTATGCGGCATACGCACTGGTATTCAGCCTTGTGACGATTGCCATCGGAATGTTCTGTTTCAAGAAGAAACAGGATGAGTTTATCCTTTATATTTAACAGGAGAAAAATATGGAAAAACCTGCAGTAGTTGTAGATAATGTAAGTATGAAGTTTAATCTCAGTAAAGAAAAGGTAGACAGCCTGAAGGATTACGTGATTAAATTCTTAAAAAAAGAAATTAAATATAATGAATTCTGGGCTCTTCAGAATGTTGATTTTGAGGTAAAAAAAGGTGACCGTGTAGGAATCCTGGGACTTAATGGAGCGGGAAAAAGTACTCTGCTCAAAGTAATTGCCGGTGTATTCAAGCCTACCGAAGGCAAGGTGGTCCGAAACGGCCGTCTGGTCCCTCTTCTGGAACTGGGAGCCGGTTTTGACTCGCAGTATACAGGACGTGAGAATATTTTTCTGTATGGTGCGATGCTCGGATATTCCAAGAAGTTTCTGGAATCGAAATTTGATGAGATCGTTGAGTTTTCTGAACTGAAGGAATTTATCGATGTCCCTATTAAGAATTATTCTTCAGGTATGAAGGCAAGACTTGGATTCTCCATTGCCACACTGGTATCACCGGATATCCTGATCCTTGATGAAGTCCTTTCTGTAGGAGATGCCAAATTCCGGAAAAAGAGTGAAAAGAAAGTCTTAAGTATGTTTGATAAGGGCGTTACGGTACTGTTTGTATCCCATTCTCTGGAACAGGTACAGCGCCTGTGCAATAAAGCAATGATACTTGAAAAAGGAAAACTGATCGCATATGGAGATATTGATGAGATCTCGGCCAAATATGCGGAGATGATCAGATAAAGAACAGAAGGCGGCCTAGGCAGTCGCATAAATAAAAAGAACCGGACAGTGAACGGTTTGAATAGCAGATAGCCAGACGATTTGCGGAAATGATGCAAATGTCTGGCTATTGTGTTATTATATTACGAAGAAAACAGGGAGGCAAAAAGATGACTTTACAGCAGATCCTTGAAAAGGTAAAAAAAGGCCAGCTCTCTGTGGAGCATGCAGAGGACCTTCTGAAAAAAGAGGGATATGAAGAAATGGATTATGCGAAGCTGGATACTACCCGAAAAGCGAGGACCGGTTTTGCGGAGGTAGTTTACTGTGCGAGAAAAGCAGACGAACATCTTTTGAATATCTATCAGAAGCTTTATGAGGAAGATGGAGAAGTCTTTGGAACAAGGGCGTCAGAACATCAGTATGAACTGGTAAAAAAGGTTCTTCCTGATGTGGTTTATGATCCTGTTTCCGGAATTTTGAAGATTGAAAAAGAGAAGGAGCATATCGGAAAGGTGGCAGTGTGTACAGCCGGAACAGCAGATATTTCTGTTGCGGAGGAAGCTGCCCAGACAGCAGAGTATTTCGGCACACATGTGGAGAGGATCTATGATGTGGGAGTCAGTGGTATGCACAGACTCTTTTCCAGGCTGGATACCATCCAGGAGGCTAACTGTGTGGTTGCGGTAGCAGGAATGGAGGGTGCGCTGGCAAGTGTTATGGGTGGTCTTGTGAAACGTCCGGTGATCGCGGTACCTACTTCTGTGGGATATGGCGCCAGCTTTCATGGATTGTCAGCGCTTCTGACAATGATCAATTCCTGTGCCAACGGAATTGCAGTAGTAAATATTGACAACGGATTTGGGGCCGGATATCTGGCAACCCAGATCAATCGGCTTGCGGAGGGAAAATAAATGAGAAACAAATTATATCTGGAGTGTACCTCCGGGATCAGCGGGGATATGACAGTTGCGGCTCTTCTGGATCTGGGTGCAGATCAGAAAAAACTGGAGAAAGCTCTTGAAAGCCTGCCGGTAAAAGGCTTCGACATAAAGATCAGCCGTGTGGTAAAATCCGGGATCGATGCCTGTGATTTTGATGTGATGCTGGATCAGGACCATGAAAATCACGATCACGATATGGAATATCTGCATGGACATGATGGAGATTCTCACAGCCAGGATCATGAGAAACATCATTATAAACATAGTCATGAAGTCCTGGAAGCCCATGAGCATCCCCATTCTCATGAACATCATGTACAGGAAACCCATGGAAACAGTCATACATATACAGAAACGATGCATTCCCGCCACGGACACCATCACCATGAACATCGTGGCCTTAACGAGATCATGGAGATCATCGACCATGCGGATATGACAGACCGTGCGAAATCCTATGGAAAAAGGATTTTTAAGATTCTTGCCGAGGCAGAAGCAAAAGCCCATAATGTACCGGTGGATCGGGTCCATTTCCATGAAGTGGGTGCAGTGGATTCCATTGTGGATATTCTTTCTGTTGCAATCTGTATGGATGATCTGGATGTGGAGGAAGTGATCGTTCCAAGACTTTGTGAGGGTAGCGGAACGATTCGCTGTCAGCACGGAATCCTTCCGGTGCCGGTACCGGCGGTAAGTAATATTGTAAGTGCTCATCAGCTGAAGCTGCATATCACATCGGTGCAGGGTGAACTGATAACGCCTACAGGAGCAGCCATTGTGGCGGCATGCCTTACATCAGAAAAACTGCCTGAAGATTTTACGGTGGAGAAGATCGGTATCGGAGCAGGCAAGCGCCAGTATGAGTGCCCGGGAATTCTCCGTGCCATGCTAATCCGGGAATCCGGGGAGGAGGCTTCAGGCAATGATGCTTGTACGGAAATAGACACCATTATAAAGCTGGAATCCAACATTGATGACTGTACAGGAGAAACGCTTGGCTATGTTATGGAGCTTCTGTATGAGGCAGGAGCCAGAGAGGCCAATTACATGCCTGTGTTTATGAAGAAAAACCGTCCGGCATGGCTGCTTACCGTTCTATGTAAAAAAGAACAGGTTTCAGCGATGGAGCAGATCATTTTCAGAGAAACGACAACCATTGGGATCCGTCGCCAGGAGATGGAGAGAACCATTCTGAAAAGAGAGAAAAGAACGGTTACAACCCCGCTGGGAAATGTAGAAGTGAAGGTCTGCACTTTTGACGGACAGGAATATTATTATCCGGAATACGAAAGCGTAAAAAAACTTTGTGAAAAAACAGGGATTTCTTATAAAGAAGTATATCATATGGCTGTGCGGGGATAAGATCGGGTTGGTTGCCTTGTATAATGCACTTACATATTGACACCTTTTCGAAAAAACTATATAAATGTATATAGAAAGATTATTGCCGGACGGAACAGTTGGCAACGACACAGTAAGGCAGAGGCAGGAGAAGGATTTATGGCGGTAACAATACAGCAGATTGCAGAACAGGCAGGGGTTTCCAGGGGAACCGTGGACAGAGCATTGAACCACAGAGGACGGATCAATCCGGAGGTGGCAGAGAGAATCTGCCGTCTGGCGGACGAGATGGGATATGTACAGAAAGAACGGAAACATTCCAGAACAGCTAAAGATGAAAGACTGAAGATCGGAGTGGTGACACAGCTTGCCAGATCTTCTTTTATGCAGGAAGTAAATCGTGGTATTGAGAAGGCAGCCGTGGAACTGAAAGAAAAAGGGATCCAGCTGATCCTGAAAGAGGGTCTTTCCGTTGATGAAGAGGAACAGCTGCAGGCCATTGAGGAACTGGAACAGGAAGGAATCCGGGGACTTGCGATCATGCCGGTAGACAGTGAGGCTGTCCGGGAGAAACTGAATGCTTTGATCGAAGAGAAGAATATCCCAGTAGTAACCTTTAACTCTGATATTGTAGGAACGAGAAGAACCTGTTTTGTGGGAATGGATAACCGCAAGAGCGGACGTACCGCAGCCGGACTTCTTGGAATGTTGACAAGAGGAAATGGAAAGATCCTGATCATCACCGGATATTTCAGCAATCATGTTGACAATCAGCGAGTGGATGGCTTTGTGGAGGAAGCCAAGCGGGCTTTTCCACATCTGGAGATTGCCGGTGTTCACGGAAGCTTTGATGAAGCAGCTGAGGTGGAGCACATTATAGAAAATGCCATGATGAGTACTTCAGGGATCAGCGGGATCCTGGTGGTATCCGGAGGCCAGGCAGGAGTGGGTAAGGCATTTGAAAAGCTGAGACTTGACCGCAGGCCCTACGTTGTGATCTACGATCAGACTCCGAAGAATGAACGGGCACTGAAGAATGATCATGTGGATTTTCTGATCGACCAGAATGGATATGTCCAGGGGTATGAACCGCCAAGGATCCTGGCGGATATCCTGACAAAAGGACAGGAGCCGGAGAGAGAATATCTCTTTACAGATATCAAGATCAAAACAAAATATAACCTTTGAACATGTATTGTGCAAAGTATCATATAAAATAGTCTGCAGGATGAAAACTGCAGGCTTTTTTATATTACAGGAAATCTGTAAGATACTACGATATGAAATATAGATTCCAAGAAAACAACTGTCTGGATACATTTGATTGCGTGCTAATAGCGTGCTAAAAATATCAACACGCAAATGCATATGTAGATAATAGCTACTTTGAACAAAACAAAACTACAAAAATTGTATAGAATAACTGAAAAAAAGAAAAATGAAAAGAAGTACTTGCCCAAATTGTAAAACGGTGCTATATTAACATCATAAGAAACACGCAAGAAAGCACGCTAAATAAAAGAAAAAGCACGCAAATCAAAAAAGCACATAAAAAAGAAGTAAAAAATAAACCATCAAACAAACGGAGGTAAGATCATGAAGTATATCGAATTTGATGAATCCAGACCAATGGACCTGGTGCTCCTTGGAAGAGTTGCCATTGATTTTAATCCTGCTTACAACGATCAGGTAAAGGAGGAGTTCAAACCCCTGAAGAAGGTACATATGTTTGAGAAATTTGTAGGAGGATCTCCTGCAAACATCGCTGTAGGTGTTACCAAGCATGGCCTGAAAGCAGGATTTATCGGAAAGGTTTCGGATGATCAGTTCGGTGAGTATGTTGTAGATTATTTTGATGAGAGAGGAATCGATACCTCACAGATCACAAAATGTACAAACGGAGAGAAGCTGGGACTTACCTTTACCGAGATGCTTTCTCCAAAGGAAAGCAGTATCCTCATGTATCGTAACCGTATCGCAGATCTGCAGCTTCATGTAGACGACATCCACGAGGATTATATCAAAAATGCAAAAGCGATCCTCATTTCCGGAACTGCTCTTGCAGAGAGCCCTTCCAGAGAAGCAGCGATCAAAGCGGTTATGCTTGCTAAGAAAGTAAACACAAAGATCATTTTTGATATTGATTATAGAGAGTACAACTGGAAGAATGCAGATGAGATTTCCATCTACTATTCCATCGTAGCTAAGGAAGCTGACATCATCATGGGCTCCAGAGAAGAGTTTGACCTTACAGAGAAACTGATCAAAGAAGGCATGACTGATGAGGAGAGTGCAGCTTACTGGCAGGCAAAAAATGCAAAGATCGTTGTCATCAAACACGGTATGAAGGGTTCCACAGCCTACACAGTTGATGGACAGAAGTTCAGCATCAAGCCATTCCCGGTTGAGGCAAGAAAAGGCTTCGGCGGCGGCGACGGATACGGCTCCGGATTCCTGTATGGACTGTATCAGGGCTGGGAGATCATTGACTGCCTGGAGTTTGGTTCTGCTGAGGCATCCATGATGGTTAAAAGCAACAACTGCTCCGATTCCCTTCCGGGACCGGATGAAGTTCACGCATTCATTAAAGATGAAAAAGAAAAATTCGGCGAAATGATCGCAAGAGTATAAAGAAAAGGAGTGGGAAAAATGGCAAAGACAGTAAGAATGACAACTGCACAGGCAATTGTAAAATTTCTGGATAATCAGTATGTTTCCATGGACGGAGTGGAGACAAAATTCGTAGAAGGATTTTTCACGATCTTCGGACACGGTATTGCTGTAGGACTTGGTGAGGCACTGGATACAAATCCGGGACAGCTGAAGGTTCTTCAGGGAAGAAATGAGCAGGGTATGTGTCACGTTGCTACCGCTTTTGCAAAACAGAGCAACCGCAAAAAAATCATTGCATGCGCTTCCTCCATCGGACCTGGAGCTGCAAACATGGTAACAGCATGTGCAACAGCAACTGTAAATAATATTCCGCTTCTTGTATTCCCGGCAGATACTTTTGCATCTCGCCAGCCTGACCCGGTTCTCCAGCAGCTGGAGCAGAGCAGCAGCCTTGCCGTCAGTACGAACGATGCATTCAAGCCAGTCTGCAAATACTGGGATAGGATCACAAGACCGGAGATGGTCATGACCGCTCTGATCAATGCAATGAGAGTTCTTACAGATCCGGCTGAAACAGGTGCATGCTGCATCGCGCTTTGCCAGGATGTTGAGGGTGAGTCCTTTGACTTCCCGGAGTACTTCTTCAAGAAGAGAGTGCACAGGATCACAAGACCGGTTGCAGTAGAGGAAGAGCTTGAGGATGTGGCAGAGGTCATCGCAGGAGCGAAGAAACCGCTTATCGTTGTTGGTGGTGGTGTCCGTTACTCAGAAGCTGGAGAAGCTGTTGAGAAATTCTGTGAAGAGTTCAAGATCCCATTCGGCGAGACACAGGCCGGAAAGAGTGCCTGCCAGTCTGGCAATCCGTACTGTCTTGGCGGTATCGGTGTAACAGGAACCTACGCTTCCAACATCATCGGTAAAGACGCAGACGTGGTAATTTCTATCGGTTCCAGAATGTCTGACTTTACAACAAGCTCCAAGCATCTGTTCCAGAATGAGGATGTTCAGTTTGTAAGTATCAACAACTGCAGATTCCACGCATACAAGATGGATGCAGTAAAAGCAGTGGGTGATGCAAAAGCTACCGTAGAAGCACTAGCAGAAAAGCTTCGTGCAAGAGGATATAAATCTGCATACACAGATGAGATCGAGAAAGCAAAAGCTGCATGGGATAAAGAGATGGAGCG
>OLRU01000990.1_pt1 | contig 27074 bp, 27 predicted proteins | sample 1672961 | NCBI WGS metagenome assembly OLRU01 (sample SAMEA3136741, study PRJEB25190) | human gut metagenome | biome: human gut; feature: human-associated habitat; material: faeces | place: Austria | collected 2013
TATTTGTGGTCTCGGAGCAAGTGTTGGATGCGAGCGCGTGGAGCGAACATTCAACACGCAGCGACTAAAAGCACAAATATGGCTTATGAAGTTCACTGGCTTCGTCTGTAGTTTGTCTAATGAATTAAATAGTAACCCACTCCATTAAATTGGGGATTTCTTTTCTATAAATTCGTCCAGAGAATGCCTCATGTGGTAGTGCAATAAAGTTTGTTTCGTCAGCGCAGATAGTTTTGTATATTGAATCTGCTATGACTGTTTTTGCTTCTGCTATTGCCGCTTTTATCTCTTCTTCCGATGAAAAAAGCAATACATTTTCCCCGATATATTCTGGTTCGGTTTCTAGTGGGCAGATGACTGTAGCATCTATTCCCTGTTTGAGTGCCATCGCTGCTTTTAATGACTGGGAAATGACAGATTCGCCTATGATATAAATTCCGTTGGCTGCCCTGCTTATGTTTTTTCCTGATGATGTTACAGAGAAATATGCTGTCTGTGATTTTCCCGTCCAGGCGGCATCTATTAATTTCTCGGCAATGATACTTGCAAAGCCTTTGACTGGTGTACCGATGACATACGGTGTTGAAAATCGTTCTTCTAATACTTTTGCGGCTGGAAATCCCACGGATGAAATAACGAGGTTCACATCGGCTTCGCCGGCTTTTTGTATCTCTTCTATGGTGCTTCCCATTGCAAAAGTACTGATGATTTCAAAGTGCTTACTTAAGAATTCTTTTATGGAATCTAAGGTGGAGTTTATGGAAAAATCAAGTGGGGTTGCTCCTAAAATGTTTATTTTTATTTTGGAATTACTCTGTTTTGATTCTGTATTTTCTATTTGCTTTTGTTCCGATTGGTTTAACTTCTGCTGATTTTGCTTCTTTGTATCAGCTACTGATAATTCGTTTGATACATTTTCTATTTCTATTCCATTTTCTTTAAAATGCCCATTTGCATTCGTTGGAAGTACTAATTCTCTTGCTACTGTCTCCAGCGCCATTCCTGCTCCGCTTACATAGCTGTGCATCCCACTGGTCGGGAAATAAAAGACTGGGATTTGTGTCTGCTTTTCGATGACGCGGGCGATTCCTTCAAAGTCGGTTCCGGTCATTAAGGGAATTGGGGTGCGTACCAGGGCAATGAAACGAGGTTTTAATTCTTTGGCTGCCCGCACAATGTCATTGATGAATTTATCATCATTTCCCATAATAGCGTCCATCTGTGAAAGTCCGGAAATAAATACGAGGCTGTCCATATCATACCAGCGTGGTTCATCGTGAGTATTATAGGTGGAATTGCAGCCGGACGGGTCATGGATAACGACCATGCCGCCAAGTTCATAAAGGGCAGAACATACCCCTGATACATCTGCTGTATAGGTTGATAATGTTACCGATACTTGTTTCATAAATAAATCCTTTCATTTATATACAGCTTTCACATCCCAAGCCTTTTCGGACTACCAAATCTTTTGTGTTCTTTTTTGTCTGACAGGCTTGCTGTATTTTCTGGCAGAGTTCACAAATACCATCATAGCCATGCAGCCCTCCGCCTTCTACCATATTTACAAAATGCTCTGTTCCTGAAAAGTAAGCGGCTTTCTGACCGATTGCCAGTATTTTTTCCTGTGGATTTCTTGGATATACCCGCATATTGGGATGTATCGTCGCACATACTTTTAAATTAGGAGCATTTTCTTTTAACCAGAGATAGTCTTCTTTTTCTTCTGCCGAAAAAGCATCCGTAAAAATTCCTTCTACCGAAAACCCATGGGAAATCAGTAATCTTGTAAGTCCTAAAAGTCTTGGAACAACGGTGGCATCTATGGTGATTTTAGTATCGCCAACAAGCTCTTTTGTTTCCTGTAAAATGCGTTCGCACCGCTTTCGTAACAGGCTGGTATCTGGCATCACCGCTCCCGGCATTTCTTTTACGAGGCTTTTTAACTGTGCATTAATTTCATCATAATGAAATGAAAATGGAAGATAGAGAAACTTCATGCCAAGTCGTTTAGATAACTGTTCTGCACCGTACTTTGCAAGTGGATAGCAGGCAATATTTAAGAAACTTTCTGACATGGATAAATATTCTTCGTACCCCTCGCACTCTGTAATGTCTTTTACCGTGTATCCTGCTGCCTTTGCGATTGTCTTTAATTCGGTTTCTTCTCTTGTCGGAAAATCATTTCCGATAATATTTATCTGTTTTAAATTCTTTTCCCGCATGGGAAGTGGCTTATATAAAGCATTTCGCAACTTCTGGTCCGGAGTCAGCCCTTCCTTTTGCATAATCGGATCCATGTAACAATCCACGAAACACTGTTCTGGAAAGCGACTTCTTAGCGTATCATAAATATAGTTCAGATCACATCCCATAAAATGATGCACACAAACCGTAAATAAAAGAACAACGGATGGCTTCTTCGGCAATTTGTGAAGAATATCACTGACACCTTCAATGACAAGATCCTCCATCTGCCCGTTGAACAAATCTTCTTCCTTTATTTCTACAAAAGAAAAACGGTCTCCTGCGTTCATTTCTGCTGCAGTCAGAATAACACCTCTGTTACAGTTTGCGCCGCATACATAAATCTGGTGAGAACCTGGCAGGAGCATTCCCATATGTACAATATTCCATGTGCCGTGTGCCGGGCTGTTATATTCAAGTCCCGGGACAAAAGGCAGCGGCCATGCCGCATCCTGAAAAGGAATCTCCTCCTGTAAGGAAGGCGATAATTTTTCTTTTATCTGATTATTCCATTGTTCGTCTTTTGCTTTTCCGTGAAGCATTTTAAGCAAAATAAATCCCTCCCTGTAAATCCTTCATATTCAACTTCTTAGATTCCACAAAGTGTACGGATTTCTCCTGCAAGAATCCGATACTCCTCTGCCATTTCTGAATCCGGATACGCTTCTATCACCGTCTTTTTCTGTTCTTCTGCATCAGTGACAAGCGCACTTCTTGATAAAGTTCCGATGACTTTACTGTGAATATCTTCTGCTAATTCCTCTACTTTTGCATCCTCATTTTTTACATTTCTGCGATTTAAAATGAGGCCGCCAAGCTGTGCATATCCTCTGTCTTTGAAGTTTTCTACTGCCATTGCAATATTTGCTGCCGCATGGATTGCCATATTTTCACCAGAAGTAATAACAAATACTTTATCGGCATAGCCACGGCGCATTGGCATGGAAAATCCACCACAGACAACATCGCCAAGAACATCATAAATGACAACATCCGGGCGGTATTTCTCATATGCACCTTTTTTCTCCAATGTCTCTAATGCCGCAATGATTCCTCTTCCGGCACAGCCAAGTCCTGGCGAAGGACCACCGGCTTCCACACAGCAAACACCTGCGAAGCCTTCTTTTACCATTTCTTCTAAGGTGAAATCTTCTTTTCTTGTCCGTACTAAGTCAAGAACTGTCTCTACTTTTTCTCCGTGACGCAGTAAAACTGTCGAATCTGCTTTCGGATCACAGCCAATCTGCATAACTCTGAGTCCCTGGCTGGCAAATACCGCCGCCACATTTGAGACAGTCGTGGACTTTCCGATTCCACCTTTTCCATATACCGCTATTTTAATCATACTTTTTTCCTTTTATCACACTTTTGCATAGGCAGCTTTCGCCGTCACTCCAGAAAGTCGTCCAATCTTGCCGGACAGCTCACTGATTTTCGTCTGTGGAGCATCAATCACCAGGCTGATAATGCTAATATTTTTTTCTCGGTAAGGAATACCCATTCTGCCTACAACATACTCTGCGTAATCGTGAATCATTTCATTTAATTTCGCTGTACTTTCACTGTCCTCCACGATAATAGAAAGAACGGCAATTCTTGTGTCTTCCATGATTTTCCTTTCTCCAATTAACAGATTCTTGGTAAAAGCTCTCCACCTGGAGGTGGAAGTAAAGTTTCCGCTCCGATTTCTGTTGTGACTACAACTCTTCCTGGCATTTCTTCTGTTACTTCACCAATAATTGCAGCTTCTGAAGAATACTTTCCTTCTCGTAATTTAGCTACGATTGCTTCTGCATTTTCCTTTGGTGCAAAAATGACAAGACGGCCTTCGCAGGCAAGGTAAAGCGGTTCTAATCCAAGCATTCCGCATACACCTTTTACGCTGTCCTGCACCGGAATTGCCTCTGCATTCAGACGGATTCCTGTTTTACTCTGTTCCGCAATTTCATATAAAACAGTTCCAACACCGCCTCTTGTCGCATCACGAATAACGTGAACATCCTTTGTCACAGATAAAATGTCCTGTACTGTTCCCCAAAGTGGTGCACAGTCACTTGTCACATCCGCATCAATTCCGAAGTCTTCTCTTGCAAGCAAAATAGTACAGCCGTGTCTTCCGATATCTCCGCTGACAATAACAGCATCACCTGGTTTTGCCATGAATCCAGAAGTCTCTACGCCCTCCTGAATCTCACCAATACCTGTTGTTGTGATAAATACACCATCTACCTGACCTTTTCCGGCAACCTTTGTATCTCCGGCAACAATCTTTACTCCAGCTTCATTTGCTGTCTTTTCCATTGCTGCTGCGATTGCTTCTAATTTCTCCATCGGGAAACCTTCCTCAATAACAAAGGCGCAGGAAAGATAGAGTGGCTTTGCTCCCATGCAGGATAAATCATTTACTGTACCGCAAATGCTGAGCTTTCCGATATTTCCTCCCGGAAATTCTGAAGGAGAAACAATAAATCCATCTGTGGTAAATGCAATCTTTCCCTCTTTCATCTTTAATACTGCCGCATCGTCACTTGTCAGTTCTGGATTGGCAAAATGTACTTTAAATACCTGGTCAATTAATTCACTTGTCTGTTTTCCTCCTGCACCGTGAGCAAGAGAAACTGTTTTTCCTTTTAAGTTATCCATGATTTTTCCTCTTATTGTTTTTTACTATATTTTTAGATTTATAATTTATTATATCTAATACTCTGTAAGTGAAAGTTATTCTCCCCTGCTATTATACTGATAATAAGCTGAGCAGGCTCCCTCATTCGATACCATACAGGCTCCAATCGGATGAAGTGGGGTACAGCCTTTTCCAAATACTTTACAGTCTGTCGGACGGCATTTCCCCTGTAATACATCTCCACAACGGCAGGCAGGACTCGTTCTTCCTTCCATCTTCGGAATCGAAAACTTCACTCTTGCATCAAAGTCCTGCGCTTCTTTTCGCAGGCGAAGTCCGGAATTTTTAATCATACCAAGTCCTCTCCATTGAGAATCACATGGTTCCATCCATTCTTTGATCAGTTTCTGTGCCGGAATACTTCCCTCTTCCGTAACAACCCTTGGATAGGCATTAACAAAAAACGGGTTGCCTTCCGGGAACTTCTTTAATAATACAGCAAATGCAGTTAAAATCTCGCTGGCAGTAAAGCCGGTTACTATACCGCTGATTCTTTCTTCCTCACAAAGCTTTCTGTTCAATGCATTGCCGGTAATCGCATTAACATGGCCGGGATATAAGAAAACATCGGCACTGTCTTTCAACATCTCATAGGCACCCGGCATTGTTTTATTCGCAGTAAGAAGTGCATAGTTTGTAAGTCCTGCCTCTTTTGCCATCTTTACAGAAAGACAACTTGCCGGAGTTGTTGTCTCAAATCCAACGGAAAGAAAGACAATCTGCTCGTCTTTATGCTCTTTGGCATATTCAAAGGCATCCATCGGAGAGTATACCATCTGAATCTTGCCGCCAAGACTTCTGGCATCCGCTAAACTCTTTGTACTTCCCGGCACACGAATCAGATCGCCAAAGGTACAAATAGTTACATTTTTCTCCAAAGCAAGCCATACTGCCTCATCAATAAAACCTGCCGGTGTCACACAGACCGGACAACCCGGACCAGAAATCAGTTCCACCTGCGGCGGCAAAATCTTTCGCACACCAAGATGAAAAATCTCATGGGTATGTGTTCCACACACTTCCATCACACGGACAGCAGGACCATCATAGCCTTCAATAATTGCTTTTGCTTTTTTTAATTGTTCTTTCATAGTAACCCCTCCAGAAGATCTTCTGCCTCATCCTCATCTTCTTCTGTAATCTTTGCAATCGCAATTCCTGCATGAACCATTACATAATCGCCCGGTTCAAGATTCTCTATCAGTTCTGCTGAAACTTCTCTTTTCGCTCCTGACGCATCTACAACCGCCATTCCATCTTTCATTGTCATAACTTTTGCTGGTAATCCTACACACATAATTTATTCCCCTTTTTGTAAACTTCTCATTGCTGCCACCGCCTGTCCAAGGCTGATTCCCCCGTCATTTGGCGGAAGTAAATGGTGTCGCAGCACATGAAATCCTCTTTCTTCTAACATGGTCACACTGTAATCTAAAAGTAATTTATTCTGGTAAACACCGCCACTTAATGCAACGGTATTAATCCCTGTTTCTTCTCTTGCTTTTTCGCAGGCAGAGACAATCATTCCTGCTAAGCCTTTGTGGAAATGCAAGGCAAGCTGATTGCTGTTTTCTCCTGCTAATTTTCTCTCTGCTAATTCTTTGACAAGAGATAATGTTGGTAAATAATATAAATCCGCTTTTATATTCCGATTTATAGAGTTGTTTTTCTCTACAACACTCTTCTGCGCTACATCAGAAATACTTTTTAGTTCTCCATAGTCTGTAATTATTCCAGATTCTGCAAAATCCTCAGAACCTGCTATTTTTTTCTTCTGGGCATCCAGCCATTTTTCGGCCGCAAACTGTAACGATGTAGATGCCTCCCCCTCAAATGTAGAGGACTTTCTGATGTCAAGAATCGCACTCACCGCATCAAATAATCTTCCGGCACTTGTAGACTGTACAGTATTAATTCCTCGTTCTTCCATCGTAAACTGAAATTTTGCCAGCTTTGGCTCACAAAGTCCTAATGTTTCAATAATCAGAAGGGCATTTTCCTTTCCGTAAATCTTTCCAAGAAGAGATACGGCAATTCTCCAGCCTTCTTTTGCAGAAGCATCGCCGCCTGTCTGTGCAAATGGTTCGATGCACCCCCAACGTGTAAAGGAATCATAGTCTGCCAACAGAATTTCTCCACCCCAGATTGTTCCGTCGGTTCCGTATCCCGTTCCGTCAAAAGAAACACCGATAACTTTTTTTTCGGTTGTCCATTCATTCTCTGCCATACAGGAAAGAATGTGAGCATAATGATGTTGTACGAGAAATACAGGAAGCCCCATCTCTTCTGCCGCCGCTCTTGTATTATAAGACGGATGCATATCGCAGGCAACAATCTGCGGCTTGGTTTCCAGCAGTTCTTCCATTCGTTTCACAGACTCTTTTAACGCCTTTACCGTCCGTACATCTCCCATATCACCAATGTAAGGCGATGGATAAAATAGCTGATTCTTTCCGATACAAAACGCATTCTTAAGCTCACCACCGACCGCAAGCACCTGACCTTTAAATTCATTTCCCATCATAAATGGAAGAGGCGCATAGCCTCTGGAGCGCCGAATCATATACGGCTCTCCCCGGTAAAAATCCATAACCGTGTCATCCGCACGAAGCCGTATTTTCCGGTCATGGGAAAGTATCACATCACAAAGCCCGCTCAGCTCATTTAATGCGTCTTCATCGTCACGGCAAATCGGCGCTCCAGAAGTATTCGCACTGGTCATCACAAGGCAATCAGAAACCTTCGTTTCGTCCTGATAATCAAAAAGTAAAAGCTGCACTGGCGCATATGGTAACATAACTCCAATCTTTGGATTATCCGGTGCAACACTCTCACAAAGCGTTCCCCCTTCTTTTTTCGGAAGTAAAATAATCGGCTTCTGATGCCCGTCAAGAATCTCCTCTAAATGTGGTTCTGTCTCACATTCTCTTCTCACAACATCTAAGTCCTTCATCATAACAGCAAATGGTTTCATCGGACGTTTTTTCCTCTGTCGTAATCTTGCAACTGTTTCTTCCTTCGCCGCATCACAGCAAAGATGAAAACCGCCGATTCCCTTTACCGCTACAATGCCACCCTCGCTGATCACCTTTCTTGTATAGCGAATCGCATCCGCTCCCCGTTCTTTCCTCCCAAGCAAATATACTTCTGGCCCGCAGTCGTTACAGCAGACTGGCTGTGCATCAAATCTTCTCGTTTCCGCATGCGTGTACTCATACTCACATTTCTCGCACATCGGAAACTCTCCCATACTCGTCCGTACTCTGTCATACGGCATGGAATCTAAGATTGTAAGACGCGGTCCACAACAGGTACAATTGATAAACGGATGCAGATATCTTCTGTCGTTCTTATCATAAAGTTCCTTCTTACATTCCAGGCAAATGGCAATATCTGGGGATACGAAGATTTCTCCTTCTTCTTTTTCGCTTTCTATGATTTGGAACTTTTCTTTGGAGTCTGTTTCAGATTCAACTTTATGAATACCATCCTCACCCGATTCCACATTCTCCACATCCAGTTTCAAAATAACCGCCCGTTTGGGAGGCTGTCCCTGAATCTGCTTTATAAAGCTATTCACACATTCTTCGCTGCCCTCTGCAAAGATTTCCACATAAGGTCCCTTATTACTCACACTTCCGGCAATATCACAGGCATCGGCATGACGCTTTACCGTTGGGCGAAAGCCGACTCCCTGCACAATTCCAAATACTCTGATACAGACTCTCATACGCTCTGTCTCTTCTTTCCTGAGATTGCAAAGTGCGGTAAGTCATACCATTCTCCTTTATAAAATGGCACAGCTTTCTTCAGTAGCGGATCGGCGATAATAATGTCATATTCATTTTCTTTGATGTAAGTAATCCAGTCATCTTCTTCCTTAAAAAGAATATCCTGTTCTTTCTTTTGCTCTTTATTCATCATAAACCAGGATGCAACATTGATATTTGCAGAAATAAATTCTTCCCTCAACGTATTCGCCATCACCTGCTGATGAACAATTAATATCTTTTTCTCAGATAATTCTTCTACATTCAACAGTCCTGCTACCTGCTCTTTTTGCATTTTGGGTTCTATCTGCTCTTTTTTTTCTTTCCATTCTGGAATAATCTCCGGTGGACAAAACAGCTCATATGGCGTTCCAAATTTCTGTTGTAAATACTTTGCTGCTGCAATTCCTGCCGGCGAAACAACGATGTTTTTCTCTGCTGCTGCCGCTTCTCTTACAGCGTCTAAGCCATCGCCCATTCCATAACATACAACCTTTGAAAAACCTTTTTCGGCAAAATACTTTTTCAGGAAATCTTCTTCATAAATACCGCCAAATTCAAGAGGGGTTGCCCCGATAATTCCAATACGTCCTGGCTCCACGTCTTTTTCAACAGCGAACTTTTTAAATAATTCTTTCCATGTCTTTTTCTCACCATCATCGTAAAGCTTTGTTCCGTCCGTGTCGATTGTAAGCGCCGGAATTCCTGTTTTCTTTTCAATCATTCGGGAAAGTGCGCGATAATCCGTTCCGATTACTGCAGGAACCGGCGTACCAATCACTGCAATAAAATCTGCGGAAAGCTTCTCGCAGGCTTTTCCAATCTTTTCTACCAGGCGGTCATCCCGTCCAAGAATCGCATCCATATCACGAAGTCCTGCGCTGAAAATCGCACTACGACTCTCAAACCATCTTGGCTCATCGAATCCACAGATATTTCCTGCACAGCCGCCGGCATCTAAAATAATAATCAGTCCGTGAAATTCACATAATACCGCTGCCGCGCCCGACTGGTCCGGAGCAAATGGGGAGAGATATTTTCTAAGTCCCTTCATTTAATTTGTCCCCCTTTCCAATTCCAGTACCCGTTCACACTCCTCAAAGAAATGCTTCACTCCACGATACCCAAATGGCTGTATATCGTCACTCCACTCAAGCTGTGCTGCTTCTGGATGATAGTAAACAGCATCCTTTCCGATAACGATATCCACTGGATTCTCGCCCGGCTCATAGTAAATCATCGTTGGCTCCAGATTCGAATAAATCTTTGTTTCTGGACTTAACTTCGCCATCTTTTCGATATAAACAAAATCCTCTTTTGACAGATTTCCAAATACTTCTGCTACCGCAAACTCATATCGAATCAGCGCAAATGCAAGTTCAAATGCATTGGCGTTACAGCCTTCTCCAATTGCAAATACTGCATGTGGATACTTTTTCTTAAAAGCTTCTTTTGCTGCAAGTGCTTCCTCAAAATAAGCATCATCATCAAATTTACTTCCTAATGCCGCTGCAAATAATGTATATTGATTCTTTATTTTATCAAGCTGATATAGCCTTGTAAGTTCTATGTACGGAATTCCCAGTCGTTTTTGCATATCGGCCGCCGCAAAACGTGCTTCCGCATCTAATACCAGATTAAAATTCGCCTCTGCCATATCAAGATACTCATCATAGTTTTTACATCGGGAAATCTCACGAATCTTTTTTATCCCAAGCTGTCTTAACAGATCATAAAGTTCACTGTCATCTTCTAACGGAGCAAAATGTCCAAGAAGATTCACGGAAGTACTCTTCTTTTTCTTTGGCTCTAACAGAGAATAAATCGACTGTCTGACATGAACCATCGGCGGCTTTCTTCCCTCTCTGGTCAACGCATACATATAGCAAGGAAGAACCGGGATTCCAACTGCTTTTTGTGCTCTCTTACAAATACGCTCCATATCGGTTCCAAGCAAAGCATCTACACAAGTAAGACAAATCATAACAACCGATGGCTTTGTCTCCAGACAATCATAAATCTCTTCTACTGCCTGTGGAACCTTCTTCAAATGTCTTCCCGTTACAATATCCGTTTCATCCATCATCAGATAGAAAAATCGCTCACTGTATCCGCCAAGCTCACTTAAAATCGTTGTATTCCTTCCGCAACAGCCTGGTGCTAACAAAAGCATAACCGAACCTGGAATCGCAAGCCCCGCTCTCTTTACACCAAAGCCCTGCGCTCCCGGCGAGTTATACGCAAGTGTAGCTGGTGAACTGTAGATAAGGTGCTTTGAGGAAATCAATTCTTCAGGAATATTGTCTCGACCTGCTTCGGCAAGTTCTTTTGTGGTAATAAAATACGCTTCTTCTGCTTTCTTTTTCTCTGTCTCTTTTGCCATGATTTCTACCATACATCTTCCTCCGCTGTATCCTGTGCATTTTCCAGAAGTTCTTTTGCAAGATTTAAAAATGCCTGTGCCGCCGGAGATTCTGGTTCACCTTCGACAACAGTCATTCCCCTATCTTCACATCTGGTAATCTCGTCACTTCTTGGCACTTCACCAACAATCGGAAGCCCTACGGAATCCGCAAACTCAGTAACCTTCTCTGTCTCGTTTTCCACATTTCTGTGATTTAACACAATACCATACACCTTCGCATAGCTTCTGTCCTCAAAGTTCTTCACTGCATTATTAATATTATTGGCAGCATAAAGAGCCATCTTCTCACCAGAAGTCACAATCAACACTTTACTCGCATACCCCTCACGAATTGGTGCCGCAAATCCACCACAGACAACATCACCAAGAACATCGTATAACACAACATCAGGCTGGTGTGTCTCAAATAATTCCAAATCTTCTAACAAGCTAAATGTCGCAATAATTCCACGACCAGCACAGCCAAGTCCCGGTGTCGGACCACCTGTTTCAATACAGAGAACTCCACCGTAACCTACCTTTGAAATATCCTCAATTGTCTCTGGGTCTTCATCATATTCACGCATATAGTTCATTACCGGAATCGGTGTCGTACCCCTAAGCAGATTAATCGTAGAATCTGCCTTCGGGTCACAGCCAATCTGAATAACCTTCTTTCCCATACTGGCAAATGCCGCTGCCAAATTACTGGTCACCGTGGACTTTCCAATCCCGCCCTTGCCATAAACCGCAATCTTTAACATAAAAAACTCCTCTATTCTACCTCTGACCGACAGACTGACCGTAAGGCAGAACAGAAGAGTTTTGCACTTTTCGTACTTTATTCTTACTATTCTTTTCTTTGTTTAAAACAAATCGTATCTATTTAGAATCTATACAATTATAGAAAATCAAGCGTATTGGTAATCTTAATATAATTGAATTAAAAATATCTCTATTTCTATACAACTTATATACAGATTTACTACTCGATTTTCAATTGCAAATTCTAAATAATTTCAAACTATTCCAGCGCGGAAAACCTTACTGTCAGAGTCGATATTTATCTTTCTATTATTATAACTATCCAGACTCACAAAATCAAATATCAGTTACTATATACTTGCATAACTTTGATTTACATAATCTTAGATAATTATTCTTTTATTGTTTTGTTATTTTTTTATCATAGTCTTATTATAACATCTGAGAAATGAAAGGCAAGTACATTTTCCAGTACAGTACTTATAGTGACATACTTCTTCTGCACATCTCTGCAATCCTGCCAGAGGCTATATCACTGTCAAACGTACATCCCATTCCTCTTAAAAATTATTTTAAAAGAAGATAGCTTGGCATACCATTCTCATAAATACTACTTACTTCGCCCTGCACCAATGGGGTTAAGTAAGTAATTAACTCTTCCTTCACTCCATTACCAGCCTCATTAATCCACTCTACAGGAATCTTCTTCTCTTTATTCGCAACCTCACGAATATCAACGCCACTGTACTCTACCGTATATGGAGCATCAGACACTCTTGTAAGAGAAGACATTAATCCACTCTCTCCGGCTACTGCAAGCTTAACTGCATTCGCGCCAAGATTACCGGACTCCTCAATATCCGTCTTACTTAAAATATGCCCTGCACAGCGCTGTAACAGATTCAATTCTATCGAACGAACCTTACAGCCAATCTTTGCTCGAACCGCTTCCTCTAAAATCTTTCCAGTACCAGATAACTTCGTATGTCCAAATACATCTAACTCTCTAGATTCTTCCTGTTCACATAAGAAGCGCCCCTCTGTATCATGTACACCTTCACTAACCGCAACAAGCACAGCATTCGTTGAGGCCAGCTTTTCCTTCACATCATCAATAAAACGATCCAATGAAAATGGTTTTTCTTCTAAATAAACAAGATATGGCACATTACCATTCTTACCTTCCGCTAATGCAGCAGCCGCAGTAAGCCACCCGGCATGACGTCCCATCATCTCAACAATAATTACATTCTTCGGCTCATATACGGTAATCTCCTGTTCAAGCTCACAGAAAACTGTAGAAATATACTTAGCTGCTGAACCAAATCCCGGACAATGGTCTATTCCGCAAAGGTCATTATCAATCGTCTTTGGTCCACCAATAACCTTAATATCCTCTACACCTTTCTCCTTACAGTATGCAGAAAGCTTCGCTACCGTATCCATAGAATCATTCCCACCGATATAAACAAAATATCCAATATTCATCTTATGAAGAATATCAACAATCTCCTGATACTGACTGTCATCTTCCTTGATATCATTAAGCTTAAAACGACAAGAACCAAGCGCTGCCGCCGGAGTTCTCTTTAACTTCTCCAGCTTTTCCTCTGTGTCAACCTTCTCTGTAAGATTCACAAATTTCTGTTCTAACACTCCCTGAATTCCATAACAAGCCCCATATACCTGATCAATCTGTTCTTCCTTTATCGCCTGCTTAATAACACCTGCTAATGTTGCATTAATCGCTGCTGTTGGTCCTCCAGACTGTGCTACTAACAAATTCTTCTTCATCTTTCTAAAATCCTCCTGTAAATCTCTGAAAAGGTTCTGGTGTTCCTTCATTCGATGCAATCACCTTCTGCATCCATACAATATCCCACCACTTGCCAAGCTTGTAGCCACATTGTTCAAAATGTGCCTTCTTCTCATATCCACGCGCCGCATGAAACGCTTCACTCTCTGCATTCGGATGAGTAATGCAGGCAAATAAATTCACGATATTCTGCTTCTTCAACAACTCTTCCAACTTCTCATAAAGAGCTGTTCCCACACCTTTTCCGTGAATTCCTCTCTGCACATAAACAGACATTTCCGCTGACCAGTCATATGCCCTGCGGTCATAAAAAATCCCCGCATACGCATAAGCAATAACCTCTCCCTCCTCCTCAGCAACAAGGTAAGGATACCTCTCCAATGTCTTCGTGATTCGTTCCTGAAACTCCTTCACCGAAGGAACTTCCAGTTCAAACGTTATCGCCGTATTGTCCACATAATACCGGTAAATGTTCTGGATAGCAAAAGCATCCTCCAGCGTAGCGATTCGTATATTCATTTCAAGCCTCCAAAAATTTTGTCGATGTGGTTATTATACAATAAGAGGAAGAGGGGGACAAGACGGTAATTATAGAAATAATGTAATCATCTGGCTTCCTTCTTCTTTTAGCCACTTCCTTGCTTCTTTATAATCAGGAAGCACCTTCTCTACCTCTAACCAAAACGCCTTAGAATGATTCATTTGTTTTCTGTGACACAATTCATGAACCACAACATAATCTAACACTTCCGGAGGCGCCAGCATTAAAAGACAGTTAAAATTCAAATTTCCTTTACTACTGCAGCTTCCCCATCTTGTCTTCTGATTTCTAATAGTTATCTTTCCATAAGTAACTCCGATTACTTTTGCAAAATATTCTACTCTCTCCGGAATCACCTTAAGCGCCTCCTCCGCAAGCGCTATAACTTTCTCACGCGTCAACTTTTCTGTAGGTTCCGCCTCAAACCTTTCCTTGGTTTCCTTAATTTTTTCAATATGTTTACTTATCCAGGCTTCCTTCTTTTTAAGAATCTCTTCAATGTCTTTCTCTGAAACACTACGCGGAGCCCTTACAGTGACACTTAGATCTGAATTCACCTGAATAGCCACCGTTTTCCTGTTTGATCTGATTACTGTAACTTTCATACTAAGTCCTTTATTCTATTATTTCATACACTTATTTCATACACTTTCTAATTTGGTCTATCAACAGAATATCTGCCGGAAGCCAGGTAACACTATCTAATTGATCTTTCGTAAGCCACTTTGCCGCTTCTGCTTCTTTCAGCTCCAAATGCCCCGCTTTAACTTCAGCCCAAAAACAATCCATAGAAAGATGGAAAGTCGGATAATCATATTCTACCGTATCAATCAGTTCTCCGACCTTGATTTCCGTATCCAGTTCTTCTATGATTTCTCTTATAAGTGCCTGCTGCGATGTTTCTCCCGGCTCCACTTTTCCTCCTGGAAATTCCCAGCCACCTTTCAGTTCGCCATAGCCTCTCGCTGTTGCAAATATCTTATTTTTTTCTTTCATATCATCGCAGATAATTGCTGCAACTACTTTAATTATTTGCATCTTCGCAATAAGTATTTCTATTTTCAAAATCGAATATCATTTCTTATCTTTCTTTGAATTTTTTTAAAGCTTTTCTAATCTTAGGAATATGATTTTTCAAGTCACGACCAATCAATTCATTCTGCCCAAAAATTTCTTCTGCATGATTTATGTATGTAAAAAAATTACCTGGTTTTGCCGAAGCACCATGTTGAGAATATATTCTATATAAATTATCTGCACCCTCATTATTAGGATTATTTGCAATAGGCTTTGCTTTTCTGTACATTCTATAATAATATTTACTTATCGTCTTTGCTCTGACTGACACTTTCTTTCCATCGAAAACAAAACCAAGAAAATTAATTGTTGATTTACTAGTATTAGCATTATCTAACAAGCTATTTCCTATATTTTTTACAATATTATCTTCAACAGAAAACACTTGTGTTTTTTTAGGTTCTAACTGTAAATTAGGAATTCCTTTTATTATATCTATAATTCCCTGTAACACTGAAATGTTATTATTTCTTTTAGGAATTACAACAATAAAATCATCGCTATATCTTCTATATAGTCCCTTTAATAAAGTCACATAATTATTAACCTCTTTATCTGCCTCTATCATATAAATATTGGCTAATACTGCACTAATTGGCGAACCCTGTGGAATCTGATATGATTTCTTATTTTTTTGAATGTGTTTACGGTATTTTCTATATTCTTCTTTATCTAGTGCTACTTTTCTTTTATTAAACTCTTTTAGATCCAATCCAGTTATTCTTAGCAAATCTTCTAATTCCCAAGTACTATATTTAGTTATATTTTTAAATACCGCATAATGATCTGCTGGAAGAGAATCAACCCCCATCACAGTGCACCAATTCTTTTTTAAATAGTTATGATCTAAATTGTCAAAAAAACCCGTAAAATCTCCAATCAGCACATACGCTTCACCCTGTTCTCGTATAAAATCAATAACTTCTTTTGCAATATGTATATTACTCTTTTGCAAATTTGTACGATATGCAACTGGAACCATGTTTAGTTCTTCTTTTTCTAAAAATAAATTATATTTTTCATTTAAAAGAGCACTATAATATTGATAAATACATCTATCTAAATGTGCTGCATAACATATTTCTCTTTTTTTTGTATCCTTCCCATCTTTTTTATTATATTTATCCATTTTCATAACATAATGAATAAAAGGATAAAAACCATGATGTTCAATTTTCTCCGGTCTAGTAATATACTCTGAAACTTTTGAAATATCGGTTCTTAAATCAAAATGAGCATATCCTTTTTTACTTTTTTCAATAACTTTTGAATCAGAAATCCAAGATTTAACATCCATAAACCACCCCATAATTTGCAATACCCATCGACACGGAGGATAGCGTTCCTTAGTCGGTGGGTATACACGTAATCTTAGTAATCGTTATGATAGACACATGTCTATATTTGATTGCCAGCTATCCTGTAAATGCAATACTCAATTGTGTTACAATCAAGCAGGAGGACAACATTATGTTCTTAATCATCTTATTATTAGTCCTGACCGAATTGGTCATTCGTACTAACAGACAAGTTCCAACTTTCTCGTACGAGTTGGTTGCCGAACTGTTGACTACAATCTCCATCCCTTACAACTACTTGTAAGGCAATAGTATGATATCATATTTTTCAACCATTTTCAAATCTGCATGATATCTTCCATTTTTTATATTCTGAACAACGCTTTCTAGTTTCTGAACAACTTTTGAATATGTTTTTCTTATCCGATGCCCAGTTTATCTGTCACATCTATAAATTTGGCTGGTATTTTATTTTCCAATTTCCAAACAATACTCATTGGTTTGTCTCCTTGATGGCTAACATATTTTGCTTTACCTAAGAACATGAATGGTACAGATCCGTAACTATCATCTTTCTGTTCTCGTACAAAAAGCAAGATATCTTCTTTTTGCTCTTCGTGATGAATATATCTCTGTCCAACTGATGTATTGGATGCAGTTGCATTTTGTGATTGCCAATGAAATAGTTCTTCGTTAATTGAATAATCATGATATGCCGTTGAAGGCGAATAATAACTGTTTCCTTTATTAAGTGTAACAAAAAGACATGTTGCTCTCTTGTCCTTTACTCTTGTCACGCCTTCTGAAGATGTTTTCCAATAATCTAATAAAGCCAACGCTTGTGCTCTTGTATACGTAGAATATACATATAAGGCATTCTCATATGGTAATCCCGAATCTTTTTCAAGAAAATCTATATGTTCGAAACTATACTGAAGAACATCTATGATCTCTGGTATATATTCAATATTATTATTTAAATAAGTTTTGAGCGTAATTAATATATCTTCATCGTTTTTAGGTACACAATTATCAATAAATGTTGCATATGCCAATTTCAAAAATGACCATTCCTTTTGTGTTATATCTGCGCCACGTAATTTCCCAATTGTTTCAATATTGTTAATTAAATATTGAAGACAGCTAGCTGAATCCACCGAAGATAATCTAAACAGCTTTTTCCACATTTCTTGATCGATGTTACTAGACATATTTTTGACTGTTCCAGTAACAGTAATTTTATGTGTATAAATCATCTTAGGTGTCATCGAATAATAATCCAGTAATCTCCTAAGTGATACTTTGGTTCCTGTATCTTCCTCAAATGTTGTTAACTTAGAAATTACGCCTACTTTTCCATTTAAGGAACTTCTGATATTAGAAAGAATTCTTTCTTTTGCTTTCTTTTCTAACTTGATATAGCATCCTCTTGGAAGATGCGGAAATTCTGCTTCGACTTCTTTTTTCATTCCCTGATTATTCTTTTGAAGAAGAGAAGCATATTTATTTTCAAAGCTATATCGTTTATTTGCCTGCCCTATAAAATCCAATACAGTTAAACAATCTTTTCCCTCTGAAAGTCGTAAACCACGACCTAACTGTTGAAGAAATACAGTCAAACTTTCTGTTGGACGTAAAAACAGCACTGTATTGATCTGCTTAATATCAACACCTTCGTTATATAAATCCACAACACAAATAAACTTCAACTCCCCATCTTGAAGTTTTTGTTTCGCTAACATTCTTTCTTCATCTGTAGATGATCCTGTCAAATACGTCGTCGCAATATCCACCTCATTAAGTTTCTCTGTCATGTATTTTGCGTGTTCTATTGAAACACAGAACACCAGCCCTTTAACAGCATCAATATCTGCAACATATTTGTGTATAGACTGGATTATCAGTTTTGCACGCTTATCTGCTATACCTCTACTTAATGCATAAACATTTTCAAGTTCACTTTTATCATAGCCACCACGAGTCCACTTCAAAGTGCTTAGATCTATAGAATCAGCTACGCCAAAATACTGAAAAGGACATAACAATTTCCGGTTTATTGCTTCGGGAAGTCTAATCTCAGCTGCAAGCTTATTATTGAAATACGGAAGAATACTTTCTCCATCCATTCTCTCAGGCGTTGCAGTTAATCCTAGAAAAAATTCTGGCGTGAAATGGTCAAATAACATTCTATAAGATTTAGCTGCCAAATGATGACATTCATCTAAAACAATATAGTCATAGTAATCGCTATTCAATTCTGTAAATTTGCGACTATTAAGTATATCAACCGATGCAAAAAGATAATCTACTTGATCTGGTTCCTGGCCAGAGTAAAACACGTCGCCAAATTCAGAATCTTTCAACACTTCTCTATAACATTCTAAACTCTGCTCTAAGATTTCTCGTCTATGTGCAACAAACAACAGCTTTAATTTTTTCTTTTTAATTTCACACTGTTTTCTATAATCAAAAGCTGAAATTAGTGTCTTTCCAGTTCCAGTTGCAGCACAAATCAAATTTCTATAAGAATTACGTATATTTCTTTCGGCATCAAGTTTATCGAGAATGGCCTGTTGGTATGGATACGGGTATATATCAAAATAAAAACTACGCTTTACCCCAACAGCCCTATCTCGTTTTCCAGATCTGCTTAATGCTTCCTTTAAAGCCTCTCTTTTGTCTTCAGAGTAATCTTCAAATTCTTTTGAATTCCAATAACCAGAATAACTAGCTTCAATTTTACTAAACATTTCCGGAAGATCGCTTTTTGTAACCTTAACATTCCATTCACATCCACTGGTCATAGCTGGTGCAGTTAAATTTGAAGATCCTACATATGCAGTTGAATATCCAGATTCACGATGAAAAATATAGACCTTGGCATGTAATCGAGTTCTATCTCCATCAAATGAAACCTTTATTTCCGTATTGGGCAATTTAGATAACTCTTCAATTGCTCGTAATTCTGTCGCCCCCATATATGAAGTGGTAATAACTCTTAATTTTTTTCCACTTTCAACAAACTTTTTTAGTTCATCTAGAATCAAAACCACCCCACTCCATCTAATAAAAGAAACCATCAGATCAATTCGATCACATGATGCAATTTCTTTATTGATTTCACTACTCATATTCGGTTCACGTCCTGCACCTGTGAACAAAGAACTATCCGCAATAGACGTTACTGGCCTTATTAAGTCACTCGCCTTCATCTTTATAACTTTTGTTATTGGATTATTTTGCAACAATGCTTTGAGTTGTTCACCCGGATCTGCAACTTTCTCATTTTGATAATCCATAGTATTATCCGCTATAACATCTATTAATTTATTAACTAATCTTATTTGATCAGAAATTTTTCCTTCGTTCTCCTGAACCATTTGAAGTCTATGCTTTATAAGCTTTGCAGCATAATCTGCAAGGATAGCTGGTGCTTCATTAGGATCTAATTTCTCTGTGAATTTATATTCTGGTTCTATATCAACTAATTCTTTTTGTAATTTTTGAGATATTATTTCTTCATAGATACCATCCGCTTTCTTATGAACAGCCATACAATCACCTCTCAATCATGTATGATTTTCTTGTTTAAAAATCTATTTTTCCACAAGTGATCTTTATCTCCCACTTTAAACAAATAATTTGTCAAGGTATCCATAGAAAAATTCCATTGCCTTTATTTGTAATTCATGAGGTGGTATATTCGTTCTCCCACTAATTATGTCGTAAAATAAGCTTTCTTGATGCCTAATTCTTGATAAAAGTCAGACTGAGAACAATCTGTATTTTTTGTCAATTCTTTTAGGAAATATCCAAATGTCATATTTTTATACTCGCATTCTATAATAGTCTGTATGCATACTTACATATGTTATATCATATTTATAGTATCACATTCAATAATATTGAATGTTTAAAATTCTCCATTTATTAGATTTAATCCATGACTTTTTGCACACTCACTAGATACCTTCCGCCTCTCTTCTGTATATGGTGCTGTCAGGTGGATTGATAATCTACCTTTATCTATTTCAAAAATCATTCCACCTTCATTATTCTGGCTCTTGAACCGGCAATTTCCTGGATGCTGTTCAGCAAAGAACAGCAAGCTACGTTGCCATCCCTCGTTATAAGTGAACACCGTCCAAAAATCATCTTCTTCGTTTGTCAGAATAATTGTTTCCTTTTCATACTTCGTTAACCTTTGCCATTATATTATTCCTCCATTCTGTGCTGAAAAAGGCGCTGATCCGGATGATATCTATATGCAAACAATCAAAGCTGCGCAATTTTCTGAAGAGGACTTCTTTGGTACGGCCATTAACCAAGGCATGATGGAAATCTTATCGTCCATTCGTGATGCACATATGCATGACAGTACAACTGCTGATACTACCGGAGCCAGTGTTGTAAAAAATGCTTGGATCAGGCTAATCATTTTGAAGGATCTGCTGAAGAAGCCCAAGTTGCTATGTTCCTGAAACAATTAGGAATCAAATATAGCAAACTCACCAAAGATGAATTTGTCACTTTGATGGGCATTCTTCGTAAATCCGATATGCTGAAATCCCCAGGAAGCAAACATAGCAAAGGCAACTGAACGAAACGATAGCAACAAAAAACAGATCCGGACGCACTGAATTTAATGAGTGTATCTGAACCTGCCTTTTCATTGATCTTTCCGATAAATAGCTGGACCAATTTTTTATTGGAGTGGCTTATTTAATTGTGAAATCATTTCCAAAATATGTTCTTATGCTTTTTTCGTTGACATTTAATACTGTTCAATGTATCATATAATCAAGAAATGGGTTTGTTACCGTACAGCTATTGCTCAAGCGGGGTGCTCGTTTCTTTTTTTATGTTCACCATGTCATACAGATATAAATTTCCGTCTGCAGCATGTCGTATCAACATTTCTATTCTGAATATATTAAATCGTTCAAGATCTCCAGTATCATTGTTATATACTGGAAGTGCAAACCTTGTCGTAAACCTATACCAGCCAAACTTTGCATCAACATTATGCTTTCCTTTAAAGTTTTCCTGCCATCGTCTATTCGTAGCACATTGAAGAAGCATAGGAATTCCCTGGGTAGCATTAGCCTTTGCTTTCGCATTCGCTCCATATAATCTTTTGGTATCTCCAGATCCTTTTAATTCTCCTGGAAAATCTGAACCAATATAGACTTGATCCGAGGTTTCGACTACTTCATAGCAATCTCCTATGTATTCTTTTAAATACTGCTCAACTTCTTCCCAATTGATATTCCTCTTTCCTTTAAAACGAATATCACTGATTACGACAATTTTCTTTCCATCCAAATCTGATATTACGCTTATTTTCTTATCCACTAAATATCCTCCTTTCCAACTTGATGCATTGCGTTATGTTTATGGTAAAAAAATATACAAAGAATACTATGATACCTGATAACCCTTCCTTGAACTAATTCTTGGACTAGAAATCATCTTATCTTGAACTAAATATAATTATTTCTAGTCCATTAAATGCACCAATATTATTCATCATATTTCCTCATCCCAATTCTTACGCAACTATTACTAAAGCAGAATACTGACTTTTTTATTTCGTTTCTTTTTATTGACTTTTTGCTACTACGGGGGTATAATTATAGCCAAGAAATGGGTTTTTTACTGAGTAATGTCTTCAGACTGGAAAAGGGTGCTCGTTTCTTTTTTTATGTTCATTATATCATATAGATACATTTTACCATCTTTTGCATGTCGAATAACCATTATTACATTAAAAACATTATATCTTTCAATTTCCCCAATTTCATTAAACACTGGCAAAGCAAATCTTGACTCATAACGATACCAGCCATACATTGCATCTATAGTATGTTTTTCTTTATAATTTTCAGTAAATTTCTTCCCAGCTGCAATTTCAATCAATTCAGGTAATCCCTGTGCTGCATTAGCTTTTGCCTTCGCATTTGCTCCTTTTAAAATATATGTATAATTTGAATGAGTATACTCATCCGGTAAATCTGTTCCAATATAAACTGCATCATTGCTATGATCAATTATGTATATATCTCCTACATATTGTTTTAGATATTTTTCAACATTCTCCCATTTTACAGATCTTTTCCCTTTGAATATGATGTCATGAATAAATACCGTTTTCTTTCCATCTATATCCTCGATTACATTTACTTTTCTTTCCACGTCTACCTCCTTCTGCTTCACTTAAATATACGCATTGCGTTAATTAAGTGGTAAAAAAATAAGTCTTACGACTTATCTTTTTTCACCATTCCCTCCATCTCTGCTCGATATTTAATCAAACGTAACAGATAGTCTGGCAATTGGCGTTTTTCTGCTTCCCAGTCCTGAACCGTACGATATGGTATTCCATAGTAATCACTGAATTCTCTGCGGTTCATTCCCATTTTTTCTCGCAGTTCTTTTATTTCTCTTCCTCTACCCACAACCTCTCTCCATTCAACCACAAAACGCATTGCGTTAATTAATGATACTGTATATATTCCAATCTGTCAACTAAGCTATGCCATTTTCTATACTACTTCACCTCCATCTCCCGAAACTTTTCTGCCGCTCTCTCATACACTGGCACTTCTACCCCATACTTTTTTGCAATACGAACGACTTCATATACCAGCCCATCAATCTCCGACTGTTTTCCTTCCATAACATCTCTTTGCATAGATGTCGTTGCTTCTTCCGGCAAATTAGAAAGGATCTTTAAGTTACGTTCTACGAGGTCCTCTTCGAAAGTGATTCCCATTGCCTTAGAGAGTGTAACAATTTCTCGAATTAATGTCTTAAAAAGTTCCCTGGCTTCTCCTTCTCGTTGGAAATCTCCTGCAACAGCATGCAAGTAAAGTCCTGCGGTTCCGATTGGAGACACATAGGAAAACTTAGTCAATGCATCCCGTTTTATATTATCTGACAAAATGCCATCAATTCCACTGTCTTTAAAATCTTGTGTAATCTTTTTCAATAATCTTTCTGCTTTATATTCACCATCCAACTGTCCATTTAATTTCTTCAAATCTTCCTTTTCCCTTACACCGAAAAATACTCTTAATATTTCTCCATGCTGCAATAATACTCCTGCCTGTTTAATATTAGCAGAAACGTAGATACATCCATCCGTCACAAGAACCTTTGGAAGTTTCTCCTGAAGATACGCACCTGTTCCATAAACATTTAATACCGGAACAACTATCGTATTTTTATGGGAAATATTTTGAATAAATGGAATACAGGAATCGAGAGAATATTTTTTAACACAGACGAGGATTACATCTGCTTTTTCTCCTTTTGCCTCATAAGATTCCATACTTTCTGCACTGACAGGTATGGTTTCTGTTTCGTTTGTCCACATTTTTTGGACAGAAAGTCCCTGTTTCTTCATGGCTTCTAAATGTGCATTTCTTGCGATCAGTGTTACGTCTTTTCCTGCTTTTGTCATATAGAATCCGAGAATTCCGCCTGTTCCACCTGCTCCGATGATTATGTATTTCATGATTCGCCCTTCTTTCTTAAAATAAAATATTCTATTTCCTATAATACACTATTTTACTATTTAATTCATTAAGAGACAGACGCCCGAGAAGAGATACGATATCCTATATTTGTGACTTTAGTCGTGGCGGTTTAAATGCTCGCTTTATGCGCTCGCATCTAAACCTTGCTCCGAGGCCACAAATATAGGATATCGTATCTCTTCTCGGGCTGTCTTTGGCTGGATTTTGTTTGAATTAAATAGTAGTTATGGAGATTTGGGGGGAGAGGGTAGAAGTTTTTTGCTTGCTCTCAGAATATTGCAGGTTAAATCATACCCTCTGCTCCCAGCCATTTTCGAGTAAGCAGAAGACATCAGCTTCTGTCCCCCCAATCCCCTCCTCCTGTTTAATTCACCCTCTCCAGCCACAGCACAGAAGCCATTTACTCCGGGTGAACAAGCACATAATGAATCTGTGCCAGCATTTCTGTATCATCGAGTACCCTTGTAAGTCCAACTAGCCTGTCACCATCCCATACGGTTAGTACTGTTGTATGATTTTCTTTCTGCAATTCCATCTTCGACCAGATCTTTTAAAGTTGCTACTAATACTGCATCCGTAATATTATACATTTCTTTACGAAGCTGACTATAACGTAATTTTTCATTGACCGCCAGTACACATATAATTCTCGACTTCCATTTGCCTCCAAATATCGCCAGTCCGTATTCAAGGGGACATCGTATATCTTCTTCTAATTTTTTCTTATATTTTGCCATATAAAAATCACCTTCAAACTGTTAATTTACTTTCATTATAGCTTGAAGATGATTATTTTTGAAGTTACTATTAAATTTATTAGTAAACTTCTCTATTCTTTTCTATTTTAATTTCCGATAATAATAATAAAACATCGGTGCTGTAGTACAAATCGCAATCGTATCTGCAATTGGTTCAGCTAAGAAAACTTCCATTGCTGAACCGGATAAAATTCGCGGTAAAATAAAAATCAATGGTATCAGTAAAATAATTTTACGCCATATTGTAAGAAAGATTGCCTTTTTCGCCTGATCCAATGCAACAAAGCTATACTGACATGCGACTTGTATTCCATATATAAGAAGCATTGCAAGATAAATCCGCATACTTTTTCCTGTATAAGTAATCAGAGGCACATCGTCCGTAAAAATAGAAGCTACATTTTGCGGTATCAGCATACAAACAAGCCAAATAAGAAATGAGCCACTTAAACAGCATATGAGTAATAATCGGAATGTTTTCTTTACCCTTGAGATATTTTTTGCTCCAAGATTATAACTCAGCAATGGCTGTGCTCCCTGTACCAGACCTGGCAAAAGCAACATAACAAACTGCATGATGCTCGTTAAAATACTCATAGATGCCACCGCTATATCTCCACCATACTTTTGCAGAGATGTATTAAAGCTAATTGCCACCATATTTTCTGTAAGCTGCATCAATGCCGGTGAAGTACCAAGTAAAATACATGGCAAAAGAAGTTTTCTTTCAAAACGAATATTTTTTAATCGGAGCTTTAATTGACTTGTCGGTTTTATAAGATAATGTATAACAAAACAGGTTGATACTCCCTGGGCTATAACTGTTGCCAGGGCTGCACCTTTTACTCCCATTCCAAAACCATTAATCAGTATGGCATCAAGTACGATATTTGTTACAGCTCCCACTGCCACGTTACACATACTGATCAAAGTTTTTCCCTGTGCGGTAATAAACGCATTCAGTCCCAATGTAAGCTGTGTAAATAGTGTGCCAACACAGTAAATATTCATATAATCCGTTGCGTAAAGAATCGTATTATCACTTGCACCAAATAGTTGTAAAATCATTTTTCCAAAAATCAGCATAAATGCCGTTAACACAACAGACAATACAATTAACATCCAGGCACAGCTTCCCATAACTTTTTCTGCCTGTTCATTATCTCCTTTTCCCATAAAAATAGATGCCTTAGGCGCACCACCCATACTCACAAGAGCTGCAAAAGCTGAAATGGCCAAAATGACAGGGGCCGTTACACCGACACCTGCCAACGCCTGCTTTCCTACTCCCGGAATATGTCCAATAAACATCTTATCTACCAGATTATATAAAATATTAATAAGCTGTGCTGCTACCGCTGGAAGTGCAAGTCTAAAAAAAGCTTTCCGTACAGGCATAGCCGCCAGCAATTCATTATCATTTTTCATCCTTCATGTATCCCCCACCACTATATACTATGTTTAACAATTTATGAACCATTAAATTTCTTTCTTATTATCCGCTCCCGGTGTTGTAACAATGACCTTAGATGGAGTAATGATCAGTGCTCCTTTGGCTGTTGCTGCCCCTTTAAACATTCCTTCAACGGCAGTCTTGAATGCAGCTACAATAGCTCCTTCTGTTACATATTCAGCAGTTCCCTTAATCTGATATCCTTCAAGACTTTTTGTATCATATGCAGAAATTGCAATTTTCCCTTCATTCGCTTTTATATTCTTTAACGTTGTCTCAAGGAAAACATCTCCTACTACCAGCTTTCCATCTTCTGTAACATCTTTAAAAGCAACCGGTACTACATTCGGTTCTCCATCTGCACATGTTGCAAGATCCCACATAGCATTTTTTAATACTTTAATTACTGATTCGTTTAACATTGAATATCCCTTCCTTGTAAAAATAAATAATAAAAAGCAAACTGATTATAGCGTATTTATTGAAAATGCACAAGGAAATTCTGGTATTTAAAGTTTTGAATCTTTTTCTCTTTCACACTCTTCCTGTTGTATTTTCTCTATTTCCACAAGAAGATAGCTTGCAGATTTGAGGACAAACAGAAAAGCGAAGGTCCCTATAGCCCTATCTGTGGCCTCGGAGCAAGAAGAAGTAAGCTTCAATTTTCCTTTTCAACCTTTATAACTTCAATTTAAATGCAAAGCATCTGTTCACAATAATT
>OLRU01001003.1_pt1 | contig 26885 bp, 19 predicted proteins | sample 1672961 | NCBI WGS metagenome assembly OLRU01 (sample SAMEA3136741, study PRJEB25190) | human gut metagenome | biome: human gut; feature: human-associated habitat; material: faeces | place: Austria | collected 2013
TCTCTGTAAAACATAGTCGGGGGTATCGGGGGCGACGGTGGTTACTTTATAAGAATCGTTGATGAGTCCTGCTCCTAATGGCTTAATTTCGAGAATTTTTCCGGCAAGAGAAAAATGCGATAATATGTCTTTCAAATCTTTCATAATAGTATATGTGTTTTTATTTGTTTGAGTCGATAAAATTTTGATAGAGGTTTTGATAACAGTTATAGAGGTCTTTGAACTCTTTGTATTCCGATGTTTTTACTTCATACATAAAAGGCCCTGTATATCCGGCTTTGTAGAGCTCTTTCAGTATTTTTATCCAATCGTTGTCTCCTTTCCCGCTACAAGGGTTAGGCATGTAATGACACTCGTGTCGTCCGTCACCGTCGGCGATGTGAACAGATTTTAATCGTTTGCCCATAGCCTGTATGAGCAGTTCTGGGTTATCGATGTGATTCATGTCGATGGCAGAATACACATTTTTAGGAAGTTGTTTCATGATGAGTTTGACTTCTTCTACTGTACGACCTAAGGGACGTTCATGTTGTTCGTTTCTCACTAGTTCGTATCCTAACATATTTTCTATAACCATTTTGGCTCCCAGTTCTTTAACTTTGGGATTGAGCTCATTTACCGAGCGTACTAACTGAGCGATACGTTCATTCCGCTCGTTGTGGCCCAGATACCAACTTGGGTGGAAGAGAATGATTTTAGGTTGTATGATTTTACAAAATTCGAGCACTTTCATGTGTAGAGCGACACTGTTTTTCCGTATTGTTTCGTCGGTTTGCGAAATATCGATGTCTTTTCCGAAAGGCATGTGTATAGACCAAATTTCAATACCGGCAGAGTCGGCTGCTAATTTGGTACGAGTCAACAACTCCGTAATTTCGGCATCTGTTTTGGGTTTCTTCGTGGATATGAATCCCCCCGTTGTAATTTCTATGCAGTCGATACCGGCATCTTTCATCGCTTTGAGACGTTCGTAGTTCATGTCTTTGATACCGATAGATTTCCCAATTCGGAGTGGAGGATACTTTGTTTTACATGCCGAAGGGAACGCAATGGTAATAACCATTAGAAGCACTAAAAAATTTTTGATTTGTGTGAACATGATGAATTTGTTTTAATGTAATTATTATATTGTTTTTGTGTATCCTAACGGACGAATTTGCTGAAAAATAGCCAAATATGCTCGCTTGTATTCAAGTCTTTTTCTCCCCATAAATGTTTACCCCCTTTTATTTCGTATAACCAAACTTCGTTTCTGTTTATACCGTTGACGTATTTATGGCTGATAATAGTATGACTGGATAAAGAATCAATAGAGGCAATCGTATCGGTAATTTCATGAGTGCATCTGTTTTGAATAGCCCAATAGTTTACAGCGATAGGTACTGCTATATATTTCCCCCAGCCTCCTTCATTATTTGGGTCTCCGTTCCACATAGAGGTTTTGTCTTCGGTTCCGTGTATTTCGAATAGAGGGATAGGGTGGTCTGTTTCTAATTCCCGATACATCCATTCTAGCGTAAGCCCGGCAACAGGAGCTACTGCTGTAAATATATCGGGACGTTTGTACGCTAAAAGATAGCACATTTCTCCCCCATTGGAGTAACCCGTGCAAAATGTATTGTGCTGGCTTAGTCGGTAATTCTTTTGAAGGTATAAGGCAAGATCGCATAAAAAGTTTATATCGTCGATAGTCATATCGGCCTGAAATGGATAGCCGACATTCCAGCAGTTTTTCCCTTTTTTATCTTGTTCGCCTTGCGGATAACATACGGCGAATCCGTATTTATCGGCGATAGGATTCATACCGAATCTTTTTGGATCGGCTGTGCCTCCATAGCCATGAAGTACAAAGACAAGAGGAGCGCCTGATGAGAGATTGGCCGGCTGATAGTATTTATAACTACGCTCGATTCCTCCTGATTGAATTTTATGAGAGGTTAGAGTCCCGGTGGTTTGTCCCACAGCCAATATGCTGCCATATAGAGAGATAGTTAAACAAAATAAAAACTGCTTCATTTTTCAGGTATTATTATTCAAAGGTAGAGAAAAAGTAGATATTGGAAAGAATTATTACTGAAAATTTAAGAAAAATGTTTTAGAGGGGAGCCGAAATACCGGAGGTTGTGCTATATTTGTAAAACGAACGGAAATAGATTGTAGCTCATTAGAATCGATAGGGATATTGTATTTGCTTTCGGGTTACTCTATTTTTGTAGAATATTATTCACCAAAATATTTAAGTGATGATTGAAAAGATTAAAGAAACAGCCGCCTATATCGCAGCAAAAGTTCAGGTGATGCCTAAGACCGCCATTATATTGGGAACTGGGTTGGGCGAGTTGGTAGACCACATTACAGACAAGACTGAAATTCCTTATACCGAGATTCCCAATTTCCCGGTATCGACAGTAGAAGGACATCAGGGGAAGTTGATATTCGGAAAATTGGGAAAGAAAGATGTCATGGCTATGCAGGGGCGTTTTCACTATTACGAGGGATACGATATGAAACAAGTTACCTTCCCGGTGCGTGTCATGAAAGAACTGGGAATAGAGCATCTCTTCGTTTCGAATGCAGCCGGAGGTATGAATCCCGATTTTGCCATCGGCGATATTATGATTATCCGTGACCACATCAATCTTTTTCCCGAACATCCGTTGCATGGACGCAATTATAAGGAATTGGGTGTACGATTCCCCGATATGAGCGAGGCGTATTCTCGCCGTTTGATTGCAAAGGCTCTTGAAATAGCTGAAAAAAATCATATAAAAGTACAGCAAGGTGTGTATGTGGGTACACAGGGACCTACTTTCGAAACCCCGGCCGAGTATCGTTACTTTCATATCATAGGCGGTGATGCCGTGGGCATGAGTACGGTTCCCGAAGTCATTGTCGCGCGTCATGCCGGTATCGAAGTCTTTGCCGTTTCGGTGATTACTGATTTGGGGGTAGAAGGTATTGTGGAGAAATGTTCTCACGAAGAGGTGCAAAAGGCAGCGGCAGAAGCTCAGCCCAGAATGAGCTTTATTATGAAAGAACTGGTAGAACAATTTTAATATGAAATAGAAGAAGTCCATGAGCCATGAGCTTGTGGACTTTGTTATAATTTATGGAAGAAATAAAACGTACAGAAATTGCCTCGTTAGGCGAATTTGGTTTGATAGAGCGTTTGACCGGGCATATACAGTTGAAGAACACTTCTACTCTAAAAGGGGTGGGAGATGATTCGGCCGTGCTCGACTATCGAGGAAAACAGACGTTGATTACAACCGATTTATTGCTCGAAGGTGTTCATTTCGACCTTACCTATGTCCCGTTGAAACATTTGGGGTATAAATCGGCGGTGGTTAATTTTTCCGACATATATGCCATGAATGGGACACCGCGTCAGATAACTGTTTCGTTGGGTGTCTCCAAACGTTTTTCGGTAGAAAATCTCGAAGAACTTTATGCCGGCATACAGCTCGCTTGCGATATCTACGGGGTGGATTTGGTCGGGGGAGATACATCGGCTTCGATGACGGGGCTGACTATCAGCATTACCTGTATCGGAGAAGGAGAACGCGGGAAGGTCGTCTATCGTAACGGAGCGAAAGAAAACGATTTGATTTGTGTCAGCGGCGATTTAGGAGCGGCCTATATGGGATTGCAACTGTTGGAACGGGAGAAGCGGGTGTTTGCCGGAGAGGCCGAATTCAAGCCTGCGTTCGAAGGGCATGAATACCTGCTCGAACGCCAATTGAAACCAGAAGCCCGTAAGGATATTGTTGCCGAGTTGGATAAAGCCGGGATCGTTCCGACAGCCATGATGGATATTTCTGATGGGCTCTCCTCCGAATTATTGCACATCTGTTCGCAGAGTCATGTGGGCTGCCGTATATATGAAGACCGGATACCGATCGATTACCAGACGGCAGCTATGGCGGAGGAATTTAATATGAATCTGGTGACTGCTGCATTGAATGGAGGCGAGGATTATGAATTGCTTTTTACCGTACCTCTCGAAAAGCACGACATTGTCGCTACTATCCCCGGAGTGCGAGTGATAGGACATATTACAAAACCAGAATTGGGTTGTTGCATGATAACCCGTGACGATACCGAGATAACCCTTCGGGCACAGGGGTGGAATTCTCTTGCCGAAGAATAAGAATTTATTCGTCCCTTGCATCGTTTGCATATTTATATTTTTGAACGGAAAAATTCGACAATATATTTGGTAAATTGGAATAAACCTATTATCTTTGCACACGCAAAAATGATGGTGCCATAGCTCAGTTGGTAGAGCAAAGGACTGAAAATCCTTGTGTCACTGGTTCGATTCCCGTTGGCACCACTTGAAAAAAGAGAGTTACAGTTTGGTGACTCTCTTTTTTATTTCTTTGCTTTTGTCTATTATAGAAAATTCGGCTTTCACCACGGACGGTGCGGTGGTCTTGTCGGTTGAAAATCGCGAGGCGAGTCGTGATAGTCGCTTATTCGCTTTCCGGCAGTGTTCAATAAGTACCACCCCATGATTTTGTCTTTCACCAAAGCGACGCCCCGGTGAAACGGATAGGCTTCTTCGTAATAGTCGCCGAGTCGATGACCGTCCCTATTGATGAAACAATAGCCCATGATTTTATCTTTGACAAGTGCATACCCTTCGTGGAAGTCGTCGACGAGAAGGTAATAATCGGTGCATCGTTTACCGTCGAGGGAAATGAAACACCAACCCATGATTTTGTCTAATGCTGCTGCCCGACCTTGCCTATAAGGTCGGATTTGTTCGTAATAGTCGCTTATGCGGTTTCCGTTTATGTCGGAAACGTACCAACCCATGATTCGGCTTTTCTGAATGATAAGACGTGGGGTATTATCGTGGTAATGATTGCCGCTATCGTAAGGATAGTCATATTGGGCTTGTATGGATAGGAATCCGAATAAAATCGAAATAAGTATAAATAGTGGTTTCATGTGTAATCTTTTTTCATTTGACGAAGTTAACGAAAAAAGGTTTAAACGCAGTCATAACTTATTATTAATCTCTGCTGGGAATATGTGATTTTCTGTATTCGAATAGAAGTCTGTTTGTATATCGGTGAGTGTTTATCAGTTGTTGTAATGACTCTAAAAATAAAAAGGTAGGCCGTATGAATCTTTTAGAGCATTGTTTGTGTAACTTTGCAAGAGGCAATGCGACAAGGAAGATTTCGGTACGAGTGTATTTATTGTTGTCCGAAGCTGCGCTGTCGTTGGAGAAATAATTTATAAGATATGAATGTGAGGATAGAGGAAAGTTGGCGAAAGAGGCTGCAAGACGAGTTCGATAAGCCCTATTTCGAGCGATTGGTTTCTTTTGTGCGGAGCGAATATGGCCGTGCGCATGTTTTGCCTCCGGGACATTTGATATTTCATGTATTCGATGCATGTCCTTTCGAGTCTGTGAGAGTTGTTATTTTAGGCCAAGATCCCTATCCCAATCCCGGACAGTATTACGGTGTTTGTTTTTCTGTACCCGAGGGGGTGGCTATTCCCGGTTCTTTGTTTAATATGTTTAAGGAGATACATGATGATTTGGGCAAGCCTATTCCCGCTTCGGGCAATTTGGATCGGTGGGTGAGGCAAGGTGTATTTCCTTTGAATTCTGTGCTTACCGTGCGAGCTCATGAAACAGGATCGCATCGAAACATGGGCTGGGAGATTTTTACCGATGCGGTCATTCGAAAGTTGAGCGATGAGAGAGAAAATCTCGTGTTTATGCTGTGGGGGAGTTATGCTAAGGAGAAGATTACGCTTATTGATGCTCGCAAGCATTTGGTTTTAACAGCCGCACACCCGTCGCCACGATCGGCTGATCGTGGCTTTTTCGGATGTCGGCATTTCAGTAGAGCGAATGCATTTTTACGGAGTAAGGGAATACGGGAAATCGATTGGTGAGATTTTTAGTCCCCGTTTATTATGATTTCAATCTTAGTATAAAACGGCTCCCTTTTCCTAATTCGCTTTCTACGGAAAGAGTCCCCCCATGTGCTTCTACAAAATCTTTGGATATAGACAATCCTAATCCGCTGCCTTGTACTTTTGTTCCCGGCACTCGGAAATAACGGTCGAATATGCTTTGATGATAGCGAGGGTCGATTCCCTTCCCAAAGTCTTGTACATAGATTTCGACCATATTGCCGTCTTGGTGAGTGCCGATAATGACGCGGCCATTTTCTTTGGAATAACGTATGGCATTGCTTACAAGATTGGTAAGTACCCATGCTATTTTTTCGCTGTCGACAAATAGTTTCTTTGTATTTTCGTCATAGTCGACTTCGATGTGTATGTTGAATTTGTCGGCTTGTACCTGATTGGCCTTGATCGCATATTCGATCAATTCTATGGGCCGGGTTATCTTGGGCATCAGTTGTAGTTTTCCGGCTTCTACTTGGGTCATGTTCAGTAATTCTCCGGTGATATTGAGCAACCGTTCTCCGTTTTCCTTAATACTTTGGGAGAGTTGTTCTTGTTCTTTGTTAAGAGACCCGATACGTCTGTCTTCCAATAATTGCAGACTCATCATAATGGCTGATATGGGAGTCTTCAATTCATGAGATATCGTCGAGATAAATGTTGTTTTCGCAGAATCCAGCTCTTTAAACTCCGTGATGTTTTTCAATATAATTACGTGCCCCAGTTTTTCGGGCTCTTCACTGTCGTGATTCGTGTTGTCTATTTCTATATAGGAGGCTTTGAAGTAACTTTCTTTATTGTCGGCATATATTTTGATAGGCTCTTTCTGAGGATCGGGAGAAACCAATTCTCGTATTAATTTCCTTAATAAATCATTCTTCAAAGAAATCTCTTCGGCCGATTTGAAGATTGTGTTTTCTTTTTTCAGATTCAGTATGTTCAGAGCTTCACTATTTATGAAAAGTATTTTGCGGTCTGGATCTAATCCTATTATGGGATCGCTGATGCTATTGATAATTGCTTCGAGAAATTTTTTATGTGCCAGTAGTGTCGATAGGGTGGTAGATCTGTATTCGGACAAGTGTTGAGCCATTCTATTGAAACTATCGACTACATTTTTAAATTCTTCGTTTTTATCCGATATATTCAGTCTTTTTTCATAGTTGCGGTTCGCTATTTCGAGGATGCCGTCGGTTAGCTCCTTGATAGGTCTATTTATCGATTGAGGAAGCCAGATAGCTAACGTGATACCGCAGACTATACAGATGCCTCCGATAATTGCCACCCATACAACGGCTTGTTTTAAGCCTGTCGAAGCTATCGGGCTGTCTGGTTCGGCAGCCGTCAGCATCTGTAAATAGATAACTGATAAGGAGACCAGCAAAATAATCATTCCGGTCAGGAGCCCTATACTTAAAAGCAACTTTGTTTTTATATTCATGATGGGTATTTTTATTAGGCTAAGATAATTAAATCTATATTGTTCTCGGATAAAGATTTCATGAAATTTTTATATTTGGACACCGTAAATATGGTTTTGGGCAATTTCAGTGCTGGAATTCCTGTACATATTGTTGTAATTTGTTTTTCGATTGCGACCTTTATAATGCTTTCGAGAATGTGTGGGGAATGTACCTGTACGACTTCTCCACCTAATTCAGTGGCTAATTTGAAATGGTTTAACAGATGTCGCTGATCTGCCAGCGAGATGCGATCGGGATCCTCTTTGGGTGTTTGTACATATAGTACGAAAAATTTTGTGTTATATCGTGTAGCCAATCGAGCGCAGCGTCGAATGATTTTGCGGGGCGTTTTTTCGTGGGAACTGATACACGCCATGAATTTTTCATGACGTACGTGAGATGTATCTAAGGGGAGTTCGTTTTCTACTTTTTTTTCGACCCGTAAAGCAACTTCTTTGAGTGCGAGTTCTCGTAGTTGTAAAATATTCTCGGCCTTGAAAAAATTATTCAATGCCAATTCTATTTTTTCCGGCCTATATATTTTCCCGGCTTTTAACCGTTCGATCAATTCTTCTGCTGTGAGGTCTATATTTACGACTTCATCGGCCTCTTCCAAAACACGATCGGGAATTCGTTCTCGAACTTCGATTCCCGATATTTCCTGCACCTCTTCGTTCAGGCTTTCGATATGTTGGATATTTACTGCCGATATGACGTTGATACCGGCATCGAGTAACTCCATGACGTCTTGCCATCGCTTTTCATTGCGACTGCCTTCGACGTTGGTATGAGCCAGTTCATCGACAATGACCAATTCGGGACGCATTTGAAGGATAGCATCCAAATCCATCTCTTCCAATTCTTTCCCTTTGTAGAAAATTTTTTTTCTCGGGATAACAGGAATCCCTTGTAGGATAGCTTCTGTACCGGTACGTCCGTGTGTCTCTATGAACCCCACTTTCACATCTACGCCGTTTTCTAAGAGTTCGTGGGCTTCTTGTAGCATTCTATAAGATTTCCCTACACCGGCAATCATGCCGATGTAGAGTTTAAACTTACCTCTCCTCGATTTTTTTATCAAGTCGAGAAAATATTGTACATTTTTTTCGTTTTCAATTATATCCATTCTCCCTGTTATGGTTTAAGAGTGATTCCGAATACGATATGAGCATCTTCCATACGAGGGTTCCATATTACTTGTGAAAATATCGGAAGGGAGAACGAATCTGTGATTTTAATTGCGTAGCTTCCTTTCAATGCTACATTAGTAACGGCAAATCCGTTGGTATAGTATTGTGGTGCTTTATAAGGTACTATACCACATGTTACATTGAGATCGACCGATTTTACACTGAACGGATAATTGAGTTCTACATAAGACGAGTAGTTGTTTTTATCGCCTTTTTCATTTTTATCCATACCGGCAAACATGGTGTACCATGCGATCGAAAGAGGAAATTTTTCTACCGGAAGTACATAAGCAAGACTTGCTTCGAAATGATGAGCTGTCGTCTTGTTATTGAAATCGAAATATTTTCCAGCTCCTTGTCCGGCCCACCACATATCGGCAACCGAAACTGTTAGTCCCAATTTGGGGAAGGTATAAGCCAGAGTCAAATCAAGTTCTTTATTCGCAGAGGGAATATTACCATTCCGGTAACCATCGAAGTCGGTGGATCCCCATGCCGTCAACGATAGGTTTTCAACACTGAAACTCAAAGTCGGTTGAATACTAGCACCTGTTTGATACATACCTCTCCACACATAGGAACTGACTAAATCTCCTTGTACATTGAATCGTACTTGGGCAGATGCTTTATTGGTAAACATGGCAAGGAGCCCTATAATCGAAATGATTATCAATGCTCTGATGAGTCTGGCTCCTTCTTTATCTATTGATTGTTTCTTTTTCATGATAGCTATTGCTGAAATGTTCTTATTTGTTTTCATAATTTTCTAAATTAATGTTCAATTTTAATACGTTTACTTTCTCTGTTCCGAATAATCCTAAAAATGGTTTTTCGATTGTTTGGTCTACTATCTCTTTCACGGTAGCTTCGTCCATATTTCTGGCTGCGGCAACACGCTTTACTTGTACGTATGCGCTTTCTGGCGTGATATCAGGGTCGAGTCCAGAACCACTGGCTGTGACCATTTCGGCCGGTACATCTTTACGTTCCAAATAAGGGTGGTGTACCAAGAAAGTGTCGATACGAGTTTCTACTTCTGCCAAGTATTCTTCGTTCGTAGGTCCTTTGTTGCTACCAGAAGAACTACTGGCATCATATCCATCTCCGGCACAAGAGGGACGGCCCCAGAAATAGATGTCTTCGGTGAAGACTTGCCCTACATTGGCTGCACCCACTACTTTTCCGTCTAAGGTCGCAACCTCGGCGTTTCCAGAGTTTGGCCCTGCGAATTGGGCGAATATCCATAATATCAGTATATAAAATACTGAGAAGAAAAGGCAGAAAACTAATGTTAGCCTGATTGATTTTATGAAGTTTTTCATTGTTGCTTTTATTAAAAGAATAATCCTATTACTAAATCTATGAGTTTAATGCCGACGAATGGAGCTATTATACCACCTAGTCCGTAAATGAGCAGGTTGCGGCGGAGTAAAGCCGAAGCTCCGATAGGCTTGTATTGAACACCTCTTAAAGCCAATGGAATCAAAATGGGAATAATGATTGCATTGAAAATAATGGCCGATAAAATAGCACTTTCGGGGCTATGTAATCCCATAATGTTCAGTGAAGCTAATTCTGGTACGGCTATCATGAATAGAGCCGGAATAATGGCAAAGTATTTTGCGACATCATTGGCGATGGAGAATGTGGTAAGGGTTCCGCGAGTCATTAATAATTGTTTCCCGATTTCTACAATTTCGATTAATTTCGTCGGATCGTTGTCCAAGTCTACCATGTTTCCAGCTTCTTTGGCTGCCTGAGTTCCACTATTCATAGCTACACCAACATTCGCTTGGGCCAAAGCAGGAGCATCGTTGGTTCCGTCGCCCATCATGGCTACCAGTTTACCGGCACTTTGTTCTTTCTTGATGTAGTTCATTTTGTCTTCGGGTTTGGCTTCTGCGATGAAGTCATCTACACCGGCTTTTTCTGCAATGTGTTTGGCCGTTAATGGATTATCCCCGGTAACCATGACTGTTTTAACTCCCATTTTACGCAACCGTTCGAACCGTTCCTGTATTCCCGGTTTGATAACATCTTGTAATTCGATGACACCGGCAGGTTTTTCATTGACGCTAACTACAAGAGGGGTTCCTCCATTTTTTGAAATCTCTGTGATACGATTTTCCAAATCTTGTGGAATTTCGTAGCTTGCGTTTTGAGCAATTTTTCGAATAGCTTCTGCTGCCCCTTTTCTAATCCGAGTACCGTCTGCTAAATCTACACCGGAACATTTTGTTTCGGCACTGAATTTGATAAGCTTGCTACCGGTTGTATTCAAGTTGTGTACTCTTAAACCCGATTCACGAGCCAGTTCTACGATAGATTTACCCTCGGGAGTTTCATCGGATAGAGACGACATCATACAAATTTCGGCAAAAGCATGATTTTCCAAACCGTTGGCGGGATAGAAATGGGTAGCTTTACGGTTTCCGATTGTAATAGTTCCTGTTTTATCCAAAAGGAGAGTATCGATATCTCCGGCAGTTTCTACTGCTTTTCCCGATTTGGTAATTACATTTGCTCTCAGAGCTCTATCCATTCCTGCTATACCGATTGCGGAAAGCAAACCTCCGATTGTCATCGGGATAAGGCAGACAAACAACGATAAGAAAGATGCTATTGTAATAACAGTTCCTGTATAGTCGGCAAACGGTTTAAGGGTTACACATACGATTAGGAATACCAATGTGAAGCCGGCTAAAAGGATTGTCAGCGCAATTTCGTTAGGAGTTTTTTGTCTGGAAGCGCCTTCGACGAGAGCAATCATTTTGTCCAAGAAACTTTCTCCCGGTTGTTGTGTGACAAGCACTTCGATGCGATCCGAAAGGACTTTTGTTCCACCGGTCACTGAACTTTTGTCACCACCGGCTTCTCGAATTACAGGAGCACTTTCTCCGGTAATCGCACTTTCGTCGATAGAAGCCAATCCGTTTATGATTTCACCATCGGCTGGTATGGTATCACCTGCTTCACAGATAAATACATCACCTTTTTTCAGTTGAGAGCTACTTGTCGTTTTTATTTGTCCATTGACAAGTAGTTTTGCCGGAGTTTCTTCGCGGGTTTTTCTCAAACTATCGGCTTGTGCTTTGCCTCGGGCCTCAGCGATAGCTTCGGCGAAGTTGGCGAATAATAGTGTGATAAACAAGATAACAAAAACCCATGCATTGTACACGAATGAACCTTGAGCGTTGTCAAAGATGGAATAAATCATCACAAGGAACATAATGGCTGTACAAACTTCTACCGTGAACATGATGGGGTTTTTCACCATGATTCGAGGATTCAATTTAACGAATGATTGTTTTAAGCTCGTTAAAACTTGCTCTTTTTCAAATAAAGAAGCTGATTTATTATTTTTCATATCTATCGTTCTGTTATTATAAGCTGAAATGTTCTGCAATAGTACTTAATGCTTGAACCGGGAAGAATGACAGAGCTGCAACGATAAAGATGACAGCGAAGGTCATGACACCGAAAGTAATGGTATCGGTTTTTAAGGTTCCTGCACTTTCTGGTACATATTTCTTGTTGGCCAATAATCCTGCAATGGCAACTTGTCCTACGATGGGAAGGTATCGGCTGAGTATCAATACTATAACGCAAGAGTAGTTCCAGAACCATGTATTATCGCCCAAACCTTCGAACCCGGAACCATTATTGGCGGCACAGGAAGTAAATTCATAAAGCATTTCGCTTAGTCCGTGGAATCCCGGGTTATTCAACCAACCGCCTTCGTTTTCGACAAAGGAAGGTGCATGGACATATAAATAAGCCGCTAATGAGGTTCCTACTAAGATGACAAATGGGTGTAACAAGGCAACGATCGTAGCGATTTTCATTTCTCGAGCTTCTATTTTTTTGCCGAGGAATTCGGGAGTACGACCAACCATCAATCCACTGATAAATACGGCGATAATGATAAAAGTAAAGTAGTTCATCCAACCTACACCTACACCACCGAACCATGTATTGATTTGCATGTTCAGCATTTCGATCATGCCGGAGAGAGGCATGGTAGAGTCATGCATACCGTTTACAGAGCCGTTGGAAGTAACGGTGGTTGTCACGCTCCAAAGCGCCGTAGCAGCAGAACCCAGTCGGACTTCTTTTCCTTCCATAGCACCGTTGTCTTGTGCTATACCCATTGCGTCGATGCGCGGGTTGCCACCTGTTTCTTGGGATACATTTATCCATACCCCGGCTAAGTAAGCAAATAGCATTACTCCGAAAATACTGTATGCTAATTTCTTTCGTTTAAGGTAAAACCCAAAAGCGAATACCATAGCCATAGGTAAAATCAATATGGCCCAACATTCTATCATATTAGTGAGATAGGTAGGATTTTCAAGAGGGTGCGATGAATTTACTCCGAAGTATCCACCTCCATTCGTACCTAATTGTTTGATGGGAACTATCGCCGCAGTAGGACCTTGCGATACATATTGTGTTTGTCCTTCTATTGTAGTCACTTCCATCTTTCCGTCAAAGCCCATAGGGGTCCCTTCTATAATCAGTATGAATCCGATAACGAGGCAAATAGGAAGTAAAACACGGGTACAGCTCCTTACTAAGAAGTACCAGAAATTTCCAATTGTTTTGGTCGTTTTAGCGGCCAATGCTTTCATGATCCCTGCCATTGCCGCCATACCGGTTGCAGCGGTAATGAATTGGAACAGCATGATAACGAATAACTGGGTGAGATAGCTTAGCCCACTCTCTCCGCTATAATGTTGTAAGTTACAATTCACGAGGAAGCTGATACATGTGTTGAATGCCTGATGAACAGACTGTCCTAAATTGCCGTCTGGATTTAGGGGCAGTACTCCCTGAGAAACTAACAATATCATTCCCCAGAAAAACCAAAAGAGGTTTATCACGAGCAATGCTTTCAGGAATTGTTTCCAGCTCATCTCTTCTGTTGGATCGACACCTCCCAGTTTGTACATGATTTTTTCGATGGGAGTCATGAAGTCCGACCAAACTTTCTTACCTTTGAAAACCTTTGAAATGTATTTCCCGATGGGGTAGGCGAGTACGACCATCAGGACAATTTGTGCAATAACACCTAATATCTCTGTATTCATTGTGTTTAATCTTTATAAATGACTAAAACTTTTCGGGTTTTACTAATACATACATCAGATACCCGAACATAATTACGCTGATAATAAATAATGCAGTGTACATGTTAAATCTCCTTTTAATTAAATTTTTTCAAACCAGTCTATGCACTTATAGAAGAGCCAGAAACAGGCAATTCCACTGAGTATACAAACTCCAAAACCTAATGCGTCAAATTCCATGTTACATTTTTTTAAGTGAATACTAAATTATTTTTTTCGGTTTGGGGTATGCCAAAGTTGTGCCAATATTGTTTTTGAATATTTTAATTGATTCATAATTAGTATTGTAAATGAAAAGGGAGCATCTGGTGAACAGATGCTCCCTTTTCATTTTGGTAGGGTTGTGTATTATTTTGAAAAGAATTAGAGTTTATATTCTTCTATTTTTCGATATAAAGTGGTAAGTCCTATTTTTAGGAGTTTTGCAGTTTCGGTTTTATTGCCGTTCGTATAGTCCAGTACTCGGGCGATGTGTCGTTTTTCCATAGCCGATAATTCGAAACCACTATTATTGCAGCTTTTTTCCTTAAAAGCTGCATTTTGTATTTCTATGGGTAAATCTTCGGGGTGTAACTCATCACTTTCACAAACAATAAGACTCCTTTCGATAACGTTTCTGAGTTCACGCACATTGCCTTTCCATTCTTGTTGTTCGAGCATGTCGATGAATGCTTTGGAAACCGTTTTCGAGGAATGGGTCATTTTTTCGGATAAGGATTGTACAAACGTTTCGGTTAGAAGCCTAATATCTCCCGGACGTTCTCTCAACGGCGGTAAATGGATTTGGAAAACTGACAGCCGATAAAACAAATCCTCCCTGAAATGCCCTGCATTTATTTCTTCCGGCAAGTTTCGGTTGGTTGCTGCAATGATACGAACATTTACAGATGTCGGTTTGGTTTCACCTATTTTGATATATTCTCCGGTTTCTAATACTCGAAGCAACTTGGCTTGCAACTCTATCGCCATCTCTCCGATTTCATCTAAAAATATCGTTCCGTTGTGAGCCTCTTCGAAAAGTCCCTTTTTGTCTTTCAAGGCTCCGGTAAAGGAGCCTGCTTTATGTCCGAATATTTCGCTTTCCAAGAGTTCTTTGCTAAATGCCGAACAATTTATTGCAACGAAATTTCCTTTATTTCGTTTGCTCTCGTGGTGAATCGCTTGGGCGAAAACTTCCTTTCCTGTACCGGTCTCTCCGGTTAAAAGAACCGGTACATCGGTTGATGCCACTTTTCGTGCCAACGCGATAGCTTCCAGCAAAGGCTTTGACTGACCAAGAATAGAATTGAATGAATATTGCTGAAAGGTTTCTTTTTCGGGACGATTTTTTACTCCGTTAGTTCGAGCTTTTTCCATAGCCCGACTAATCAGAGGAATAATTTTGTTATTGTCGTCACCTTTGGTTATGTAGTCGAAAGCTCCGTTTTTTATGGCTTGTACCCCGTCGGGGATATTTCCGTGGGCTGTTAATAAAATGATTTCCGATTCGGGCGATATTTTTTTTATTGTTTTTATGAAATCTACACCATTCCCGTCGGGGAGAAAAACATCGCATAAGATAACATTGGGAGAATACTCCATTTGTTTTACTGCCGCTTTACAGTCTCCTGCCTGTAAAACTTCATATCCTTCCAGCCCTAAAATGCGGGCTAATAACTGTCTTATCTGTGGTTCATCGTCGATGATTAGAACCTTATTCATAATATTCTCATTCTTACTCATGCTCGGCAAAGATAGGATATATTTTTGTTCCGAAAAAGCAGATACAGAAAAGGCGAGACATTGCATGTTCCCGCCTTTATAGTTTATGGAAGATTTATTAAAGAGCAATTTTAAATGTTGTATCGTATCCTTCTATGGAGATGAAATATATGCCATGAGGGAATCCTTCTATACTGAGAACCGTTATTTCGTGTTCGGCTGAAATTTGTCGGCTCAAAATGCCTTGATCGGTATATATCGAAATCAATTTTCCAGTTTGAATGCCGTCAATTTGGATTGCGTTATTGTGTCTGACAATAGAAATATTTTTATGAATATTGGTTATGGCCGAGGAGGTAGATAGATTGACCGAGAAAGCATCGGAGAATGCAGTTTCCATAAACGAATGTGCCTTTACACGTACAGTGTAATCTTTTTTATCGAGATTAGAGAAACTGGCCTTCTTTTCGGTAAGTCTGGTTTTCGTGTCGACAACTTGTCCATTGGCAGATAATTCGACACTCCATGTGTTACCGTCGGTTCCGTCCCATAAAATGTCGAATGAATTTTCGGTTTGATTTTCTGTCCGTAGATTCGTAGGAGTCTGCGCTACTGTTTCCCAACTGTAATCGGTATCGATAGCGCCCATACACCATGCTTGATTACCTTCGGGCTCTGCTAAGTTGGCCGTGTGGTCTCCATTACCTTCTGCGAAATTGAAATTTTTAATCAGTCCTGTCGTGGACGGTTCTACTTGTTTCTGATAATTATTTTTTATTTCTTCTGCTGTGCGGGCTACACTCCAAAGTCGAAAGTCTGCCATTTTGCAATTGCAAGGATTGCCCCACGGAGCAGTTCCCAAAAAAAGAGGCTTTCCATCGGCTTCCGTATTATATCCTGTTGTATTCTCCTGTGTTCCGGCTATTTCACCGTTAACATAGACAATCATCTGACTTCCGTCGGCGACACAAGCGATGTGAGTCCAGTTCTCTTTCCAAGAAGTAGGATCGATCCATATAGATGCTCCGTCCAACTGAAATTTAAACCACCCGTCGAATCCTAATGCGAATCCCTTGTCGTTGTGCATATTGCTAGCGAAAAATCCGGTACTATTGTCTATATATAACCATGTTTCTAAAGTCATTTGATTAGACCCGATTGTTGTTTCCAACGCATTCATACCGGCAGCCGATGTTTTGAAAGAAATAGCTCCGATGTCCGCTTTTGTAGGCATAGCTGCAAAAAGACAAGCTGTTATTAAACCTGCGATTTTGAATGAAGTAATTGTTTTCATAGATTTGAAATTTAAATGATTAAAGAATTATTTACTGAGAATTTCTAAAATGGATTTTCTGAATTTTTCTATTTCTGCATTGTTTTTCGAGTATTTTTCGGGCGATTGGTATATAGATTGGAAAAGGGTTTCGCTTTTGGCTCTTCCTATTTTCTTTTCGAGCTTGGCAAGGTATTCATAGTCTTCCATACTGTCTCTCCAACGTTCCATTCGTATTGATACTACGGGGCTTGTGCTGTTGAAATATTGGCCGGGGTAAATCAGCACACCGTCGCCCTCGGGGAGGTCTTTGCGAAAAGCCAATGTGTCGGATTCGGCATAGGCATTGACTGCCCAATATAGGAATCCGGTGGTACGCTCTTTCCAGCTGCGCCATAATACAGCTCGATGCTGGTATCCGTCCATCGTGAGCAATAGATTGGGCTGCTCTTCTCCGGGGCCCATGCAGACATAAGTCCACCATTCTTCATTGTCTCGGAGAAGAGAACGGCATGTGTCTGCGTTAGCTTCGTTCGCTTGTAAAGCCCAAGCGCTCATACTGAAAATTTGAGTGTCTCCTCGCCAAAGGTCGAATACGGAAAACAACCGGTCTTTGTATTTCCCGTCTTTCGGTCCACAGTAAAAGGTCGTGAGGACCTTTGCTTCGGGCATGAGCTTGTGTATTTCTTGGGAATATTGACCGATGAGGTGATATTCTTTCATATAAGCAGGTTCGTCCCATAAGTAGAAGTAGGATTTATCGAGTAAATTGGTTTGTTTTAATTGCTGCAACAAGCTGTCCAATTCGTTGTGTGACAGAGAGTGGTAGGGGACAGCGAACCGATTGAATCGTTTGTCCGATAGGAAAGGAACCGTTCGCTTGTCGTTCCATTTCCACGGAGATGAAGATGCCTCATGTTTCATGCTGTTGGCCAACCATGTGGAGAAATAGGGATTCATGCGATAATCAAGGCATAATTCTGCCCATTCCAGTTTGTTTTGCAAAGTTTGTTCTTTCGAAGTCGAGTCGATGAGATTCTTTTCTATGATACCGAATGCTGCTGGTAACGAAGGTGTCGAGGGTAATGCCGTGTCGTACACTTGCAGATCGATTTTTATTTTTTGCCGTTTTCCGTTACCATCGATCGAAATTTGTTCTTCGTATTTCCCCGGTCGGATCGACTCGGCCGTACGGAATGTAATCCATAGTTTAGCGATAGAGTCATTTAAAGTAACTTGTTTTCCATCTATGGGGACTAAGGCATCGTCGAATCCATATACCGATTTGATTTGCCGACAACTATATCGGATAGAATTGTCGTCATTTCCGTTTCGATGTATTTTATAAGTTTCTCCCGGACAGCCTTTGAAAACGATTTGGATATGTTCCGCTTCATTTTTAGCGAGGAATAACGTGCCGGAATTTTGGGGTTGAACTTTATGAAAATCAGATGCTTTTTCGGTCGAAGGTATAAGGTAACATTCGATTGTTTGTTGACAAGAGATTAAAAAGAATGTACAGCTTATGATGAGAAGCCGATAGAAAAGGTGATGTTGCATATCGAAATATTTATTCTGTGATGTTTTCAATTAAATTTTTACGTAGAGCCAATGCGTATTTGCTTTGATCTGTGTAGTTCGAGGGACTCTTATAAACGTTGTTGAGAAGAGATAAGGCGGCCGATCGTCCGAGTTTTTTTTCGTACAAGACCAGCATGTCGTAATCTTCGGCTCCATCGCGCCATCGTTCCAACCGGACAGAGGTACAAATTTTGTTTGTGCCGAACGATTCGCCGGGATAGATGAGTATCCCGTCTCCTTCGGGCAGTTCAGGGCGAGGTCTGAGGGGATAAACGCTGGCGAATCCGTTGACGACCCAATATAGGAATCCGGAATTTTGTTCTTTATAATTACGCCACATGGTCGCCCTGTTACCGATAGCGGTAGAATTTGAAGCAAGCCCCGGAGTGTTAGACATGCACACGTAGCTCCACCATTCTTGTCCTGATTTTAATTTGGCTTTGCATTGCTCCGAGCGATTTTCATTATCCTGCAACGCCCATACGCCAGTACAATAAATAGATGTCGCTCCATTTAGAATGTCGAATACGGCGAATAAATCGTCTTTGTGTTCTCCGTCGGTAGGGCCGCAATAGAATGTAGTGAGCACTTTGGCTTCCGGTGCATATCGATGAATGCGATCCGAAAGAGTTTTGATTTGTTCATATTCATTGGTCTTTGTAGGTTCGTCCCATACATAGAAAAATGCTTTGTTTAGCAATCCGGTTTCGCGAGCTTTATTCAGCATCATCTCTAACTCATCGTCGGATAACCCATGCGATGGCAAGGCAATACGGCTAAAACGTTTGTCTGCCAAGTATTCCCAAGTGCGATCGTCATTCCATGCGTATGGCGAGGAGAAACATTCGGTTTTCATCGTTCCGCTCAGCCATGTGGAAAAGTAGGGCGATATGCGATATTCCAATAAAAGATCCGAAGCTGCTTTGCGCTTTTCTATTTTTTGTTCTTCCGATAGACCGGTGAATATGAAGTTTTGAGGGTTGATTCCGAATACCGAGGCAATAGATGGAGTTTCTGGCAAAGATGCGTTAACGACATTAATCGATATAGCTACGGCATATTCTTTGTCATCGGTTTTGAATCGTATGATTTCTTTATGTCGTTTAGCCTCGGCTTTGGACCTGACTTTAAAAGTGAGCCAAGCTCGCACTACTTTGTCGTCGGGTTCTATTTCGTTATCGCAAGGAATCAGAACATCGTATTTCCCGTTGAAAGCTTCCAGTTTCCGACATTGAAATTCAATGGCATCGTTGTTGCCGATACGTTCTATTTTCAGACTTTTTTTACTATCGGTTTGTATAACGAGCTGTACACTTTCGTATTCGTTACGAACCATATTTATATCGTATCGGTTTTCTGGATCCGAGTTGGAATAATTTTCTATGTTATCCAGACTGTTTAATAGCCAAGTATTGGTCGCTACGGAGGGAACGTCGTTGTCCGAATTTTCTTTTTCACCCGGCCCGTCGTCTTTACAGGCGGCAAGTAAAAACGAGAATAGTATTATATAATAAAAATGTGATGATTTCATACCTACAAGACTATTTAGTTAGTTTAATCAGTTTTACGCCATGCGCAGGAACAGAAAACGAGACGGAGTTATTTTTGATTTCCATTGATTCGTTTTTCCACAAATCGGTGATGTGACAGTCTCCGATATAATTTATGGTTTGTAGTGGAAAGGTGTAAGATTCTATATCTTTATCGGTAGTGTTAAATATGGCGATATAGTGGGTCAATTCGTCTTCGCTTTGAGCATACCAAGCGATTATTCCATTTCGAGCGAACAATTCTTTATTTCCTTTGGAATATTGATTAATGTCAAGTACCTCTTTATTTGTAATCAAGTTTAGCGTGAAATCGTCTATTTCGGGTAGATTGCAGCCAATCATCAGAGGGGATCTAAACATGGCCCATAGTGTGAGCATTGTGTATTGTTCGTCTGGTGTAAAATTACTCATTCGGGGAGTTCCTCTCATGGCTCTTTGTGCCATTGGGCCTATGGGGAGCATATCGGCGTCGGGCCAGTGCCCTTTACAAATATACTTTTGCCATTTCCGGCAAAGTGGAAATTGTTCTTTCAGGGCCTCCCAGTTGTCCCAGAAATCTTCGGAAATGCGCCATAGTTGGGCTACGCTTTGCAAATGTTTTATGTTCTCGACAGGGGCAGGGCCAGGAGAAAGGCTCAGGACGATGGGCCTTTTCCCTTTTCTTGCGGCTTTGGTTATCGCTTCTATTTCGTCGTGTGCATAAATGGGAGATAGTAAATCGTCGGCCTTTATATAGTCTATTCCCCATGATTCATAAAGTTCGAAAAGCGAATCGTAGTATTCCTGAGCTCCGGGCTTACTCATGTCTATCCCATAAAATCCGAAATACCATTTGCATCGAGAATCGGTATTGACAATGTCTCGTGCTCGATATGATGTCCCTTTTATGGGCGTATTAGCTTCGACCGCTTGAATGGGAATACCTCTCATGATGTGTATACCCAATTTTAAGCCTCTGCTATGCAGATAATCGGCGAGAGGTTTCAACCCTTCTCCGTTTTTTGCAGATGGGAATTTTTCCGTATCGACGATGAGGCGTCCGAATTTGTCGATGATTTGATGTGGCGTTGACGATTCATATTGCTCCAAAGTCTCCATGCCGGGTGCATACCAACCGGCATCGATAACAATGTATTCCCAACCGTATTTTTTCAGATTTTCGGCCATGAAGTCGGCATTGGCTTTAACTTCGTCTTCTGTTACAGAAGTTCCAAAGCATATCCAGCTGTTCCAACCCATCGGTGGGCGTTCGGCTAATATTGCGGTGGATTCCGGTTGGTTGGTTTTGTTGACGTTGGTGCAATTAGAACAAAGTAGGAGTATGAGTAGCCCTATTGCAATTGAGGTTTTGATGTTCATGATATTCAGTTATCGGGGTTAGGATAAGTATGTTATACGTTATTGCCGAAGGATCCGGCAATAACGTATAGCAATAGTTTAATCTAATACGCAGCGGACACTATATCCTCTGTTCCTGTCGTAAGGATAAAGGGCGGCTCCTGAATCGTTAAGTGTGAATCCGTATGTTACTCCCTGATTGGGGAAGTTTACGGGATCGGGATTCCACGGGTACACATCTCCGTCTTTGGGGGCTGTCGAGGTCCAGAAATAGGTATTGGCAAAGGCTTCTATTACATCGTTTTCAGGTATGCTCCAAATGTATCCAGTCCCAGCCATATTGAATCCGATAGAGTTCATACCGACATCTCCGGCATTAGGATCCCAATAGCTTTTTTCTTTTAATATGGTGGCGGGCATAGTGGGGTCACCGCAAGCATTGATTAAGAAGTCCCATTCAGTTTTAGTCGGTATGTGCCAACCTTCGGGCGCTATACCTTGAATTTTTTCACCTTCTTCTGCTCCACGAGTGCCCCGCATGGTGGCGGTCCATGTGTAATACCCTCCGAAAACTTTTGTCCAAGATTCGTCTTCTCCTTCTTGGGGAGTATAGAATTTTACATCATTTTCTCCAAGAGGAGTTCCGTCGGAATAGGTCGTCGCTCTTAAATTGTCGGCCAACCATACGGCATAATCTTCGGATATGGGATCGAAAACACGACATACGCGATATTCTTCGTTGTCACGAGGATCGATGAAAGGTTTATAAAAACGGAACAATTTCATGCTGCGAATTTCGCTGCGGGACAAGGTTCCTTCGTTTTCACTTTCGACCGCCCAATATAATTCACCTCTTTTGTATTCGCCTACGCCCAGTTTACCGAGTAAGTCGTCGAGGTCTTGATGGGTGAGAGATGTGTACATTTCGGTTCCGATATCAATTCTTTCGATGTTGTTCATCTCTTCATCGAGGCTGAATATAAGAGCGTATGTAGCCCCTTCTTTATCGCCTTCCCATTCGAATTTCAGTTTTCGTGTGGGATTTTCGTACAAAAGATCAAACTCTTCCAAATCGTCGGGAGCGTATAGTGTAATGTTGCTCTCTTGCCCTTTGGGGTCATCGTCATTGTTGTCTTCGGAACATGAGGTCGTAGCAATGAGTAGTGTTGCTGTTAAATAAAAAAGTGATTTTTTCATTGTAATTGTGTTTTTAGGGTTGATGAATTATTTAGTGATTTGTATAGTACCGATTTGTAGCCAGTCGTTTATGAATTTCCCGTTTTTTACGGCAAGATTCAATCCCGGTTTTTGATTTTGGGTATCGTCTGTAATGGCAACTGCCAATATGTATTGTCCGGCTGGGACAATTAAAGATTCGCTGGTTTTATACGTTTTATCGGTTCCTTTTATCCATGCCGACGGTTCTGCGTTTTCATCGGTGATCCGTTGTTTTATTTCATGGCTTTCGGGATCGAGTAGGGCAAATGAAACTTTATATTTATAGTTCCATCTTTTGTTATTGTTGGGACATACGCCTACCCCGCTATTTCGCCATATATGCTTTATGGATAATGTATTTCCCATTTGTACCGATACTGGATATTCTATTTGGATAGGGGTTAATCTGTATCCACCGTTACTAATGAAGTCTTTTACCAAATCTTTGGCGTGGGTTATCCAACCTCTGGTTTCGGTAGCCTCTCTCAAATCGAGTGTATTGGCATGTCCTCGTATAGCGTCTTTATAAGCCTGAGCATAAAAGTCGGACCATGATTTGAATTTGTCGGCATAAAGCGGATCGGTGTTCCACGGTTGATAGCTGTCGGAATTTCCTCCCCAATAGCAGCCTTCAGCTATGAATGCTTTTTGTGGGAAAAGCGAGTTGATGATATTGACTTCTGCATCTTGGAACCAATAACTGCCGATTCCGTCGCGGCGAGTCAAAAAATCGTGTTTGTCGATAGCCAATCGTTTTTCATATTCGAATCCTATTTCTGTTCCAAAGTTCACGACAAGCAAAACATTTTTGAAATTCTCGGCATATAGGTCTGTAATCCATTGATACACTTTGAATTTATTATTGTTGTTCAAATATTGTACGTGATGCCCTTCGCCCCACCAGCCTAAATTGTAAGCGTCGATAAAATCTACTTGTTCGGGATTGTCGAATTCTTTGGCGAAAGCACGGATAAAATTCCCGAATTTTTCCTGAAAGACGGGGTCGTCGGCATAGGGAGTCCAGTTGTTGTTTTCATTTGCAGGGTCCCAGAGCTTATGGACTGCATAACCTTTGGCTCCGGCCTCTCTTACGAAGTCGGGAGTACCGTTATGAATATTGTCTTGTCCGTCGATGTAAACTCTGAATGCTAATTTCAATCCTCGGTCAAGGGCGCCTTGAATGAGCGCTTTGAAATTCTCGTCATGTTCCCATGCGTATTTACCTTCTTCAGGTTCGAGCTCAGACCATCGGGAACGCCAATAGAAAATAGAAGCATATTTTTCTGCTGCGGCTCCCTGTTGATTCCAATAGGTATTCGCTTGTGCGACGTAGTCGTTTGCATCGTCGTATAAAGTCCAACCCGATGCTGGATTGCGGATAAGTGTATTCAGGTCGGGTTCGAACGAGATTATTTCATCTCCCGATTGTAGATTGTCTCCGCTACTGTTCTTTTCACTGCACGCTGTAAGGTTCATGCAGATACAAAATAGGAATAAATTAGGAAACAGATATTTAAAATTTAATTTGTTCATAACTAAAAACCTTCGTTATTTTTGAGATTTGGATTTTCATAAATTACCGATTGTGGTATTGCATATAGAATGTGTTTGGGTTCGGCCATAAGCTTGCCACGAGCAATGGCATTGGATATTAGTTCTCCATGACGAATCAAATCGGGGCGACGCATGCCTTCCCAACAAAACTCCCAACCTCTTTCTTTTAATAGGTGTGCTCTGAATGCATCTTTATCGGTTATGTCATTTATCTCTTTTTCGTATTTGCTACCTTTGTAATTATCGAATGCTCGTTCCCGTATTTCATGAACGAGGTCTTTGGCCTCTTGGGTCGGACCGTATATTTCGTTCAGAGCTTCGGCTCTGGCTAATATTACTTCGGCATATCGGTTTATTACGTATTCGCTGGCATCCCATTGCCCTGTCGTGCTAGGATTTTCTTGGTATTTCATTGGAACAGCACCCGGTTTACCTGTGTATTCAGTACGGCGGTCGACCATCTTTTTCCCATTCCAATAGGTCGCCAACAAAGCATTTCTCCGTTTGTCTTTGGGATCATAGGTGTCGTAAAAATCCCAGGGAACAAGGAAACCTCCCCATTTAGTCAATGCTATTCCGTTTTGCGATACATAATCGGCGGGTAATGCATGTGCGAGGAAACAGTTTCCTAAACCGCCTTCGGGGAAATTGGGTATCGGGAAAATTACTTCGCTGTTCCTTTGATTCGAAGGAGACCATATCGACATGTAATCTTTTTGTAGGGAGTATTCTCCGTCTTTTATCATGACTTCGGTAATCGAATCTACTCGATTCCACCACATCATGGCTTTGCCTTCGTCGTTTCGATAGTGGCGTTCTTGACCGGCTTCATGCATATAGAGTTTCAACATATACATTTGAGCGATACCTTTGGTCATTCTCCCATATTCGCTTGCCGCGAGCAGACTGGCCGGTTTCAAATTTTCTTCTGCTTCTTTTAATTCAGTATCTATGAAGTTGACATACCATTCTATCGAGGGCCGTTCTGGCATATAAGATTGGACTTTTTGAGGATCGAGGGCTATATCTGGATCGGTAATTAATGGTACTGTTCCGTAGAGATCATATAGATCATATGCCCACATAGCTCTGAGACATCGGACCTCGGCCATATATCTGCGTTTTATTGGAGCGGATATAGATATTTTTCGCATGCGTTCCAGCAGAGAGGTTGCTTTGGTAACAGTGGGAACTAGTCCGGTATAAAATTGCCCTAAATCGGTTGTTTCGGCAGTCCACAGAAAATCGAGTTGTTTGTCCCATACCCAGTTGCAGTCACATTCATCGGTACAACCGATTTGCATAGTTAGTAGAGAACCCCATGCACAATTATAGCGATCCCAGCCTCCGCCACGTAGTTCGTGGTATATCCCGGTGACAGCGGCTTTGACATCGTTTTCGGTAGTCATCACGTTATCGGAGCCAAGTTGATCATAAGTTTCGTTTTCCAAAGAGCACGAATATGCTGCTATGAGAAACAGCGAGGAGAAAAATATATTTTTAGTTTTCATAATTCATATAGGATTAAAAGGTTATGTCCACTCCAAAAGAATAGGTACGTTGATTGGGGTAACCGGCTTTGAAATCGGTTTCCGGGTCATTGCCAGAGTAAGGTGTAATTACGAAGGGATTTGAAACATCTGCAAAAATCCGGGCTCTGGAAAATACTTTCCGTATCCATTTTTGAGGAAGTGTATAACCCAGAGTGATATTTTTACAACGTATGAACCAAGCATCTTCCCACAGATAATCAGATGGCTGCGGGTATTGGCTTACGAATCCAGACGGATATTTGCTGTGTGGGTTTTCACTAGACCAACGTTCGGATATTTCTTTCATCATGTTTTGCCCGTTTAGAATAAAACGAATATTGGGAATGGAGAATTTTCCACGCGTGGCGTTGTTGACGATTCGGTCAAACATGCCGTAAAAGAATATATTCAGATCGAAGCCTTTGTATTCGAATGTATTTCCAAATCCGATTGAGAAGCCCGGATCGTATGTTCCCAATAATACGATATCCGCTTCATCGATAATCCCGTCCGGGGCATCTGTGTATTGAACGTTTCCGTTTTCATCGGGTATAAGGTTCCCGAAGTCGTCTCGGAGATAACCGTTTACGTCTTTTATTTTATATTCACCGGGCAACAGGTTGGGCATGGAAGCGGGAGGTGTCTCGTCTATACCCAGAACTCCGTCGGATAGGTATCCGTAGTGAGCTCGAATGGGATCATTCGCTTTTTGCCAAGGGCTTAGTTCGTCTTCGGGATTACGCTCTTTCCAACGGTCTACATATCGGGTGAAATTAAGTTCAGTGTCCCATTTGAATTCTCCTGTAAAATTTCGGCTTTTCAAGGAGATTTCTATACCGGTACTTTGAGTTTTTCCGATGTTGGCGGCTACCGTAGATACTTCCATGAATGATTTTAGCGAGCGGTAACCCAAAAGGTCTTTCACTTCTTTTTTAAAATATTCGAATGTACCACTTAACCGTTGGTTGAAGAATCCGAAATCCAAACCAAAGTTAAATTCGGTTGTTGTTTCCCATTTTAAATCTGGGTTGGCGATTTGCGATTTTGCCGTTCCGGTGTTAATCGAATTGCCAAACACATATTGTTGCCATGCTGCCGTATAGTATTCAAAGGCGTTATTCCCGATTTCACTGTTACCCGTCTGACCTAAACTTATTCTCATTTTTAAGTCGGAGAGGAAGTCGACGTCTTTTAAAAAGTCTTCCTGTTTGATACGCCATGCAAATGCTCCCGACGGGAATATTCCGTATCGATTGTTTTCACCGAATCGGTTTGAGCCATCGACACGAGCAGTGAGAGTGAAAAGATATTTATCGAACAAGTTATAATTTATTCGACCGAAGTAGGAGATGAACATAGTTTTTGACTTGTTGGAAGCTACCGTGGGGCGGGCTGCTTCTCCGGAAGCCAGTGAGTTGT